>LSQX01341456.1_pt3 | contig 12551 bp, 7 predicted proteins | sample 654561 | NCBI WGS metagenome assembly LSQX01 (sample SAMN04489861, study PRJNA283612) | anaerobic digester metagenome | isolation source: 4 biogas reactors fed with cattle manure at either 37C or 55C with and... | place: Denmark: Kongens Lyngby | collected 2014 | reverse complement strand
ATTGGAGGAGAATGTTCATGCAGCCTATATTGCAAATGTGTAATATTACTAAAAGTTTCCCAAGAATTATTGCGAACGACAATGTAGATTTGTCGATTTACTGCGGTGAGATACACGCTTTACTCGGTGAGAACGGAGCGGGTAAAAGCACCCTTATGAATGTGCTTACAGGTATCTATAAAGCAGACTTAGGGAAAATTCTATATCAAGGCGAGGAGATAAACCTGAAGTCACCGAAGGATTCTATTGATTTGGGAATCGGAATGGTGCATCAGCATTTTCGTCTTGTTGAATCACTGACGGTTACTGAAAATATATATCTGGGGTCAACAGAATGTAAGAATGTTCTTGACATGGATTCCATGCACAAAGAAGTAAAGATCAGATCTAATGAATTAGGTCTTGATGTGACCCCAAAAGCTAAGATTTGGCAATTATCTGTCGGCGAACAACAACGAGTAGAAATAGTAAGGTTGCTGTTCAGAGGTACTGAGATCTTAATTCTGGACGAGCCGACTGCAATCTTAACTCCACAGGAATCAAGAAATCTTTTCGCAACACTTCGAAAAATGGCGGACTCCGGTAAAGCGATCCTTTTTATATCGCATAAATTGTTCGAAGTCATGAGCTACTCTGATCGCGTCACAATTTTAAAAGACGGAAAAAACGTCGGCAGTACTCTAACTAAAAATACAAGTGAAGATGAATTGACAAGAATGATGATTGGCAGAGAGTTGAACGGCACATATGTTGAGCTGGATTCAGCTGATGGTTTTTCAAGCGAGAAGAAAACAGTGTTGCAGATAAAAGATCTGGTAGTAAAAGGAGATAGAAACCAACTGGCGCTAGATAATTTGAATCTCGAAGCAAAAGCAGGAGAAATACTTGGAATTGCAGGAGTAGCGGGCAATGGACAGAGGGAATTGCCTGAAGCGATACTTGGACTTAGGAAAATAAACAGTGGATCAATAAATCTTGACGGTACTGAAATTACTAGTCTTTCCTCTAAGCAAATAAGAAATAGCGGTGTGGCGTATGTACCGGAAGATAGACAAAAGACGGGTCTGGCAATAAATCTTAATAGTGTTGACAATATAATGCTCCGTGACTTCGATACTAATAGATCAGCTAAGCTCGGCATTATTTCTAATCAGCGAGTAGAAAAGCGAACTAAGGAATTAATCAGTAGTTACAACATCAAGGTTTCAGATGCAAAGGCTCCGGTCAGGCTCATGTCAGGCGGGAACCAACAAAAGTTAATTTTAGCTAGGGAGATAGATAGTAATCCGAAACTTCTAATTGTTGCTTATCCAAGCCGGGGTTTAGATGTCGGCGCAATAAATTTTGTTCATTCGAAGCTTATGGAAGAACGAGATAAAGGAAAAACCGTGATGGTTATTTCAGAAGATCTCGAGGAACTTTTTGCAATTTCAGACAGGATAGCGGTTTTGTTTCAAGGAAGAATTACCGGTGTGGTTCCGAGAAGCGACTTTTCTTATGACGAAATCGGATACCTGATGGTTGGATCTAAGAGAAAAGGCAAGGTGGAACAAAATGCGTAGAATGGCATTCAAAACAGTAAAACGAGGTGACACTCCTTGGTATCTTCATCTTATTGTTATTGTTATATCAATTTTTCTTGCTTTGCTTTTTTGCGGTCTTGTGATATTTCTTTCGGGTGGAGATCCGATTGAAGCTTATACAAACCTTTTCCGAGGCGGTTTCGGCTCGGTAAGCAAGCTGACTAATACTCTAACAAAATCAATCCCACTGATGCTTTGCGGTCTGAGTGTTGCTGTTGCTTTCAAAATGAAGCTGGTTAACATAGGTGCAGAGGGTCAGATGGTTATAGGAAGCCTTGCAGCGTCAGGAGTAGCCTTATTTTCGAATGTGGATGGACCTGCAAAGTTGGTGTTGATGATTCTGGCAGGATTTCTGGCTGGAGGATTGTGGGCAGTCTTATCTATTTTGCCAAAAGTATTTTTGAATGTTAACGAAATAATTGTAACTCTCTTGATGAACTACGTAGCGATACTGTTTACAGACTATTTTGTTTACGGTCCTTGGAGAGATCCGGATGGAAGTAATATGCCTTTCTCAGCTCCATTCTCTCCGGATGCAAGATTGCCACATATTTTCGGGACAGATATTCATGCCGGATTTTTGATTGCTGTAATTGCTGCAATCCTTCTGTTTTTCTTGCTCAAGCATACAGTCTGGGGTTTCAAGATAAAAGTTATTGGCGAAGGCCATAATGTGGCGCGTTATGCAGGGATTGATATAAAAAAGAGTATTCTCGGCGCTATGTTCATTAGTGGAGCCCTAGCTGGATTAGCAGGATTTGCAGAGGTTTCCGGTACTGTTGGTTTGTTTAAAAGCGGTTTATCAAACGATGTTGGGTACACGGGAATAATAATTGCTTATTTAAGCAGGTTCAATCCCCTTGTAGTAATGCTTGTGGCTATTCTGTTCGGTGGACTGGAAGCCGGGGGCTATAATATGCAACTTATTGGAATTCCTGTTCAGATCGTCACGATGATACAGGGAGCAATTCTTCTCTTTGTCATCGGAGGGAGTTTTTTCACAAGATATCGTATCGTCCGCATAAAGCAGGACTTGGAGGAAATTGAAGATGTCTGCTGATATTGTAGTTTCTTTTTTTCAAAGTGCAATTGTAGCTTCGGTACCACTTGTTTATGCAGCTGTCGGAGAAGTGTTTAATCAACGAAGTGGTTTAATGAACCTTGGGTTGGAAGGCGTTATGCTGATGGGCGCCGTAACAGGCTACATGGCAGTTGTTGCTACCGAGTCGCTACTATGGTCTGTGATCATCGCTCTGATGGCGGGTCTGGTGATGGGCTTACTATTCGGATTCTTAGTTATCACTCTGAAGGCGGATCAGACAGTTTGTGGCTTAGCGATTTCAATCTTCGGAACCGGACTTAGCGGCTATATCGGTCGGACGGTAAGCGGAATCCCGGCCTTTGTAACGTTTAAGCCCGTATCAATACCGCTTTTGTCAAAAATTCCAATTTTAGGACCGATATTTTTTGAGCAGGATGTGCTTGTCTATGCAATGTATATTCTAGTTATCGCTGCATGGTTTTATATATACAAGACTAGGCAAGGTTTAGTCTTGCGGTCATTGGGTGAAAGTCCGCAAACCGCGGATGCATTGGGGATCAATGTCTTTCGCCTTAGGTATTTTTATACTTGTATTGGGAGTATATTAGGTGCTTTGGGAGGAGCCTACCTAACTTTAGCCTACACGCCTTTATGGGCTGACAAAATGACTTCAGGGAAAGGTTGGATTGCTTTGGCAATAGTTATTTTTGCTACATGGAATCCTCTCTTGGTGGCAGTAGGTGCTCTTCTCTTTGGAGGTGTTCAGGTTTTAGCGTTGCGGATGCAAGTAGCAGGTGTGGGAATCCCCTCACAATTTCTCAATATGTTGCCCTATCTGTTAACTCTTATAGTTCTTATTCTCTCGACGGGAGAGATAGGCGGAAAGAAAAAGGGAAATTCAATTAAGGCTTTAGGTCAGCCATATGACCGTGAAGATAGATGATATTTTCACTTGTCATCGAAACTATCAATATTTGGAGGAAACATGAAAAGAAAACTTAGATTAAACGTGCTTATAATAATGCTGCTAATAGCTGCAAGTCTAGTTATTACTGCCTGCTCTCCTGTTGAGGAGGACCCCACTCCGGCTAAGACCGGAGATAGTACTACGGATGTAAAAGAATTGAAGATCGGTGTTGTTAATACGGGAACGGCCGAAACAATGGCCTGGACCCGTGCTCACAAAGAAGGCATAGACTATCTGGAAGAGCAAATGCCCGATTTAGATGTGATCTGGGTTGAGGATGTTCCGGATGCAGGACCGGATTGCGCTGCAGTTATAGATACATTAGTTGAGGAAGGCTGCAACCTTATTTTTACAACGTCTTTTGGTTTTATGGCTCCAACCCAAGATGCTGCAAAAAAATATCCCGATGTAATGTTCTACCATAATCAGAGTACGACAACTGCTGAAAATCTCGGGGTTTATGATGTGCGAGACTATGAAGCAGTTTTCTTGACCGGCTATTTAGCGGCAAAAGTAGCTGCAGGAGATGTGTACGGTTACGTAGGAACTAATCCTATGCCGACGGTCATTCGTGCAGCTAACGCGTTTGCCTTGGGAGTAAGGCATGCAAATTCCGAAGCGAATTTAAAAGCCGTCTTTACTAACAGTTGGTACGATGTAACGGCAGAGAGAGAATCCGCAATTTCTCTTTTGGATGAAGGTGCGTCAGCCTTAGGGATGCAGGTAAGTTCTCCCGCTGTTGTTCAGGCAGCCCAAGAACGAGATAAGTTCAGTGTAGGCTTCTCAGATGATATGAGCGTTTATGCACCGGAATCTGTATTGACCTCTTTTAAATGGAATTGGGGGCCCCTCTATGTACATATGGTTGAGGGCTTTATTGACGGAACACTGACGACAGGCCAGGATTTGTTCTTTGGGCTTGAAGAAGGTTGTGGTGGTATTAGTGGTTATAATACAGCCTTGGTCTCGGAGGAGATAATCTCTGAATGTGATGCCTTATTTGAAGACTTAAAATCCGGCGAAGTAAAAGTGTTTCACGGAGAAATAAAAGACAATCAAGGCAATGTGTATGGTGAATCCGGTGAAGATTTGTCTTACGACGAGATTCGGAGCATGGATTGGCTGGTCGACTTCATGTCCGGCACTGTTGGTTAATTTAGTAGTAAAAAAATACGCAAGAACCTATCATCTGAGCGAAGAATGGAGAGAAGAATGAGTAGTTTGTTGATACGTAACGTTAAGCATCTCATCACCTGTGATGGAGAAGACAAGGTGCTGGACGGTGTAAATATTTATTGTGAAAATGGTCTGATTAAAAATATAGGTACTGAGATACATGAAGCAGATGAGGTGATTAATGGGGAGGATATGATTTGTTTTCCCGGTTTTATAAATACTCATCACCATTTATATCAAGTTTTCACGCGCAATCTACCGCAAGTCCAACATAAAGAACTGTTTGATTGGCTCCTCATACTGTATGAAATATGGAAAAAATTGGACGAAGATACTGTTTACCTTTCTTCCAAAGCAGGTATGGCAGAGTTAATGAAAAACGGGTGTACAACAACATCGGATCACCATTATGTTTTTCCGCTTAACCGTGGGGATCTTATAGGTGCACAGATTGCAGCAGCAGATGCACTCGGAATGAGAACGAATTTTACTCGTGGCAGCATGGATCTCTCGAAAAAAGATGGTGGCTTACCTCCTGATACAGTAGTTCAAACTGTTGACGGCATACTAAAAGACAGTACGGCTTTGGTCGAAAAATATCACGACAGATCTTTCCAGGCCATGCATCGCATAGCTCTAGCTCCATGTTCACCTTTTTCAGTTTCGGACACATTGCTTCGTGAAAGTGCAATATTGGCGCGTGAACTCGGTGTTCGCCTTCATACGCACTTAGCAGAGACCAAGGACGAAGAGGATTATACTCTGGAAAAATATGGCATGAGGCCTCTGGAATACATGCAGAGCTTAGGTTGGGTCGGAAGTGACGTTTGGTATGCACACGGTATCCATTTTAATTCGGAGGAGCTCAAAGTTTTAGCTGAAACAGGAACAGGAGTAGCGCATTGTCCGACATCAAATATGAATCTTTCATCAGGAGTCGCCCGTGTTCCGGAGATGCTTGAACTGGGTATACCTGTTGGATTAGGTGTTGATGGAGCTGCTTCCAATAATGGAACGAATTTGTTGGAGGAAATTCGAGTTGGTTATTTGCTGCATCGCTTAAATTCAGCCGATAATGATGTGACAGCTTATCAGATGTTAAAACTTGCTACAATCGGCGGTGCAAGAGTTTTGGGACGTGAAAAAGAGATTGGTTCTATAGAGGTAGGTAAGTGCGCAGACATTCTGTTGATGAATGTTAATCGCCTTGATCTTGTGGGTGCCTATTATGATCCTAAATCCATACTGGCAACGGTTGGCTTAAAAGGTTATATGGATTACACAATTATCAACGGCAAAGTCACAGTGCGCGAAGGTGAGCTTGTTGGTATTGAAGAAAAACAACTGATCGCAGATGCCAATAAGGAAGTTGTCAGATTTCTTCAAGACTGACATTGATGCCACTAGAAATTTTTTCTGAAAAGGAGTTGTCAAAGGCAGCTCCTTTTTTAATTTTCCGAAAGATGCTGAATGATTAGTCAATCTGTCCGAAAAAGCGGACAATTTGTATCTCTTTAATAATCTTGACCCGGTTTTAACACCAGCGTATAATGCTAAACAAAAGGATCGATCGTCTATTTTTAGAAGATTGACCACACTGAGAGCAGATAATAAATAATTAACTATTTGGGAAACAGGTTAAAATCCTGTGCGGAGCCGCCGCTGTAAGCGATCTAATTAACTCTAGGCACATGCCGGCCACTGACGAAAGTTGGGAAGGCGGAGTTAAGGGGGAAACCCAAGTCGCAAGCCAGAAGACCTATCTGTTCATCTGGAGAAGGATGCAACGAACCTTTGCTTCCCCGGACCAGAATTAGAAGATGCACAAAACGGCTGCAACCTCATGGTTGGCGGCTTTTTTTCTGTTTCGGGATACATTGAAAGGATTTAAAAGGAGAGGTAAATGAAGAAAAACCATTCAAAGCTTATTGCCCTATTTATCAGTCTCATGATGATCTGTACTTTATTTCCATTACAGATTTTTGCAGTGAGCGATCAAGAGGCCTCGACACTGACATCTGAGGTTATGGACGGTGAAGCGACTGAGTCTGTCGGAACAGCCCCTGAGCCTAGTGAAACGACTCCAGAACCCAATGAGACGGAGCCTAGCGAAACGACCCCTGAGCCCACTGAAACGACTCCAGAACCCACTGAGACGGAGCCTAGCGAAACGACCCCTGAGCCCAGTGAAACGACTCCTGAGTCCACTGAGACGACTCCTGAGCCTAGTGAAGCAGCTGTTGCGCAAGAATTAACCCCCGTTCCTTCTGCCAATTCGATGTCAGTGAATGATGATGAAGTGGCTGGTTTATTAGAGGAAGGCGCAACATTCGAGGTTAGATTTATTTTGGTGGGTAGTAGCGAAAACCCTGAAGCAAATGAGAATCCATATCAAATATGGCTTGATGATACTCTTGAAGTTGAAGAAGGCACTAATGCATGGGAGTTTTCTCAACAAGCCCTGACAGCGAACGGTTACATTTTTGAAGAATCGATTTACGGTAATCATCTGCAAAAAGTGATTCCTCCTACTGAACAAGTTGGGCAAATAGAGTTGGAAGGTGGAGTTACCAACGGTGAAAAAGCCTTTTGGATGTGGTCATATAATGACAATATAGATAAATCTGCTCATGAATATGCAGTCCAAGAAGGGGATGTAATTCGTTGGTATTTTTCAAATAGCTGGGAACAGGAATACTTTGGTCATCCTGACAAGTTTTATCCTGAAACAGGAAATCCTGTATCAATCACGCCCGATGCTTCAAGACCCTCCGATCTTTCAGCGTGGTGGCCGGCTTTTGGCGGATCCATGGATCACAATAGTGTAAAAAATCTCGAGATTTCATTGGATGGCATCGAAGCAACTGAAGTATTTGCTTTTAGTAAAACTGGTGGCTGGATGGACTCTTTTTCAGATCCGATTCAAATTGGAGACTGGATCTACGTTGTTTTCTCGGACACGCTCTATAAACTTAACGCAGATGGATCAATCAACGAGGAAGCCAAGCTTGAATTCATGATCGATTCCACAGCTCGCATTTCCTATGCGAGCGGTCTAGTGCTTGTTCCGATGAAATATGGGAAAATACAAGCTTTGACAGCTGATCGTTTAGCAACGGTGTGGATTGCAGATGCTCCCAATCAAATTATGCTCTCCGACAGCAATAATGATGTAGTCACTCCGCATAGTCAGCAATCGTTGACGACAATTAAGGTATCGGACGGAATCGTTTATCAAGGAACCTGCACAGTAGGTTGGTCTCCTCGTTCATACGGTGGAACAATTCGCGCCCTCAGCCTTAATGACGGCAGTACAATATGGGAACACTCGTCTACTGAAAGCGGTTTTTATTGGAGCGGCGGTGCACTCTTGAACGGTGTATTCGTTGTTGGTAATGATTTAGGTGAAATTTTCTCCTACGATGCTAAAAACGGTACCCTAGTAGACAAAATGGAGCTGACTTCGGGAGCTGATGGCTTAGCTCCTGCGATCCGAACGAACATGATCCCTTTGGCCAATCAGGTCTATTTCATATCTCAACAAGATGGAACCTTGCATCGTTTGGACATAAATAGCGATGGTAGCTTCGGCGAGCTTAAGTCAGTAAAGTTTTGTGACGGTGGCAGCACCGCTTCTCCTACTATAATGGATGGGAAAATATATGCTGCAGGTCCAAACATTCTTGCTGTAATTGATGCTGTTACATTGAAGATTGAGAAGAGCTATGACATTGACGGTGCAATCCAGGGTACACCGTTAGCGGTAAAAGATCAGACCGGAAGTACTTATGTATTCTTTACTATAAACAAAGAACCGGGCGCAATATACGGAATCTCTGAGAACGAAGACATTGTTCATACAGTGTTCACTCCTGATGAAGAATACCAAAATTGGTGTATGGCTTCTATTTCCGTATCTCCGGACGGCACACTTTATTACAGCAACGATTCACATACTTTTTTCGCTGTTAAATTAGCGGAAAAGGACTCGCAAGAAGAAGAAATTCCAACCGTGACTGTGCCAGGTGACGAATTGCCTGCTACAGGTGAGAGCTTTTCTGCTCTGAATATACTCTTAGCAGCATTTTTCTTCGGAGCTGCTGCAGTGATTTTTTACTTCCGCAAAAAACTAATAGAACGAGAGAGCAATTAATAAAGGCTGAAATCCGTATTAAGGCTTAAGGAATATTCTATGAAGTTAAACTTAAAAAAAATAATTAAATCTGCGGCGAGGATTCTTCTGAGCGCTTCTCTGGTGCTATTAATTGGCATCTCGTTCTTAGCCTGTAGTCCCGCAGAAGATGCTACATTCGTAAATGAGCAAGACGAGACAGGTGTCGACATTGGCGGCTCGGAGAAAGAAAGTCTATCTACAAAGACAAGCATGAGCGAGGAAAGTAACAGCAGTGAAAGCGCTGCTGTTACTTTCAGCACACAGGAGACTGATGCTTCATCTCGCAAAAACGAAACAGATTCTTCAGCTGACACCACTAAAACTCAGAAGGTGATTGAATCAGTTGACAGCAAATCTTCTCAGACTACTTCAACTAAGCAGAGTTCTCAGACTACGAAAACTGAAGCAAAGACAAAAGCATCCGAAACTGAAAAATCTACGACTACCAAAACCTCTGCACCTGAAACGACAAGTACAACTACTGACGGGAAGATTACAGTAACACTATCAATAAGTTGTATCAATGCGCTGAATGCAAATATTCCCGGCACAGAGCCATACGCTCCCGGAGGGGTGATCTTATCCGATAAGTCGATTACCGTTGATGCCGGCAGCTCGGTTGTGGATGTGCTGAAAACAAGCGGCCTCGTTGTCAATGCCAAGTCTATGTTCCTCGGTACATATATTTCATCCATTCAGGGGATAAGCGAAGGCGCAGCAGGTGCAGGAGCAGGTGGGTGGATATTTTCTGTAAATGGAGCTTTCCCTCATACTGCAACTTCTAATGCTAAGGTTAACGATGGAGATCGGATCAGCTTCCATTACACAATAAAAAACGGAGATGTTCCCGGAGCACCGTTTTAGTCCAAGATAAAAAATCTGGAGTACACATTGCAATCAAATGATAAAAAATTAATTAATTTAAGATCGACTCATCCGTCGCTCTTGCTGCTGTATTTTTTCTCTGCAGTTATTTTTTCTATGCTCACACTCAACCCGGCTTATCTCATGATTTCCTTCCTCGCGGCATTATTATTAAATATTTCACTGGAAGGTCTTGGCAAGACTTTAGGAACTTTACGTTTCTTCATACCTGTTCATATCGTCATAGTTATAGCTAATGCACTCTTTAGTGGTAACGGGCTTACCGTCTTGTTTTACTTTAGTGGTAGGCCTGTCACTGTTGAGAGTATTGTCTACGGTTTTTCCGCGGGTTTAATGTTATTAACAGTATTGCTGTGGTTTCGTGCTTATCATGAAGTAGCCACATCGGACCAGCTTTTAGCTGTTGGAGGAAATCGCTTTCCTTTGACATCTTTATTAGCAGGGATGGTATTGCGTTACGTCCCGGACACAATTGAACATGGAAAGACAGTTCAGATGAATCAGAAAGCGTTATTGGGCGAAGAGAAATTATCTCGCAAAAAAAATCTCTCTTTCCTTGTACGAATGTCCTCGGTGTTGATGAGTTGGAGCATGGAAAACGCAATCGATACAAGCATAGCCATGCGTGCAAAGGGATATCCTTCGGATAAAAGAAACACTTACAAACGTGATCGATTTGGTAGGTATGATGCTATCGGCATCGGCTTTCTTCTAGTGATGATTGCAATACAGATAAGTGCTTTTTTAATCGGTTCTTACTCTTTTATTTATTATCCTTATTTGATGATACCGAGTGACGTACCTTCCCCAGCTCTAAGGGTTACATTTTTCGTTTTTTATGCCGGCTATCTCTTTTTCCCCTTCTATCTTGAATTTATGGAATATTGGGCAAGGAAAAAAATTGTTAAGTCAGAAAAACAGTTTGGTGGACAGAGAAAATATGGTCTTTTTTTGGATCAAGATCAAATGAAAGATATTTCTAAAGAAAAAAAGATGAATATTATTAATAATTTAAAAGATTGTAACGGAACAAAATGTCAGACTCAATATAGGGATTCGTCGCTTGCTGCGGAGCTAATGGATGTGTCATTTACTTATCCGGGAACGAATGCGAAAGCTTTACAGTCGCTTTCTTTGAGTTTTGATCGAGGCAGCCTTACTCTCTTGACCGGACCTTCCGGCAGCGGTAAAACTACACTTTTACATCTGCTATCTCCTGTGCTGACACCTACAGGTGATATTAGTGGCAGCAGAGTCATCTACGGAAAACCCGGATCTATGTATGAGGAAGCGGACAAAGCGGTGCAAATAGGATTTGTGCAGCAAAATCCCGACAATCAAATAATTTTAGATAGTGTTTGGCACGAACTAGCTTTTGGTCTGGAAAATCAGGGATTAAGCAATCAGGAAATTGAACGGAGACTAGCTGAGACTTCGACCTTCTTTGGTATCAGCAGCTGGATGGATCGCAAGGTAGCTGAACTGTCCGGCGGTGAAAAACAAATTCTCAATTTGGCCTCCAGTTTGGTAATGCAACCCGACTTACTTTTACTGGATGAGCCTATGGCTCAACTAGATCCAATTTCGCGAAAAAGATTTCTTTCCATGCTCTCACGTGTAAACGACGAGACAGGTACAACGATTGTGATTTCAGAGCATATCATTGACGATGTTTTGCCGCATGCTGATAGGGTGGTTATGCTTAAGGAGGGGTCTATTTGTTTTGATGGTAATCCGGCAGCGTATGTAAATCATTTAATTGTTTCGGATGATGAATTCAAAGTGTCAGTACCCTTGTCAGCCCGAATGGTCGCTGAGGCCCATTCAGACAATAATAAAATAGAGCACGAACATTTGCCTTTAACGGTTCGAGAAGGGAGACAGTACCTCCAGAGTAATAGAGAGTGTTTTATCAAATCCCATGAAGAACCAACAGAGCATAATCCCACCGACGCTGAGAAAAAAGAAATTCTTCAAGCTCGCGATGTTTGGTTTAGATACGAAAAAGATGCGCAATTTGTTCTGAGAGGTGTCAACTTTTCTCTAAGAGAAGGAGAAATGCACGCACTTTTGGGTGGCAACGGTTCCGGCAAGAGTACTTTACTATATATTTTAAGCCGAAGTCTTCCAGTCTTAAGGGGCAGCATAAAAAGACAAGAAGGCCAACAAGTTGCCATGCTAAGCCAAAATCCGATGGCCATATTCTCAGAGCACAGCGTGAGAGCAGAGTTAATGGCCTTTCATGATCACTTCAATTATGACGAGGAAACCGTAGACAATATTATGAGACGATTTGATCTCACACACCTTGCGGATCGACATCCCTATGATGTGTCAGGTGGTGAAATGCAAAAAACAGCTCTGGCTAAAGCTTTATTGACAAAGCCTGATCTACTATTGCTTGATGAGCCTGTAAAGGGCTTAGATCCTGTTGCCAGACGTGAAGTCGCCAAGATATTAGAAGAATTAAAGAAAAGCGGCATGACAATGATTGTTGTCACGCATGATCTGGACTTTATCTCGCTTCTGGCAGATCGCTGTTCAATGCTTTTTGACGGACACGTCGAGGGTGTTGCGCAGACTAAAGACTTTTTTGAAGGAAATGCTTATTTTACAACCACTGCACACCGCTTGAGTAAAGGCATCGTACCTTCCGTAGTTACGGAAAAAGAGCTGCTTCATTGTGTGCGACAGCTACAACGACAGGGGCAAATCTATGATTAA
>LSQX01277348.1_pt1 | contig 12552 bp, 13 predicted proteins | sample 654561 | NCBI WGS metagenome assembly LSQX01 (sample SAMN04489861, study PRJNA283612) | anaerobic digester metagenome | isolation source: 4 biogas reactors fed with cattle manure at either 37C or 55C with and... | place: Denmark: Kongens Lyngby | collected 2014 | reverse complement strand
GTTTCACGAAATAATAAATTGTGCGCGCACGATGAAGAAAAGAAGTTGCACTATCAAGGGAAGGATTGATATATTTGACTTTAATCAGGGATAAAAAACTAGCTCCGGCAGGCCTGGAGAAAATTAACTGGGTGAAGGAGCATATGCCTGTTCTAAGAGAGCTGGAAACCTTATTTAGAGATAGTCAGCCCTTTAAGGGTTTAAATATCGCCGTCTGCCTGCATCTGGAAGCCAAAACCGCTTATATGGCTTTAGTATTGAAAGAAGCCGGGGGCCGTGTTGTAGTTGCCGGCAGCAATCCCTTATCCACACAGGATGATGTAGCCGCAGCGCTGGCGGAGGAAGGACTGGAAGTATATGCCTGGCATGATGCTACGCCCGAAGAGTATATCGATCACCTCTACAGCACTGCAGACACTCTGCCGCAGCTCGTTATAGATGATGGCGGTGACCTTGTATCGCTGCTGCATAAAAAATTTAGCAGCCATATACCCCATGTCATCGGGGGTGCAGAAGAGACAACTACAGGTTTAATCAGGTTGAGAGCCATGGAAAGAAATAAGGCGCTGGGCTTTCCCATGATCGCTGTTAACGATGCCCTGTGCAAGTATCTCTTTGACAACCGCTATGGAACCGGACAATCCGTATGGGACGGTATAATGCGTTCAACAAACTTGATTATCGCCGGCAAAAAAGTCGTTGTTTCAGGATACGGATGGTGCGGCAAAGGCGTAGCTATGAGAGCCAAGGGGCTCGGCGCAAAAGTAATCGTCTGCGAGGTCGATCCGGTTAAAGCCCTGGAGGCCTATATGGACGGGTTTGAAATCATGCCCCTGGTGGAAGCTGCCCCTGTCGGTGATATTTTTGTTACTGTGACAGGATGCAGTAAAGTATTGACCGCTGAGCATTTTGAGATTATGAAAGATCAGGCAATTTTGGCAAATGCTGGTCATTTTGATGTTGAAATCGATAAAAAATCCCTTATCTCCCTGACAGGGTCCCCCAGAAGAGTTAGAAAAGGTGTAGATGCGTATACTTTTAAAGATGGACGGCGCATTTACCTTCTCGGAGAAGGGAGACTTGTCAACCTGGCTGCAGCCGACGGGCACCCCGCTGAAATCATGGATATGTCTTTTGGTCTTCAGGCCCTGGCGTTAAACTATCTTCTGGAGAATAAAGGAAAGCTACAAAATAGCGTTTTGAATTTACCGCCTGAATTAGACAGGAAGGTAGCTTTGTTAAAATTAAAAGGCCTGGGTTTAAAGATCGATCGGCTTACTCCCGGACAAAAGGAATACCTGGAAAGCTGGGAACTCAGTATTTAAGATTGAAAAAAAGAAAGGAGGACACCTTTATTTTTATTAAGGTATATAACGATGAAGGTTGAATTAGCGATAATTGGTGGAACAGGTTTTTATCATCCTGGAATTATGGAAAATACAGAGGAATTACTAATAAATACACCCTATGGTGACACACGCCTGCTGCTAGGAACCTACAAGGATACCACTATTGCCTTTTTATCCCGTCACGGTATGAAGCACGGAGTGCCACCGCACAGGGTAAATTACCGCGCCAATATCTCTGCTTTAAAAGATCTTGGAGTGAAGAGAGTGCTGGCCACAACCGCGGTAGGCGCGCTTAAAAAAAATCTTTCCCCGGGCATAATGGTGATAACTAATCAATTTATAGATTTTACCAAGGGGCGTGATGGTACGTTTTATGAGGGTGAAAATTCAGAAGGTGTCGTTCATACGGACTTTACCGAGCCGTACTGCGCCCAACTGCGAAAACATTTAATAAAATCCATCTCCGCCAGAGGTATAGACTATACGAGCGAGGGCACTTATATTTGTACCGAGGGCCCGCGTTATGAGTCACCGGCAGAAATAAAAGCTTTTGCCCTCTGGGGTGCAGATGTAGTAGGGATGACCGGTATCCCGGAGGCCACTCTCGCCAGAGAAGCCGGTTTGTGCTATGCCAACCTCTCTCTTGTAACCAATTATGCTGCCGGGATATCTCCTCATATGCTAACTCATCGCGAAGTAGTTGAAATGATGGAGGAAAAAATAAACTTGCTCAGAGAAATTATTTTAGAAGTGCTCGTAGCGCTGCCTGAAGCGAGGGAATGTAATTGCTGGAAAAAGGACGATTGTATTTTGGGCCAATAGACGGAGGGATAGGCTGTGGAAGGAATTAAGCATATTCTCTGGGACGGGAATTCTTTAAAGCTGCTTGATCAGAGGTTCTTACCTGAGAAAGAACAGTATCGGGAATGTAGGAATTCTGAGGATGTTTGTGAATCAATAAAAGATATGACCGTTCGGGGCGCTCCTGCCATAGGTGTAGTGGCGGCTTTTGCTCTTGTTATGGCTGCCAGGGATATTTTAGAAAAATATAATGGCGGCAAAGCTGTTTCTTCATTAACTGAGTTTCAGCAACAACTTACAGCGGCGGCGGATCTTCTGAAAAAGACCCGTCCTACCGCTGTTAATCTATCCTGGGGAGCTGACCGGATTTTGAACAAAAGCCGGTCTTATAACAAGGAATCCCCGGAATTGATTTTAAAAGGCCTGGAGCAAGAGGCCGTATCCATTTTTAAAGAGGATATTGAAATCAATAAAAAAATTGGGGAATGGGGTTCAGAACTTATCAGGGACGGATTCACCATATTAACCCATTGCAATGCAGGTGCGCTGGCTACAGGGGGTTACGGAACAGCACTGGGAGTTATTAGAAACGCCCATTACCAGGGGAAAAATATAAAAGTAATTGCAGACGAGACAAGGCCTTTCCTTCAGGGCTCCCGGCTGACAGCCTGGGAACTGCAAAAAGAGGGAATCCCCGTCTGTGTTATTGTCGATAGCGCCGCGGGATATTTCATAAACAAAGGGGATATTGATTGCATAATAGTCGGTGCGGACAGAGTTGCGCTGAACGGGGACGTCGCCAATAAAATAGGCACTTACCCGCTGGCAGTTCTGGCCAAAGAAAACAGCATTCCCTTTTATGTTGCGGTTCCATTTTCAACGATTGACATGCAAATTAGTACCGGAAAAGAAATTACCGTCGAGGAAAGAGCTCCACAGGAGATAACTCATTTAAAAGAAATACCTCTTACACCGGACGGAATGAGCGTAAGGAACCCGTCCTTCGATATAACACCTGCCCGCTTAATCAGCGCTTTAATAACTGAATATGGTATTATCCATCATCCTGAAGGGTATAAATTGGAGAAGCTTTTATCCAAAAGGAGGACCCCCTTTTGCACTTAGTGGAAAAAGCCAAAGAAGAGGTTGTAAATACTGCCCGTATTATTTACCGGGAAGGGCTTGTTTTTGAAACATGGGGAAATGTCAGTGCCAGGCCGACAGAAAATGAGGTCGTAATAACACCCAGCGGCATACCCTATGAAAAGCTAACATTTGCAGATATTGTTACGGTAAACCTGGCAGGCCAGGTTGAAGAAGGTATGTGGAAACCATCGACAGAGCTGCCGCTGCACCTGGCTATATACGAGCAAAGGAAAGATATCAAGGCAATTGTTCATACACACAGCAGCTGTGCTGTCGCTTTCGCCGTGAGCAGGCAGGATATTCCCGTAGTTCTTGAAGAACAGGCGCAGATCGTTGGCGGTCCTGTAAAAGCAGCTGATTATGCCCTTCCCGGAAGCGTTGAGCTGACCGAAAACGCTTTAAAAATTCTCAGGAAGGAAGGGAGTGCTGTTTTACTGGCAAACCACGGCCTGGTGGGAATTGGTAAAGATCTTGCAACAGCACTGCAAATATGCAGGATAATTGAAAGAAGCGCCCGGATCATTCTCTGGTCAAAACTTTTAGGCTCACCATATATTTTAAGCCCCGGGGATGTTACTGAACTAAGGAAAAATTTTTTACTAACCTACGGACAGGATAATCCGCCTGCTAATTCAAAATGTGGAGAGTGAAGCGCATTGCCAAAAAAGATATTACTTCGAGCAGATTATATTCTAGCCTGGGATAACGGGCCGGAAATTATTTCTCAGGGAGAGATTGTAGTCGAGGATAGTCTTATTACTTACCTTGGACCGCGTCTTGAACGCAAGGAAAAAGATTTTGAAGAGATTATAAAAGGTAGAGATAACCTGATCATGCCAGGTTTTATCAACACGCATACGCATGCTGCCATGTCCCTCTTCAGAGGTTATGCCGATGATCTGGCGCTCATGGATTGGCTGAATAATAAAATATGGCCTGCAGAAGCAAAGCTTAAGAAAGAAGATATCTACTGGGGCACCTTGCTGGCTATTGCGGAAATGCTCAGAGGAGGAACGACCTGCTTTGCGGATATGTACTTTCACATGGACGAAGCAGCCAGGGCATGCCAGGAGAGCGGAATTCGCGCATCGCTTGCACAGGGGCTCACCGGCCTGGACAAAATTAAGGGGGTGGCGGGGCTAAAAGAAGGCAGCAGTCTGGTCCGGAACTGGCATAATAAAGGTGACGGAAGAATTACCGTCATGCTTGGCCCGCACGCACCATATACCTGCCCTCCAGATTATCTGCAAAAAGTATTAGAAAAGGCTGCTGACCTCGATGTCCCCATACATATACATCTGGCGGAAACACGCGATGAGGTAGATGAATGCCAGGAAAAATACGGCAAAACACCGGTAGAACTCATGGAAGAGATCGGTTTGCTGGATCACCGGGTTCTGGCTGCCCATTGCGTGCATCTCACTGCGAAAGAAATAGAGATCCTGGCCGAAAAGAAAACAGCTATTGCGCATAACCCGGGAAGCAACCTGAAACTGGGATCGGGGACGGCTCCTGTTGCCAGGCTGTTGGAAAAAGAAGCTCTGGTCGGCCTCGGTACAGACAGCGCTGCCAGCAACAATAACCTGGATATGCTTGAAGAAATGAGGTTAGCGGCGCTCCTGCCCAAGGGTTTGCTGGAAAATCCAACTGTGGTACCGGCAGAGACAGCCTTTAAAATGGCTACTATAAACGGTGCCGACGCGCTTTTCCTAAGTAACGAAACAGGTACTTTAAGGAAAGGTGCAAAGGCTGATCTAATCATGTTTAACCTTAACCAGCCCCATTTTTACCCCCGGCATAATCTCCTTGGCCACCTGGTTTACAGTGCCAGGTCCTCAGATATTAATCTGGTAATGGTTAATGGGAATGTATTAATGTCAGATGGAGAATTATTGACGATTGATGAGGAAAGGGTTTTTTTTGAGGCACAGTTGAGTGCAACCAGGCTTGTAAACTAGTCATATAAAGTACATTGCCTTTTTAAAAAATGTGCTTTTAATAAAGGAAAGTTTATGGATGTGTTTAGTTATATTGCTATATTTGGCGGAGGGGTTAGATTGATTGTATTATTGACAAATGACGATGGCATCTATGCTGAGGGAATACAAACTCTGGGGGAGACATTGCTGCAGGACGAAGGCGTTGATTTATATTTTGCAGCTCCTGATCGGGAGCGTAGCGCAATCGGACATGCAATTACGATGCACCGCCCCTTAAGAGCGGAAGAAGTAAAATTTTACCACAACTCAGATTTAAAGGGGTGGTCGATTAACGGCACTCCTTCGGATTGTGTGAAACTGGCGGTAGAGTACCTGCTTCCCCAAAAACCCGATCTGGTTATTTCCGGGATAAACCGTGGCTCCAACCTCGGCACCGATATTTTATATTCGGGAACTGTATCAGCTGCCGTAGAAGCTGCTATTCTGGGTATTCCGGCGATAGCGGTATCCCTTACGGAATATAATGAACCTGACTACCGTTTCGCGGCAAACTTTATCGTACGTTTACTTAAAACTATACATGAATACAATGTGCAGGAAAACACGCTCCTCAATATAAACGTTCCCGGCAAAACACTTAAGGACATCGCCGGGGTAAGCATTACACGCCTGGGTATGCGCCAGTACCAAAATGCCTTTCAGGAAAGAATCGACCCCCGGGGAAAAAAATACTACTGGCTGGCTGGGGAAGTAGTCGATACCTTAGACAGCGAAGCGGAGGACACCGACGTTTGGGCAATAGACAATTCCTACATCTCCATTACACCTGTTCATTTCGATTTAACCAATTATAATTTATTAAAGAAACTGAAAAATGTTAAATGGAAGATATAAATAAGAGAATATCGCCGAATTAACGGGAGGGAGTTAAAAATGGCTTTAGATCCCCAAGCAAAAGCGTTTCTTGATTATTTAAAATCGTTGAACAGTGCCCCTCTTCATACTCTTTCCCCTGAAAAGAACCGTAAGGGGGCAAGTTATCTGACTAAAAAAACAGCTATCTCTCCGCAGCCGGTGGCCGGTATTGAAGACCGCAGGATTGCTGTAGGGGACGGAAAGATCAACCTGCGCATTTATACACCGGAGGGAAAAGGACTTCTCCCGCTGCTGGTTTTTTTTCACGGCGGGGGGTGGGTTACAGGTGATCTCGATTCAGCTGATGCCCCGCTGCGGGCTATCGCCAATGATGCTCATAGAATTGTCGTTTCGGTAGAATACCGCCTGGCACCCGAGCATAAATTCCCTGTCGCGGTAAATGATTGCTACCATGCAATAAAATGGACCGCAGAAAATGCTGCTGTTTTAGGAGGGGATTCGCAACGCATTGCTGTCGGCGGGGAAAGTGCCGGAGGAAATCTTGCAGCAGTTGCCTGTTTAATTGCCCGTGATCAAGGCTTTCCTTTAATAGAAAAACAGGTATTAATTTATCCGGCAACCGATTTTTCCGGTAATTATCTGTCACGTGATAAATTTAACGGTTACTTCCTCACGAAAGACGCTCTGCAGTATTTTGAAAATCATTATTTTCAGAAAGAAAAAGACAGGGTAAATGCCCACGCTTCTCCAATTCTTGCCGAAAACCTGAGCGGCCTGCCGCCGGCCTTAGTGGTTACCGCCGAGTATGATCCTCTTCATGATGAGGGTGAGGCTTATGCCTGCAGGTTAAAAAAGGCCGGTGTAAAGATAACTTATCGCTGTTATCAAGGAATGATTCATGGTTTCTTTTGCTTCGGAGGCATCATCGATCAAGGAATAGTATTACTTAAACAAATAGCACATTACTTAAAGGAAGAAGGCACATAAACTTTTTGGCAATATAGTAATACTTCCCTACCGTAAACCATAATATTTATTTAAGGTTTCAGAGGGAGGCATACTAAGATGTTGATATTAAGAAGGAAAATTACCGTAAAATGGGAGATTGTCTTTTTTCCGCTACTTTTTTTACTTCTTTTAGTTCTTGCCTATTACAATCTAATTTATCTCAATAGTATTCGCCCGGGGAAGATGCTGGAAAAAACAATGCAAAATATGGAACTGAATTTTAATCATCTCAATGTCGATATTAAAGAAAGGGGGTCTGGTTATTCATTATCTTTTAAAGGGAATATTCTGGAAAATGAAGTGGTTTATGGGGAAATCCCCGACTATTCATTGAAAATTATTAAAGAAAGAAACTCGGGAGAACTATTGATAAAAGATTTGAAAGACCATTTATGGAAGAAGGCTTCAGAAATTGGGCTGGAAGAGCTGGAGAATCTTCTGATCTCTCCATTTGAATTACTTAATTCCTGGACGACTCTTTATAAGCACGCCAAATTTTTAAACTATCAAACAGGAAAAGAACAAACAGGAAAAGAAAAGGTTATCCTTTTGAATATATCACCGGAAAATCTTCAAAAAACAGGTTTTCCCCATGACTGCTCTGCCGAAGAGCTATGGATAGAATGTTTGGTATTTATAGATGAAGAAAAATTATTCATTAACCGGATAATACTATCTATGTATGACAAAAGCAGCGATGAAAACATTTTTAACAGAGTCTTTTCTTTTGCTCCCCTTGGGGACAACGGTTCTTCCTATGATACCGGCATAAATTCCATTTAATCTTTGTAAATCTTTCGGAAATGATTTGGGAAGGAGGTTTAAAGATGCTGGGTGCTATTGCGGGAGACATCATAGGTTCTGTTTATGAGTGGAATAATATAAAAAGAACGGATTTTGAGCTATTTAGTGAACGATCAACTTTCACCGATGATACAGTGTTAACAGTGGCTGTAGCAGATTGTATTTTAAATAAGAAAAATTATGCTGAAACCTTTAAAGAATATGGAAGGAGCTATCCCAATGCCGGTTATGGAGGCAGGTTTTATAAGTGGATTTTTTCCGATAATCAACAGGCGTACAACAGTTTTGGAAACGGCTCGGCCATGCGCGTCAGCCCGGTAGGCTTTGCCTTTGATAACCTGGAGGGAATACTTATAGAAGCCAAACGCTCTGCAGAAGTTACTCACAACCATCCGGAAGGTATAAAAGGAGCTCAAGCAGTAGCTTGCGCAATATTTTTGGCACGGAAGGGTAAAGACAAAGATACTATCAAAAGCTTTATAATTGATACCTTTGGATATGACCTGAATCAAACACTGGAAGAAATTCGTCCTCATTACCGTTTTGACGTAACCTGCCAGGGTTCGGTCCCCCAGGCTATTATCGCTTTTTTGGAGTCCATCAACTTCGAGGATGCGCTCAGGAAAGCAATATCGATCGGGGGAGACAGCGATACCATTGCCTGTATAACCGGAGGCATTGCACAGGCTTATTATAATGATATTCCCTCCAATATCGTGGATACTGTAAAAAGAAAACTAACACCTGATTTGCTGTCAGTTGTAGATCTTTTTACCAATAAATACATGAATACAACTAGTTAGTAAAAATATAAGGAGCAAAAAGCTTTGCAGAATAACAGATTCAAACAGCAAATAGAGTTTATTATCGAGATAGATAAATTGAAGCAGGTTTTCAGACAGAGTATTTTAATAGATGGGACAAGAAGGGAGAACGATGCCGAGCATTCCTGGCACCTGGCTATCATGGGCATCTTGCTCGGCGAATATTCACAGGACGATCTAGATCTCTGGCGGGTTGTTAAAATGGTATTGATCCACGACATTGTTGAAATAGATGCTGGTGATACATACTGTTATGGGGGAACTCCGTACGCAGACAAACTTGAACGTGAAAAAATGGCGGCGGATCGTTTATTCAACATCTTACCGTCCGATCAGAGGGAAGATTTTCAGCGGCTATGGGAGGAATTTGAAAAACGATCAACGCCCGAAGCGCGTTTTGCCGCTGCACTGGACAGACTGCAGCCCCTGCTGCATAATTATAAAACAAAAGGCGAATCATGGAAAAAGCATGGAGTAACCAGTGACCAGGTAATTGAACGAAATAAAAGTATTATTGAAGTCTCCAAAACACTATGGGATTTCGCAGAAACAATAATCAACGATTCAATTAAAAAGGGATACTTGCCCATATAAAGGGCAGTATCCGGTTTTTTTAATTGATTACGAAATGGGGAACAACACGTCATGCTTGAATTTAACAAAAGAATCGTTACTTCAACCTTCATGGATCCCAGAGAAGGGTTTGCCAGAAAAAGTATTAACACGGAAATTCGCTTTGATCCCCTGACTGGCGAAAGCGGAAGGCTGGCACATTTTGGCGCAATTAAAACGAAAAAGGTTGATTTCTCCTCTTGGGATACTTCGGATGCACGAAAATATTGCCCCTTCTGTCCTGTAAATATTGAAACGGCAACGCCCAGGTTTCCCCCGGAAATCTTACCGGAGGGTTTTCTGCAACAAGGAGAAGCAAAGATTATGCCGAACATTTCTCCTTATGATCAATATAGCTCTTTAACAGTAATGAGCGCTAAACATTTAGTGCCGTTATCAGATTTTAACAAAAAGCTGCTGGCAGATGCTTTCGGTGTGGGACTAAAGTTTTTTAAGATCGTTTCTGAAACAGAGCCCGGCCTTCCCTACCACATTCTATCCTGGAATTACATGCCCCCTTCCGGAGGGGGGCTGCTGCACCCTCACCAACAGCTAATTATCACTTCATCTCCCGGCAACCTCTATCGGAAAATGTACGAAAACAGCAAATTATTTTTTGAGCGTTCCGGCAGCAACTATTGGAAAATACTATGTGAAGTTGAAGAATCCAAAAAGGAAAGATACATCGGCAGAATCGGCAGAGGACACTGGATTGTACCTTTCGTCCCTCTGGGAGCTATTGGAGAGTATGATGTTATTTTCCCGGAGGTTCATTCAATATTCGACCTGAACGAGGCGGATTTAGAAGATCTCAGTGAAGGTCTGCTGCGTTTATTTAAATATTTTGATCACAAAGGCATCTATAGTTTTAATATGGTCCTTTATTTTGCGCCGATTGGTCAAGCGGAACAATTTTTTTCTTTGCATGCGCGCATTATTCCGCGAACATATCTAAATACTCTCTGGAAACCTTCCGATGTAAATTCACTGCAGATCCTCTTGCAGGAGCCGTTTACAGTAGAGATTCCCGAACAATTATGCAAGGAACTGGCCGTTTACTGGCAATAAATAAACTTGGCTGAACTTAGCTGCAAAAATAAAATTTTATTTGACACTAGTTCTTTAATTAGTATATAATTGATTTGGACATAAGTTCATAATACGTTTAAACGAAAGGAGCACTATCAGCCATGGCCTCAGATACATCTTCACAACAGAAAGGGAAAATAGAAAAAATATCCCGTCCTGAGATCAAACATGTCATAGCAGTAGGCAGCGGGAAAGGAGGGGTCGGCAAATCTTCAATAACTGCTCTGCTCGCTGTAGGAGCCCGCAAGGAAGGTTTTAAGGTGGGAATCCTTGATGCCGACATTACTGGCCCGAGTATCCCTAAGATGTTTGGTTTAAAAACCGGCCAGGAAAACAGAGGTTTTTTACCTTTTGAAAGTTCACTGGATATTAAAATCATGTCTCTTAATTTATTGCTGCAAAACGAGGATGATCCCGTAATCTGGCGGGGGCCTATGATCGGCGGTGCAATAAAACAGTTCTGGGTAGATGTAGAGTGGGGTGGACTGGATTATCTTTTTATCGACCTTCCCCCAGGAACGGCAGATGCGCCGTTAACGGTGATGCAGATCATACCCCTGAATGGTCTGGTAATCGTCAGTTCTCCGCAGGATCTTGCTTTAATGGTCGTAAAAAAAGCCCTTAAAATGGCTGAAGCAATGAATATACCGGTAATGGGACTTGTTGAAAATATGAGTTATTTAATTTGCCCTCAATGCATGGAAAAAGTAGAAGTTTTTGGACCCAGTAAAGGCGAGGAGATCTCAAAATTGACCGGAGTGCCGCTTTTAGATACCCTGCCACTGGATAAAAAACTCGCGGAGCACTGCGATAATGGCAGTATTGAGCAGTATGAAAGCGAATTATTCAAAAAGCTGCTTGACGCCCAGCATTAATAACGTAATAATAAGGAAGTTGAAGCTTCTACAGGGATGGATTCTTTATAAAGTGTTGAACAATCTAATCAAGGCGGTTTATCTGCCGATATTATCAATAACAGTAAAGCAGCACTGGTTAAATGCCAGTGCCGCTTATTTTAAGCAAAGTCTGCTGAAACCCTTCGGCCTCGTTAATTCAGGGCCGGGATATTTCCTTTTGATTCAATATTTCCCGGGCAAGCGCATAAATCGACGTTATTATACTCAATATTACTCAGCACCCGGGTACAAGACTATTTCCTTTAAGATTCTTATGCATTTTAAAGGTATCATTTGCATAGATTTTTATGCAAACGGTAGATTTTAATAATGATTCTCTTCACTTTAGATAATTCATCGATAATTTTTATTAAAAAAGTACTAATATATTCTTGCCTTCAACTTTATTATATGCTATTATAATTAATGTAATATTAGCTCAATTGAGCTTATTTAAAACTGTTTGTATTTGCCGCATATTTTTACGTATTCACTAGAGAGCAATAAATGGAGCAATATTCCAATCCACAAAATGTTTTTTCTAAGAAGGAGGTGAAAAGCTGAAGATAGTGTAAGGGCAAGACCTTTCCGTTTTAACAGAAAAAAAGCTGATTGCAATTGTATGTATAAGGATGTTCAAGGATGGAGGTGAAAATAAATCAGTCCTTTTTTAGTGCTTATGAATATTTATTATTTATGAAAGTGAGGTGGTAATAACATGTCCAGCGGATGGCTTGCCTGGTGGTGTGTAGGAATCGCTAGTGTAATCTTGACCGTGGTTGGCACGTTAATAACGATTGCGGGGTGGAAAGAATGACAGCATTACCGGAGTTGACGTCTGCTTACACGATAGCTGCAATTTTTGGCCTGGGCGGGATGCTTGTTATCTGTTTTATTCTGGGAATGGTTGCTCGAAAACGAGCCACTTCATACGATGACTATATGGTTGGCAAGCGTGAAATAGGACCTTTTGTTACCGGTTGCGCCATTTCTTCAACCTATCTAAGCGGCTGGGCAACCATGGGGATGATGGGGATCACTTATGCAGTAGGGTGGTCAGGTATGTGGTTTGCGGGAGTATTCACCATTTTCGGTATCATTCCGACAATCTTTCTTGCCGCCCGTAAGCTGAGTGAATTTAGTGCACGGAACAACACCCGTACTCTGGGTGATATTGCCCGTATTCGTTATGACAGCAAGGTAGCCT
>LSQX01246775.1_pt1 | contig 12552 bp, 11 predicted proteins | sample 654561 | NCBI WGS metagenome assembly LSQX01 (sample SAMN04489861, study PRJNA283612) | anaerobic digester metagenome | isolation source: 4 biogas reactors fed with cattle manure at either 37C or 55C with and... | place: Denmark: Kongens Lyngby | collected 2014 | reverse complement strand
CCGTTTACAGTCACGTGTATTCAAGCACTGATAAGGACTTTGTCAGCGAAGATGCTGAAGTAATAAAAGGACTAGAACATATTTCGAAACATTTCGCTAAAAATGGAATTAGGACTATGGATAGAGGGTATGATGCAAATGTATATTACAAGTACTTCCTGAAAAACAATGAGCCTTTTATAATACGTGCAAAAAAGAACAGAAATATCATATATAAGGGTAAAACCTTCAATATACTGAAGATTGCAAACAGGTTTAAAGGTAAGTTTTCCTTGAAATTCAAAGGTAGAGAGGGCAAAACTATAGATTGCAAAATAGCTTTCATCCCTATATCTTTACCTGCCTTTCCTAACAGGGAATTAAATATGATTGTCGTGCATGGATTTGGTGAAACACCTATGATGCTTATCAGCAATATTAAATCTTCTGACAAAAGACTTCCTGTTGTTATTACCAAAGTCTTACATCTATCCGTGCCCTTAATACAATAATATCTCTTCTTATCGGACTTCTGGGTACTTTTACAGAGAAACAGAATGAAAGTATTTTAGTTTTTCATATAATAGAATGTTCAAAAAGGATTTTTGACAAACCCAAGCTTATCTTCTATACACTTGGCGATGGTATTTTCAACATCTTAAAGAAAACTAAGGAAGGTATCCGATCATTCCTCGAAAAGACACCTCCATCACAGCAACTTAATATTTTCAAAGCCTTTAAGCTTAAAGATCCCTCGGCTTTTTGTTTTCAATTTTGGGGAAACTCAAACGAGAGATTTATTGACAAATATGTAAAGAAAATATACAATGTAAAGGAATATATTAGAAAGCAAGGGACTAATACGAACGATTATACTGGAAAAGGCAATGCTCTTTTTGTTATTTTAAATGTAACTCATATATGTAATCTTTCATGTAAATACTGCTATTATGAATCAAAAATGCAGGATAAGGCTTGTGAAATGAGTCTTGGGCTTATTCGAAGAGTGTTTGAAAGAGCTACAGAAAGTTCCTTTCAGGAAGTACAATTTTGTTTTCATTGTGGCGAACCGATGACCCTTGGGCGCGAGTGATTTATTGAAGTTTTAGAGCTTCAGAAGACGGTTATGGAAGGTAAGCCTTTCAAAAACAGTATTCAAACCAACGGAACTTTATATGCAGAAGATCTGATATATCTTAATAAACACTATCAGATCCATATTGGTCTTTCTGTAGATGGACCAGCCATTATTCATGACTTTAACCGGATTAATAAAAGCGGCGAAGGATCTTATAAAGATGTTGCATATACTCTTAGAAGATTGGCGGAGGAAGGAATTACCCTAGGGATTCTGGCTGTGTGTAGCTCAAAAACAGGGGAGCATATTGGTGAGTTTTATGAATTTTACAAACAAATCCATGGTATTGGTACAATGGATTTGTTGGTGCCTCATTTTATGGACAAGACCCTAAATATGCCAGTAGGACGTTTGGCGCAGATTTATAAAGCATTGTTCGACAGATGGTTTTATGACATAGAAGGGACATATAGCATAAGATTTTTAGAGTCTATCGTTTCAAGTATATTGGTTCGACGTCACGGTTTGTGCTCTTTTGACCATAACTGTTTTGCAAACAGGCATATTTTATCCATAGATACAGAAGGAAATCTTGCTCCTTGTGATAATTGCACATACATAAATCTTGGGAATTTAAACGAGATTTCTTTTGACGATGCGGTATTTGGAAATATGGAAAGAATGAGGTATGCAAGACGTGAAAGCCAGAGGCTTGAAAAGTGTGTTTTCTGTGAATGGTTTGATGTTTGTCGCGGAGGTTGTCCTTTAAATGAAAGTCCCCAAAGTGTGAATTTTTATTGTGAGGATTTAAAAAGTATATTCTATCATGTGCGATCTTGCCTTTTAAATCAGGGCATTTCGGTTGGGGAGACCGATATTGACAAACTTGGCAACATCCCAAATCCAAAGCTTAGAGATGCAGTGTATAATATTTTTCTCAAATAGTTATCGTTTTATATAATATATGAAATACCTAATTACGTAAAAAATGACACGGTAAATTCAAATTATAACATTTTCAGGAGGTGTAAATTATGAAGAAGATTAAAGTTTTAAATTCAAAAGCTGTTGATATGAAAGTGAAAGAAGCAAGCAATACTTTTGCATGTGAGCAGTCAAAGTGTGAAGGTGTATGGGTTAATGGATGTGTTGCTCCAGAAGCTAGAGTTCAGTGGACAAAGGCAACTTGCTAATACATAATCCTATTTAAAAAAAACCTGATTAATTCAATTAATCTCTTACATTTATCTATTACAAAATTCTGTTAAAGCATTCGTAATTTTGCTCTGCTAAATGTAAGATTGACGATGCATTTAGTTTAGATTAAATACAATAGCTTGGGTTTTTGAATATGAGGCAGTAGAAAAGTTTTAATTTTAAGAAACAGCTGATATTTTAGTATGAACAATTTACCGTGTCATTTTTCATAAATTTTAAGGGTGGTGTATGATGGATAAGATTTTAGACCAAGGGCATGAATGTTTTTATACATTTAAGAATAGATATGGCAGGGAGTATGTGTTTTCGGGGAATTCAGGTTATGTAATGGAAAGAGATGAAGACATTGATGCGTTTCTACGTTCTCCTCATATTGATGATCCCGAGTATCAGGAATATTTTCTTAAAGATCATTTTAAGGATTTTGAAGAAGGATACTATAAGCGCAGACCTTATATAAATTTTTTAACGGTGTTTACGACCAATGGGTGCAATCTGAAGTGTTCATACTGCTATGAAAAAGCCTATAGTCTTGAGCAGGCTTCAAGTATGAGTCTGGACACATTTAAAAAGGGTATAGAGTTTTTCTTGGACAGGTTCGAGCATGATCAGTATTTTAGTATTCAATTCTTTGGAGGTGAGCCCCTCTTAAAATCAGATTTTATAGGGGAGGCAATTATTTATTTAAAGGGATTGGAAAGGCAGAGAGATATAAGGTTTCTTTTTTCTATCATAACAAACGGTACCCTGCTCGATGATAAAATAAAAAAGATGCTGATTAAATATGGATTTGGTGTGACGATTAGTATTGACGGTTCTAAAGAGCTCCATGATAAGAATAGAATTTATCATAACAATGAAGGTTCTTATGATAAAATAATGAAGAATGTACAGGAACTATCCAAATACCTTAATATCACAGCAAGATTAACCCTGACCGACCCTAAGGAAAGTCTTAAGGGGATTTATGAAACAATGATCGAGAACGGATTTTCTGGGTTTACATTTGATATGATCTCAAAACCGACTTACGAGGATTTTGATTTTGATGCTCTATCTAAAAATCTATGGGAATTCGCAGACTATTTTATTGAAAATTTTAAAAACAAAAAGCTTATACAGAATAAAAAACTGTTGTATATTCTTTATGTGATTCATAATGGTGCCCGTAAGGGAGTAAGATACCTGACCTGTGGAGCAGGATCGAGTTATTATACGCTGGCATCAAATGGAGATATTTATCCCTGCCACAGGCTAAATAATAACAAGAGTTTATGTTGGGGCAATATTGATAATGGGCTTGATACTGAAAAGCGGAGCCGATTTTTAAACGATCACTTGGTTTTCAATAGGGATCAAGGTAAATGCAGTAAATGTTGGGCAAGGTACCTGTGCGGGGGCACCTGCTATGAGAATGCTTTTATTGAGAATTCCGGCGATACACTCAAAAATTCGGACATGCACTGCAGATTTACTATGGAGTTGATAAAAACAGCCTTGTATGTTTATGCATCGATAGATGAAAATGGGTTGGAAGTTCTTGATAGGCTGGAGAACTTGTAAAGAGCATAGATGATGTTTTTGGGGGTTGAAATATGAAGGATATCATAGAATTGCTAGAGCGATATATCAAAGAATATAACCTTACAAATGAGCAAATTCAAACAAAGGTGATTACAGGAAAGGATATTTTAGCCTTTGGTATGGAAAAAAACGGTGACTATAGATTGAGGTGCTCTAACTTGTTGGAACATGCAGTTTTGATAGCTGCAAGCGACAGTAAAAGCGGACGTTTTTTATATTCATCAACCATCTTTTTATTTTCACCAGAGGATTATCCATACCTTCTTTTTTGGTATAATCAAAAGGAACTCGGAGGTTTATGCAAACTGAGCCTTAATGATTTGACCCGGTTTGTTGGAAACAGGGTTATAGAATTTGGATTTACACATAGTAATACCAATTTTGATTATAAATATACTTCTACCAAATTTTTAATATCACTAGTTAAGGCTATTGAAGGAAGGATAGATGTTTTTATTTCCTGTACAGGTACTGAATCTTTAAGTGAGCAAATGCTTCAAAGCTCATTTTTGCCCATGAACAATGGAGAAACGGATATATTAAAGCCTGGAGAGATTAATAAGGAAAGCAGACCGGTGGCTAAATTTGCAAAACTACTGGGTTTTGAGTTGGTAGAAGGGTTGTATTCGTACCAAACCCTTGGACCAGTATTTTTTTTAAGGAGGACTGCAGGATGATTTCATATGAATTGATTGATCATCTTCAAGCGAAGTGGCTTTTTAAGAACGGAGTAAAGTTTCAGAAAATAGTTGCGATTATGAATAGTTTTTGGTGTTTTGTTACAGACATAAAGTATCACAACTATAAAGTTATAAAAAGGCATTTTAAAGACAGAAGCCTTTTGTGGAAATTGTATTTAACCTTGAAGAGTTACTATTATGAAACTTTTTTTATTATGAACTATGGCTTTGTTATCTATGGAAAAGAAAATAGTATCCGCAAAATCTGCCAAAAATACAAGGTAAAGCATCTGGAGAACCTCAAAGAGGTAATGGAATGCAAAGAGTCGACCATTATATTTACAGCTCATTTAAGTTGCTTCTTTCTGGCACTTATGGCAATTGGTCAATATTTTGATGACAGGCCTGTTGTATGCTTGAGTCCAAGAGCCGGACAAAAAAGAAAAGATGCTGTTGAAGCTACACTTAGAAAACACATAAGTAATTTTGAAATCGTGGATATTACTTCTAAAACATGTGGATTGCATATTATGAGGACTTTTAAGAAAAAAGGCATTGTACTTTGTACAATGGATTATGCCTATGATTATACACGAAATATTCCGGTTAATTTTCTCGGAAGGCAGATTAACCGACCAGTGGGGCTTGTGGAACTTGGTATAAAGTATGAGGCGGTGCTAATACCGGTTTTTAGCCACTGGGAAGGTGGAAACCCATGTATTGAGATTCTCGAGCCATTTAAGTTGGAAAACGGCAAAGAACCTGGATATGAAGNNCTTCAATACTTAACCAATATTATTGAGGAGCAAGTGCTAAAAAATCCGGCTCAGTGGACCATGTGGAAATCGTTATGGTAAGCAGTAGAATAATTTTGTGGTTGATAAATTGTTTTAGCCCCATAAGTGGCATTAAGTATTGGACTGAAGCAGTGATAAGCTATGTTCCAAAAGGTTGCCGATATGTTTCCGGATTTGTACCCAATTTGAGATATCCGAAGGTATATGTTGTAGAAGAGAACAAATATGATAAAATAAGGGAACTCATGGGAGCTCCAAACTGGGTTAAAGCGATAACAAAAGAGGATGAAATATATATTCTTTTTGGTCCAGAAAACAAACGATGGAAAAGGATTCTGAACCACGAATTGTTTCATGCCATGGTATATATTTATCTTCAGTCTGATAAGAGAATACCTGCATGGTTTAATGAAGCAATAGCATATTATGTTGGAAAAAACTATGATGTTGATCCGCAGATGATTGCAAAATATCTTGAACCTCATTTTCCTGAAATTGTTGAAGCGGTTTTGGCAGACACAGTGCTTGATATTGATTTCTATGGATGTGCAGTTGTAAAATATATTGGACGATACTTGTGTGTAAAGTACGGCAAAAGAAAAGTTAAGGCTCTGATTATTGCAATAAAGGATGGGCTGACTTTTGAGCAGGCTTTTAAAACTATTTTCGGGCTTAATGTTGAAGAAGTAATTAAGAATTGGTATTATGAGGAGTTTGGGAAAAGATGATAAAGCTTTTAAATGATATGAAGTTGTTATTGAGGTTTTCTAGGAATTTGAGGAATTATAGAAAAGAAACCGCATTGGCGATTTTTGCTATATTTGGCAGCATGATTGCAGGGGCTATAAGCCCGCTTTTATTTAAATGGATAATAGATAAAGGAATTGCGCAAAAGAATATCAATTCACTTATTTATATAGTCATCTTTCTGGTAGTTATCATGGTTGCTCAAGAGGGTTTTAGCCTTCTTCAGAAAATCATGCTATCTAAAGTCCGCGAAGGAGCATTTTCGGAGCTTAGGTTCGATATCTACCAACATCTTCAGGAAATGCCCATGAGCTTTTTTGCAAAAAATCAGAGCGGAAACCTACTTTCTAGGGTAATTAGTGATGTGGACGGGGTTCAAAACCTGTTAACGGAAAATTTACTTAACCTTTTAAAGAATTTCATACTAACAGTTATCATTACTGTAATTCTTTTTTGTCTTAGCTGGAAATTAAGTTTGGCAGCATTACTATTGACGCCTCTTTTTTTCTGGCTTTATTCAAGGTTTGTAAAAAGCGTGTATAATGCAAGTCTTCAGGTTCAGCAAAAACAAGAAACTCTAATGGGCAGTTTACAGGAAAATCTATCTGGAGTTCGTGTTTTGCAGGCCTACGATATTGAAAAACAGGCAATGAAAAAAACCTATGAAAACATAAGGGAGTCCGAAAGATCCAAGAACCGTTTGTACATAAGAAGTGCTCTGGCATCATCCTCATCTATAGGTATTACAGTGGCAGGAATAGTTGTACTGTGGGGATATGGAGGCTATTTGGTTATGACTGATGAAATGACTCTAGGTGGGCTGATTGCTGTATCTTATTATTTTAACAACTTGATGGGACTTTTTAACGGAATATTTAATCAAATGCTGAGTTTTCAGGCTTCTTTCCCTTCGGCTGAACGTATTAATGAGATTTTAAATATAGTACCGGATATTAGAAATGATATTGATTCGATAGATATCAAAGACTTCTCGGGAGAGATCTCCTTTTTGGGTGTTTCATTTGGATATGAGAAGGATAAGACCGTATTTGAGAATATTAACCTTAACATTACACCAAAAAGTGTAACAGGTATCATTGGCGCTAGCGGTGAAGGGAAAACTACACTGGTAAACCTTATTGCGCGGTTCTATGATCCCACATGTGGAGAAATAAAATTTGATGGTTTAAACATTAAGAAAATAAAGCTGGAAAGTATCCGAAAGAATGTTGTTATTGTTCCTCAGGAGACTTTTCTTTTCAATACTACAATTATGGAGAACATAAGAATGGGCAGACAAGATATTGCAATTAAAGATGTTGTGGAAGCTGCAATTTCTTCAAAGGCACATTCTTTCATTGAAGAACTGCCTGAAGGGTATGGAACCATGGTTGGAGAACGAGGTGCAAAGCTCTCGGGAGGTCAGAAGAAGAGAATCGCAATAGCACGGGCATTGGTAACTCATCCAAAGGTCATCATCTTTGATGAGGTGACTGCAGACCTGGATGGAGAAAATGAAAAAGCCATCCTTTCATTAATAAGAGAGCTTTCAAAGGATAAAACTGTGTTAATGATTACTCATAAGCTCGATACCCTGGTATATGCTGATTGTATACTGAAAATAAAGGCTGGAATTGTTGAGCGCATGGAGAATTCAACTGATGCTATTCTAAGTATATAGAGGAAAATCTGCGGATAAAAATGATTCTGTAAGAGGACTTATACAGGGGATGATCTTTGTTTAAATTATTATAATAATTTTGTTTCCCAACCCCATAAAAAATATTTCTTTATGGGGTTGTGGATGCAACCCATTTTGGTTATAATAAGGTAAATGGTCAATGAAGGGGCTACAAAAGTTCAGGTTTTAAGAGAATGGAGCTGTTTTGCTGAGAGGTTCCATAGCTAAGGCTTTTTTCCCACCCCGGAGATGCAACTGAAGAGGTTGCCGGATTATGCACCGTTACAGGCATTATGAGTCGGGTTTTTACCAATTTGGGTGGTACCGCGGAAATATACAACTCCGTCCCTTTTTAAGAGGATGGGGTTTTTAATTTTTTATTAGTCCTCTTCGACTAAAATGAAAGAGGCAAAGTATTTATTACCAATTAAGGAGGTTTTGCAAATGAAAGTTTCTAATATGTTCATACCGACATTAAGGGAAGTTCCTGCAGAGGCTGAGATTGCCAGCCATAAACTGATGCTTAGAGCCGGGCTTATGAGAAAGCTGGCGTCAGGTATTTACTCATTTTTGCCGTTGGGGTACAGAACATTCAGAAAAGTAGAGCAGATAGTAAGAGAGGAAATGGATCGGGCTGGAGCGCAGGAACTTGTTATGTCTGCACTTTTGCCGGCTGAAGCATATCAGGCGTCAGGAAGATGGGAAGTGTTCGGAGCAGAAATGTTTAGGCTAAAAGACAGGCATGGAAGGGATTTTTGTCTTGGACCCACCCACGAGGAAATATTTACCGAGACAGTTAAAAACGAAACCAGATCATACAGGTCTCTTCCTCTTACACTATATCAGATACAGACAAAGTACAGGGATGAGAGAAGACCGAGGTTTGGAGTAATGAGGTCAAGAGAGTTTGTAATGAAGGATGCGTACAGTTTTGACAGGGATGAAGCTGGGCTGGATATCTCATACAAGAAAATGTATGAAGCGTACTGCAGGATATTTAATCGCTGTGGTCTGGACTATATAGTGGTTGATGCGGACACAGGAGCAATGGGTGGTTCGGGTTCACAGGAATTTATGGTTAAGTCCTCCATAGGTGAGTCAGGAATTGCTTACTGCGAAGCATGCGGATATGCGGCAAATGATGAGAAGGCGGAGTGTATACCTGAAGCTTGTTGCGAAGAAAACGGCTGTAGTTGTGAAGAGGGAGTTCTCGAAAAAGTATCGACACCTAATGCAAGAACAATTGAGGAGCTTATGAAATTTTTCAGTTGCTCTGCAAAGAAGTTTGCCAAAACACTTGTGTATAAGGCAGATGATAAAATTGTTGCTGCCATGGTAAGAGGCGATAGAGAGCTTAATGAGACGAAACTTCAGAATGTATTGGGCTGTATTGAGCTTGAGATGGCTGATGCCCAGACGGTACAGGCTTTGACTGGTGCTGAGGTGGGATTTGCAGGTCCGATAGGGCTTAAAGCTGAAATCATAGTAGACAAAGAAGTAGCCGAAATGAAGAACTTTGTAGTGGGTGCCAATGAAACCGGTTACCATTATAAAAATGTAAACTTTGAAAGAGACGTTAAGGCATATGCGGTAAAGGATATAAGGACAATTGTTGAAGGGGATAAATGTCCTAAATGCGGTGCGCCCGTGAAAGTTGAAATGGGTATAGAAGTCGGTCACATATTTAAATTGGGAACAAAATATACCGATGCGCTAAATTGTGTGTATCTTGATGAAAGCGGAAAGGAAAATTCAATGGTTATGGGTTGCTACGGCATTGGGGTAAACAGAACAATGGCGGCAGTAATTGAGCAGAACAATGACGAGAATGGCATAATCTGGCCTATATCGGTAGCACCTTACCACGTTATAGTGATACCTGTAAATACTGGAGATGCAGTACAGATGGAACTTGCGGAAAAGATATATTCAAGCCTTGCAGCTTTAGGTGTGGAGGTTATAATGGATGACAGGGACGAGAGACCCGGTGTCAAGTTTAAGGATGCCGACCTGATTGGAATTCCCATCAGGATAACCGTTGGTAAGAAAGCTGGAGAAGGTCTTGTTGAATATAAGATGAGAAAGGACTCCGAGTATACAGTTATGACAGCGGACGAAGCGGTAGAAAATGCATCAAAGGCTGTATCGGAAGCACCTAAGAAATAAGGTAATATTTGTAATTATATATTGAAAAGCCCAAAAGAAATGTCCTTTTTTAGGCTTTTTAGGTCTCGTGGAGTGAAATGAAAGGGTCAAACTGAGTATTCTTGATGGGTACTCAGTTTTTTTGTACAGTAAAAAGTTTTTAAATTTATAAGATGCTTATGTAAATAATTCATATAAATTTGTCAATACTATAATTAATACTGCATTAACCAAAATAAATAAAATTTATTTTTTATGTCAAAATTAATTTGATAAGGTGGAGGGATTTTTCATGAACAAGAAAATTATCTTGTTAATTGCTCTGTCGCTTGTTCTGGCAGGAGCATTGGGCATACCGGGGTTAAACAACAGGGATGTCTCTGCGGCGCCGCTATTCCAGAAAGTAGATAGTATAAGCGGAGTGGTAACAGCGACACGACTGAATGTAAGGCAGGGACCATCAACAAACTTTCCGGTGGTATGTATACTTAGAGAAGGACAATGGGTTAATATTCTAGCAAAGATTGGTGATTGGTATGTGGTTTATGAGACTGATACAGGATGTGTAGGAGTAGCTTCAACGAAATATATAAAGACTTCAAAGCAAATTCAGGAACCACAGGGGCAGGCTCCTCAAAAATCTCCGAGTGTAGGTACTGCCGCGCCAAAACCTGTAGCAACACCTGTACCAGATAAAACGGGTGCAACAGCAAAACCGCCTTCTGGTATAACTGCGGACGATCAAGCCCTGCTTGAGCTTATTAATAAGGCAAGGGCTGATGCTGGGCTAAAACCGCTTCAGTTTGATATGGAATTAATGGAGGTGGCAAGGCTTAAGGCAAAGGATATGGTGGATAATAATTATTTCGCACACCAGTCGCCGACATACGGTTCTCCTTTTGATATGATGAGGCAGTTTAATATTAGTTTCAAAACCGCAGGAGAAAATATTGCCGGTAACAGAACGGTGGAGGGAGCTTTCAAAGCATGGATGAATTCTGAAGGGCACAGGAAGAACATATTGAATGGTAACTTTAACTATACAGGAATAGGTATTGTAGATAGTCCGAAGTATGGAAAGATGTTTGCACATATGTTCATTGGCAGATAATAATTGAATGGATTGAAGAAAAACGGTGTATGTCCTATGGTTGAAGGCTATTTTTATCGGCAGTATATTAAAACTAAAATGTTTTTTAACCAATTGTAACATTTCCTAATATATAGTATAATTATATGCACTTGGAGACAAAAAGTGTATTTATGATTGAATTATTAATTTCAAACTTCCCATAGAGCTAAGAAAGTAATAAAAAGAGGCTGCCCTCAGAATGTAGGCAGGCTCTTTTTATCTATTCCTTAGAATAGCAAAAAGTAACATGCACTATAATTTTCGCTTAACGCTTATTTGAAGCCAAATAGCGACGCTAAAAAGTGCATGTAATTTTTTATCTATTCCTTAGTTCATATTCGGGGGCAACTTCTAATTTTTTACCTTTTAAATAGCCTAAAATCCCTGCATCCCTTTTAAAATCAAAGACAATCCTGCACGCCCAAAGTGCCTGATACCTGGCTTTTACCAAGCGGTTAAAGCTGTTTGTACCATATTTGCCGTCACCGACAAGAGGGTGACCTGTAAAGGCAAGGTGTGCCCTTATCTGGTGGGTGCGTCCCGTGACGAGTTCCACTTCAAGCCTGCTTATGGTTTCGTTAATATCAGGGAAGTTTTCATAGGAAAGAAGCCTGTATTTTGTGAGGATTTCAAATGAATTTCGTGTCTTTTCAGTTTTTATATAAACCCTGCTGTTTTTATCATCCTTTTCAAGAAAGGCTTTTAATACAGCTTCCTTTTTTTCTACCTTTCCAATAACAAGGCATTGATAATACTTTTTTATTTCGCCTGTTTTCATTTTTTCCAGTATTACTTTAAGGGTCTGATCATTTTTTGCTATCATTACCAATCCTCCGGTATTGCGGTCGAGTCTATGGCATAATGAGGGGGTAAAGGAATGATTTTCGTTGTAATTTTCCTTTTGCGTTAAGTAATCCAGTACAAGGTGAATCAAAGTATTCTCAGACTGGTTTCTGTCTGGATGGACGGGAATACCTTGATTTTTATTGACAACCAACAGATTTTTATCTTCATATACTACTGAAAAAGCTCTAGAGAAATTTGAAGAATCCTGTTTTGAAACTCCGTCGAGTATATCATCAACTATATATATATCAACACTGTCATTGGGCTTTACTTGGTAGTCTTCCTTTACCCATACTCCGTTAACCTTTATATCCTTTTTTCTGAAAGCCTTATACAGTGCATTTTGTGGCATACCAATAAAAGTATCTTTTAAAACCCTGTCAATACGTTTATTTGCTTTATCTTTAGTTATTATGATTCTACGCATGAATTCTCCTTAATCTCTATTTAAAAAGTCTCTGCTTTATAGAAAGAGAGACTTTTTAAATATATTTTATATTTAATTAATTAAAATTCATAGCTTTATTTTGAATTAATTATTGTTTTTATCTTTTCTAAGTATTTGTCTGAAATCGTATCGGCTATGTCAGGAGTTTCTCCTTCCGAATAAACCCTGCAAAGTGGCATGTCGGCATCGGGTAGTATCCTGTCTCTTATACACATCT
>LSQX01005055.1_pt2 | contig 12552 bp, 15 predicted proteins | sample 654561 | NCBI WGS metagenome assembly LSQX01 (sample SAMN04489861, study PRJNA283612) | anaerobic digester metagenome | isolation source: 4 biogas reactors fed with cattle manure at either 37C or 55C with and... | place: Denmark: Kongens Lyngby | collected 2014 | reverse complement strand
CTTATTGACCCGGCTGTCCTTTACTTCCAGGACTTTTTTGCCTTCCTGGAGGCCAAGGGTCTCATCCTGGATCATCGAGCGCAGGGTTTCCCTTACTTCATTTAATTTTACCGCCATCATATCCGGATCGGATTGCCGGTAGTGCCAGGCCAGGGAATAGTCCTTTTCTTCGATCAATGAACCCGGTATGCGGTCGGTATACAACTCCATAACGTGCCGGATAGGTTCTTTCCATCCACTATCCAGGGGGACGGTCATGATCCACTCCTGCTCCGGGTAACGGATCCATAATCCATGGGAGGCTATCATATATAGATTCAGATCAGGGAACCATTTTTCCAGGTTATGCCTCTCCCGGCCGGAGATAAGCACCACCGTGTTTTTCGGATCATCAATCAAATCTTTTAATAGACGTTTTAGTTCATCATCAGGTCGGGCCCGGTCCGGGGTGGGGGTAAAACCTACCAGGGTCCCGTCATAATCCAAAAACAAGACCCGTTTATGGGAATTCCGGTAAGCCTCTTCAACAATATGATGGTAATTCTCAATGCTTCTTTGGGCGATAGTCTGTTGTGATTCGGAAACGGAACGCTGCAGCGCAGTCAAAAACTCATCAGCCCAAAAGCCAACATTATAGCGCTGCAGTCGGCGGTGCATCATCTTGTTACGGGCCAATACCTCATCCCGGGGCATATCCAGCGCCATCTTTAAACCACGGGCAATGGCATTGGAATCATTGGGATTGACGATGACCGCCTCTCCTAATTCGCTGGCCGCCCCGGCAGTTTCACTGATAACGACCATGCCCTGGCAATCGGTCCGGGAGGCGATATACTCCTTGCATACCAGGTTCATCCCGTCTCTCAGGGGGGTGACTAATAGTACGTCCGAATTCCGATAAAGGGTGATCAAGCTTTCTTGGGAAAAAGAGCGAAAGAAAAACCAGACCGGCATCCAGGTGAAGGTTCCATATTTTCCATTGATTTCACTGACCAGCTCGGTTATTTCTTTTCTCAGTTCATCGTACATGCCCACATCGACCCGGGAGGGGGCGACGATCATGTTTAATCTGACTTTTTCATGGTGTTCCGGATATTGGGCCAGGAAGCGCTCAAAGGCTTTGAGCCGTTCCGGGATGCCTTTGGTATAGTCCAGGCGGTCCACCGATAAGATTATCTTCATACCGCGGGCTTTTTCTATGATCGCCCGGGCGTCTCCATGAAGAGGGTCGTCCTGCTGTTCACCGGCAAAGAACTGATAATCGATACCCATTGGGAAGGCGTCGACCTGAACATACCGGTCTTCATAGCTGATACGGTTCATGGTAGTATCCAGACCCAGCAAATGCCGTATGCTGCTCAAGAAATGGCGCACATATTCAAAGGTATGGAAGCCGATCAGGTCCGCTCCCAATAGTCCCTGCAGGATCTCCTGCCGCCAGATCAGCAAGCGGAAGATCTCGAAAGAGGGGAAGGGGATGTGAAGAAAAAAGCCGACCTGGGTGTCGGGATATTGGTCTTTTATCATCATCGGCAGCAGCATCAATTGGTAATCGTGGACCCAAATAATGTCGCCTTTCTCGATCACGCTTGCGACCGTCTGGAAAAACCTCTCATTGACCTGTCGATAAGCTGCCCAGGTTTCGATATTATATGTAGTCATGTTGGTGAAGTAATGGAATAAGGGCCAGATGGTTTCGTTGGAAAAACCATTGTAATAGAGGTTGATTTCTTGATCGGTCAAAAATACGGGCAGGCACTGATATTCTATAAGTTTCTTTTGAATTGCTTCTTTGTCGGCCGGACTGATCTCTTCATCGGCGGTCCCGGGCCAACCCACCCAAACACTATCCGCTTGTTCATGATATTTCTTTAGACCTGTGACCAGTCCGCCGATACTCTTTTGATATTCGATCTTCCCATTGTCCTTCAGGGCAGTTACCGGCAAACGATTGGAAATAAATATTATCTTACTCAATCTGGTCCTCCTCTCTTGGTCTCCATGATCACACAGCAGGACTGGTTTTAGTTTCCCATTTCAGGAAAACAGTGTCAAGGTATCAAGGAGGGGTATCAAATGTCAGGGGAACGGTTCGAGACCATGTATCTTGTAAGGAAATGCCCCAGGGTATGCACAATATGTTGGCGGACGTTAAACGACAGCGTGGAAGCCAATATGTTATGCATACCTCATGCCGGCAGAATGAACGTTTTCAGTAGTCTTCGACGTGTTATGGAAAAGGTGTTAAGGGGCCAGGTGTAGCGTGAACCGTCCTCTTGATACCTTACCTGGCCATCAGGACCTTGCTGAGGAATTCCCGGGTTCTTGATTGCTGGGGCCGGAGCAGTACCTCATCGGCATTGCCTTCTTCAACTATGGCGCCTTCATCCATAAATATTACCCGCTGGGCGACTTCACGGGCGAAGCCTATTTCGTGGGTGACCACCACCATGGTCATACGCTCCATGGCCAGATCTTTCATGACCTGCAGCACCTCCCCGGTCAGCTCAGGGTCAAGGGCCGAGGTCGGTTCATCAAAACACATTATATCAGGGTTCATGCACAGAGCCCGGGCGATGGCCACCCGCTGCTGCATCCCTCCCGACAGCTGAAAAGGATAATTGGGCCCATTCTGGGACAAACCTACCTTTTCCAGATACATCATGGCCGTATCCCGGGCGGCGCGGCTATCGATCCCATTAACCAACATGGGGGCCATCATCAGATTCTCCAGCACCGATTTATGCGGGAAGAGATTGAAGTTCTGAAAAACCATCCCCATCTTCAGGCGCATGCGGGCAATATCTTTCTCGCTGGCGTATACGGCTCTGCCGTTGGGGCCGTTTTTCACCATATACTCACCTTCGATTTCGATGCTGCCTCTATCGATGGTTTCTAAACGGTTCAGACAGCGCAGAAAGGTGCTCTTGCCCGATCCGGAGGGTCCTATTATGGCAATTACAGCACCCTTGTCGACCTGCATGGAAACGCCTTTCAATACTTCATTGGTATGAAAGTCCTTGTATACATCGGTAGCTTTAAGTATGTGCATAGGTATGCTCCTAACGATAATAGGCGTAATGGTCCTCCAGCCACTTGAAAGTCTGCTGGATAACCGCTGTCATTACCAGATAAAATATGGCCGCCATGATGAAGGGGACAAACAAGGCATCCCGCACGGCGGCAATCTTCGCCACCCTCAGCAGCTCACTGATACCGATGGCATAAACCAGGGAGGTATCTTTGATCAGGTTGATCACTTCGTTGCTGATGGGGGGCAGTACCCTTTTGATCATCTGCGGCATGATGATTCGGTAAAAGGTTTGCCAGCGGCTCAGTCCCAGCACATCAGCCGCCTCGAACTGCCCCCGGTCGATGGATTGGATACCGGAGCGATAAACCTCTGCCAGGTAAGCGGTGTAATTGAGGATAAAAGCCAGCAGGGCAGCCGGAAAACGGTCGATATTTATGCCGATCAGGGGTAAACCGAAGTATATGAACAAGAGTTGCAGCAATAGGGGAGTACCGCGGAAAACCCAGATATAAAACTGGGTGGCGACACTTAATGGGGCAAACTTGGAAAGGCGAGCCAAGGCCAGGACTACGCCCAAGGGTAACGACGTAATCAGGGATATAAAGAAGATTTTCAGGGTGATAACGGTGCCTTCCAGCATAAAGGGGAGTAATGAAGCCAAATATTCCATAAAGATCCTCTTATAAGTTATGTATTATGTATAATGATGTCAAAATTAAAGGCTGACTGCTTTAACACAGTCAGCCTTGGTTTCAATAATAGAGTAACATTAAAAAATAATCCAGTGTTAGTTTGCTTTGCTTAATTGATCAGGTCTTCGCCGAACCATTTTTCCGAAATCTGCTTGGAAGTCCCGTCCGCCTTCATGGCATCCAGAGCCTTCTGCAATTCGGCCAGGAAGGTGACATCAGATTTTCTCAACCCTACGCCAAAAGACTCCTCACCGAAGTTTTCGGTCAGCACCTGATAATCCTCGACATGTTTGGCCAAATAATAACGTCCCACCACTTCGTCAACCACTACCGCGTCGATGCGGCCGGATTTGAGGTCGAGCAAAGCGTCGACGTTATTGTCGAACTGCACCAATTCTCCCAGGGAATCAAAAGTGGCCTTATCTTTCTCTACTGCTTCGATGGCGCTGCTGGCAGCCTGGATACCGACTTTTTTACCGGCCAGGGCTTTCTTGTCAGCCAGAGTGGAGCCCTTCTGCACTACGATTATCTGTTTGTCGGTAATATAGGGTTCGGTAAAGGCGATCTTCTCCTGGCGGGCGGGGGTGATGGTCATGCCGTTCCAAACCACGTCTACCTTGCCGTTATTCAGTTCTTCCAATGCCACATCCCAGATAACCGGTTGGAATTTGACGTCTACGCCCATTCTCTTGGCGGCTTCTTTGGCCATGTCTATATCGAAGCCAACTATATCATTGGTACCTTCTTCACGGAATCCCATGGGAGGAAATGCGTCATCCAGACCCAGGGTGAAGTAACCTTGATCTTTGATGGTCTGGAAGGACTTGTCGGCGGGTTGCTGGGTCTGCTCCTGGGTACCGTTCTGCGGGGTTTGCGCGGGTTGGCCGGTGCAGCCGGTAACCAACATGGTCAACGAGAAACAGAGTAACAGAATGAGTGCCAGTCTTTTCTTCAACTTGGTAGCCTCCTTTAGATATGTAATAGTAGATATGTAATAGTTATATTTTACTTCAGCAGGTTAAACAAGTAAACATGAGGTTGTTCGAACCAGGCGGACTACTGGGAAGGTGTCAGGAGGACGGTTCGAGACCACCCAAAAACCATTTTGACCCTGACACCTTCTACAATACTTTGCTTAAGAACGCCTTGGTTCGTGGGTTTTGGGGATTGTCGAAGAGGTGCGCGGGCGTACCTTCCTCGACGATTACACCTTCATCCATAAACATCACCCGATGGCCGACTTCCCGGGCGAAACCCATTTCATGGGTAACCACCATCATGGTCATGCCTTCATGGGCCAGATCCTTCATCACCTCCAATACTTCGCCCACCATTTCCGGGTCCAGGGCCGAGGTGGGTTCGTCGAAGAGCATCACCTTGGGCTGCATGGCCAGAGCCCGGGCGATGGCTACCCGCTGCTTCTGCCCGCCGGACAACTTATGGGGATATACATCGGCTTTGTCCAGAAGTCCTACCTTGCCCAAAAGAGTGACGGCCCGCTGATGGGCTTCAGCGGGGCTGATTTTTAAAATCTTGGTGGGTGCCAGGGTTATATTTTCCAGGGTGGTTTTATGGGGAAACAGGTTGAACAGCTGGAACACCATGCCCACTTGCTGGCGGATTTTGTTGATGTCAATGCTGGGATGAGTTATATCCATACCGTTGATCATGATATCGCCGGATTGAACCGTTTCCAACTGGTTGATGCAGCGCAGCAGGGTGCTTTTACCGGAGCCGCTGGGGCCGATCACACAGACCACCTCTCGGGGAGCCACATAGCAGCTGACCCCTTTGAGGACTTCCAATAGACCAAAGCTCTTGCAGACATTCTCCACCCGGATCATTCGGTGGCCAGCCTCCTTTCCATATAGTCACCAAACATGGCCAGGAGTTTGGTCATGATAAAATAGATGATGGCTATCGTGCCCCACACCCAGGCCGGTTCATAAGTGCTGGCATAGACCAGCTTGCCCCGGAGAGTCAGTTCCGAAACACCAATGATGGATACCAGCGAAGTGTCTTTGAGCATAGCGATAAATTCATTGATCAAAGGCGGTATCACGACTTTGTACGCCTGGGGCAAAATGATGTACCACATGGCCTGGCGCTGATTCATGCCCAGCGACCGTCCCGCCTCCATCTGTCCTTGGTCGATGGCCTGAATGCCGGCCCGGACGATTTCAGCGATGTAGGCGCCGCTGTTCAGACTGCAGGCGATAACCGCGCTGGTAAATGCGCCGATGTCGCCAAAGAACGGCAATACACCGAAATAGAGCAGCAAGATTTGCACGAAAAGAGGAGTCCCGCGAAAGAAATCGATGTATAAGCCCGACAGATGATAGCCGATTTTGAAGTTGGGCGCCAATCTCAGCAGGCCGAAGACCAGGCCCAGAATCATGCCGAAGGCCACTGCCAAGGCGGTCAGCTCAAGGGTAACCAGGGCCCCTACCATAAAAGAGGAAAAATTGTTGGTCACAACCTCGAAACCATGGATGTCCATCATTTTTTCTACGATATTAAAGCCGAAGATGCAAGATGTAAGTTGGGTCATGTAAACCTCCTTGAACCTGCCACCGCAAAATAAAAGCGCGAGTGTTAATCTCGCGCCTCTATCAGTCTACGCTCCCTTAACTAGTCAAACCATCTCTTGTAAATTTCGTCGTATTTACCGTCAGCCTTGATCTTGGACAGACCATCATTGACCACCTTCAGCATTTCAGTATTCCCCTTCTTGACCGCAATGCCGTATTGATCGTCGGCTGAGAAAACCTCACCCACCATTTTGGTCTTGCCCTGGCCACTGGTCTGGATATAGTAGGCTGTTACCGGATGATCGTTTACCACCGCATCGATGCCGCCCTTTTCCAGTTCCATAAAAGCCTCGCCAACGTTGTCAAAAATCCGCACTTCGGTTTTGGGATCCTTTTCTTTAACACTGTCGCAGGCGGCCGCACCGATGGTCCCCACCTGACCGGCAATCTTCTTGCCCTGCAGATCTTCCAAAGTGGCAATACCAGTGGTATTCTCTGCTACGGCTATGATGAGGCCGGCATCAAAGTAGGGAGTGCTGAAATCTACGGCTTTGGCTCTTTCCGGATCGATGGACATACCAGCGATTACTACATCCGCCTTGTCGGATTGCAGCGCCGGGACCAGAGAGTCGAATCCCATATGGGATATTTCTACCTGGTAACCCTCAGCTTCACCGATAGCTCTGATTATATCCATATCAAAGCCCAGAAACTCATTGCCCTCTTGAAACTCGAAGGGGGCAAAACCAGCTTCGGTTACCACCTTCATAACCTTTGCGGTTGGCGCCGGCTGCTCTTGCTGCGGCGGGGCGGTTTCTTGCCCGCAGCCGGTCAGGACCATCAACATGCCCATCAAGAGAAGGGCGGACATAATGATTGCAGTAGTTTTCTTCAATTCCTCTCCACATCCTTTCCGTTTTCTATACCAATATCTAAATAATTATACAGCTACACGAATTTTTCAACAAGGTGAATCTCTCCTGCTTTAATATTAGTCATTAAGCAGTCCCATCACCGTGGTTTTGTGTTAAAATTATTCAGGTCGAATTGTGCGGAAACACCAAATATTTTATGTAAGGAGACGTGACATGAGGAAGTTTATTAGCCTGGCACTTTGTGCCGCTCTGCTGATGGGCATTTTCGCCATCGCTGGCTGCCAATCTTCAGGCGGTGGTACCAAGAGTCTATTAAAGGTGGGCATGGAATGCGGCTATCCTCCCTTCAACTGGACCCAGGCCACCGATGCCAACGGTGCGGTTCCCATTTCGGGCAGCCAGGAATTTGCCGGCGGCTATGATGTGGAGATCGCCAAACTACTGGCCAAGGGCATGGATAAGGAACTGGTTATTGTAAAGACAGCCTGGGACGGACTGTCCCCGGCGGTTCAATCCGGCAGCATCGATGCCATTATTGCGGGTATGTCACCTACCGCGGATCGCAAGCTGACCATTGACTTTTCCGACCATTACTATCGTTCCGACCTGGTGGTAGTTGTGCAGAAGGGTTCCAAATACGAAAATGCCAAGAGCCTGGCAGACTTAAGCGGAGCCAAGATCACTGCCCAGCTGAACACCTTCCATTACACCGTTATAGAACAGATTCCCAATGTTGACAAGAGGACGGCCATGGACGATTTCCCGGCCATGCGGGTGGCATTGGAATCCGGTATTATCGACGGATACATATCTGAACGGCCGGAAGGCATTTCCGCCAGCGCTGCCAACCCGAAGTTTGCCATGGTGCAGTTTGACCAGGATAAAGGCTTCGAGGCCTCGGACGACGATGTGGCGATCGCGGTAGGTATGAAGAAGGGCAATACTGAGTTGGCGGCAGGCATCAACAAAGTGTTGGCTGATCTGAGTGAGGACCAGAGGAAGGCTTTGATGGATCAGGCCATAAAGGATCAACCCGCTGAGAATTAAATCGCTTCGCACCAATCATCGCTATTAACAGGAGTGTAAGTATTCTATGGCGATTACTCCGGACAGCAGTTTTTTTGAATGGGTAATATATATAACTCGAACATACTGGCCCCTCTTCATGCGAGGGGCCCAGGTTACCCTCATCATCTCATTGACTGGTACGATCATCGGTTTTTGTATAGGCATGATCATCGGTGTTATCCGCACAATTCCCATCGATCAGAATACCAATCCGATTTTCAGGTTCATCTATAAAATAATCAATATCATTCTATTGATATATATAGAAGTATTCCGGGGCACACCCATGATCGTGCAGGCCATGGTGGTCTTCTATGGAGTCGCGATGGTTTACGGGATCCATCTTTCCACGCTTTTCGCGGGCATTTTCATCGTGTCCATCAACACCGGAGCCTACATGGCAGAGATCGTCCGGGGCGGCATCCTTTCCATTGATAAAGGCCAGTTTGAAGCTGCCCATTCCATCGGCATGACTCATGCCCAAACCATGCTGAACATAATCCTGCCCCAGGCGGTGCGCAACATCCTGCCCGCCACCAGTAATGAATTTGTCATCAATATCAAGGACACCTCGGTGCTGAATGTGATCGGCGTTACCGAGCTTTTCTTCATGTCCAAATCGGCCGCCGGCAATAACTTCCGATACTTTGAGGTCTTTCTGGTCACCTGTACCATCTACTTTATCATGACTTTTACGGTTACCCGCATCCTCCGTTACTTGGAAATCAGACTGGAAGGGCCTTCGGTGTATACCATCCATGGTTCCCAGAGTGTCCCTGAGGCGCAAATCCGGATTGTTGATAGGGAGAAACGTTGATGGAAAAAATCGTAGAGATAAACCACCTGCAAAAAATTTTCGGCCGCAATGAGGTCCTGAAGGATATTAATTTTTCCGTCAGCAAAGGTGAAGTGGTTTGCATCATCGGGGCCAGCGGTTCGGGTAAATCAACCTTGCTGAGATGCATCAACCTTCTGGAATATCCTACCGCCGGGGAAATTCTGTACCACGGGCAAAATATTCTGGAGCACAAGATGACTACCGCCGTCTATCGGGCCAAAATGGGGATGGTCTTTCAGCAGTTCAATCTGTTCAACAACCTTAACGTCCTGCAAAACTGCATGGTGGGGCAGGAAAAGGTCCTCAAACGCAGCAAGGCCGAGGCTCGCAAGACCGCTCTGGAGTATCTGGAATTGGTAGGCATGTCCCAGTTTATTAATGCCAAACCCAATCAGATTTCCGGCGGTCAGAAGCAAAGAGTGGCCATCGCCCGGGCTCTGTCCATGGAACCGGAAGCGTTGCTATTCGATGAACCCACCTCGGCTTTGGATCCGGAATTGGTGGGGGAAGTGCTTAAGGTCATGAAGGCCCTGGCCCAAAGCGGGCTGACCATGCTGGTAGTTACCCATGAGATGGCTTTTGCCCGCGACGTATCCCACCGGGTGGTATTTATGGATGATGGCGTAATAGTCGAGGACGACAAGCCCGAGGTCATCTTCAACAACCCCCGCAACGAGCGCACCCGCACCTTCCTCAAGCGCATCCTGGAGAAATAACGAATCAAGTGACGGGGATATTGTTGGGGAGGGTTAATAGAACCTGAATAGGGAAGCGGGGTAGGCGATATGAACGCCAAGCTTGCTAACGAATGTATGGCAGAATAGTTTTGATTAGCTTTTCTATCAAATCCAACTCCTGGGATGAGCACATGCTGATTAGGTTGGCCAGGTCACGGGTTTTGTACTCTTCGCCGACTGCATAAGTATCTTCGCCCGCGTCGGCAATCAAATCATTGTCGGGTTTCGTTTTGCCCAAGACCAGGTAATCCAGTGATATGTGGAGGCGGCTAGCTATTTTAACCAACACCCCCAGACTCATTTGCCGTTGTCCTCGTTCCAACTGGCCTATATAATAATCAGAAAGTGCCAGCATTTCGGCAAAGCCTTCCCGCGAAAGACCAAATATCTCGCGGCCTTCACGTATCCTTTGCCCAATCAATTTTCTATCGATATAGTCCCAGTCATCTGCCATATTGGTTCATTCCTGCCTTAACCTTTCTTTAACCCTAACTCTATCGAACTATGAACCATATCAAAATTGGCCCAATGCCAATAATGGCGATGGGCTCAGGGCCAATTGTTATGGTAATATATATTTGGATGGGGGGGGATAAAATTGCACAATAATAATGACCTGGAAACAGCTCGAAACATCCTGCGTAATGCCGTTCAAATGAACATGAGCCAAGACCTGATAATTAAGATCAGCCAGAAGCTTGATGAATATATTAATGAATATTACAGGGAAGCGGCACCCGTGGACAAACCAGCAGACATTTCTCTTGCCTCCTCCGGCCTCAGTCTGAAAAGGTGCGCTTGGTAGTGCGCCGCTATCCCCATTGGCAACGGTCAGCCCCCCGCAATGAACGCACCCGCACCTTTCTCAAACCTATTCTGGAGAATTAAGAGAACAAGGAGACGTCTTTTTATTTGATATGTTTTAACCTGAACATGAGTTCTTCTACAGCCAGAGTTTGTCGCTGCTGGCTTTTCATTTTGTCTTTTTTTCTTTAAGAGAAACGTTCTCCCTCACGCGTAGTAAGGTATAAAAGGAATTTGAAGGGAGGTTGAGACTGTGGAATATTCGCAGGCTGAACTTGTTGAGGGGATAAAAAACAAGGATTCGGCTGCCTATGAGTACATGATAAAAAAGTACAGTTGTATGGTATATAAGAAACGATATGATGCGCTTTAGGTTCAAAACCAAGCGAAATCACTACGCCATAACAAGGGATTGCACCAAATAGTGCATTTTTATTGACCGTAAGCATATAATAGTGCTAAGATGGTGTTGACAAGGAGGGCGGTTGATGAGTCAGCACTATAACCAGAATTATACGAAGGAAGAGATATCTGTAGTATTGCAAAAAATTCAGGAATGTGTGAGTAGTGGTAAATATACGGTTGCTCAAAACGAAAATAGAGCAGAAAATGTCGCCCTTATTCGTGAGTATAATCTTACTTCCCATAAACAACGACGTGTACTTATGCAAATTGAAGTAGATGATTTCTGCCATTCACTTCAAAACACTAACCCTGGATTTGAACATGAGGTTTTGTATGTATTTTGTCCGCAAGTAACTCTGTTTAATCTTGATGATGAAGAAAAGCATCTCGACCTATATACAAAGTTTAATATCATTGATTTGCCTATAATGAGCAGAATTGTGGTTATATCATTCCACGAACGAAACAAGCCAATAGATTATCTATTTAGATGATCTGGTCGAAAATAAAAGGAGGAGTCACCATGATGAATAGAATCGTATTCTGCTCGGAATGCCGGCAGGAGGGTAGGTTCTCGATAAGAGAAAAACCTGACTCTGCGGAATTAAAAGGTGAGGCTTATGAGTTCATTTCTAAAACCGCATATTGCGATGAATGTGGAACTGAAGTATATGTCCCTGAAATTGAAGATGAAAATTTGAAGGCTCTTTATGATATGTATCGTCAAAAGCATGGGATTATTTCGCTAGAGGATATCAGAGCGATCCCCGAAAAGTACAACATTGGGAAAAGACCGCTTTCTCTACTGCTTGGTTGGGGAGAACAGACGTTCAGCCGGTATTATGATGGGGATATGCCTGCAAAACAGTACTCTGAAAGACTGAAACAGGTGCTTTCAGACCCCGCTTATTATTTGTCTTTATTGGAAATTGGAAAGAACAATTTGAAAAGTGGGAAGGCGTATGAGAAAAGCAAAACAGCAACTGAGAGCCTTTTGAGCATCCTAGCTGTGCAACAATCAAAATTGGATATTGTTGTTGAGTATTTGCTATCTCAATGCCAGGATATCACCCATCTTTCCTTACAAAAAGCACTGTATTATGTGCAGGGCTTTAATAAAGCGTTTTTTGACAGCTTTATCTTTGAGGAAGACTGTGAAGCTTGGGTACACGGTCCTGTCTATCGAGACATTTACCGGCGTTACAGTGGATATTGTTATGATTCTATAGATGGTGTTGAAGAACCTGACATATCTTCGATGCCAGCAGAAGAAAAGGTTCTGTTAGACAGCATTATTAGAAACATATGCTGTTACAGCGGGAAGACATTAGAGTCTTTCACACATGTTGAAACACCCTGGATATCTACGCGTGGGAATTTACCATCTGAGGCATCAACTAACAGAGTTATTCCTAAACAAATCATTGGAGAGTATTTTACTTTGGTAAAGGATAAGTACCGCATGTTGACCCCTGCAAATATTAAAGACTATGCGCAGGATATGTTTTCTAAGATTTGAAATCTGGCTTTTCCTTATCAAATAATGAGGGAATTATGAGGGAGTGTTT
>LSQX01400729.1_pt2 | contig 12553 bp, 7 predicted proteins | sample 654561 | NCBI WGS metagenome assembly LSQX01 (sample SAMN04489861, study PRJNA283612) | anaerobic digester metagenome | isolation source: 4 biogas reactors fed with cattle manure at either 37C or 55C with and... | place: Denmark: Kongens Lyngby | collected 2014 | reverse complement strand
TCTTAAAATTTTCGGGATGGGATGTGCTGGAAGTGCAGGGCAAAGCCGAAGAGGATGTTATTATCTTCATAGACGGTAATAAGGGAGAGGTCGCAGTACGAACCTACCCCTATGAGGATACCGACTCCTATCTCTTAGTGGAGAAATTGACGGAACATTTTGCCGAAGATGAACAGGATAAATCCAATATCAGTATTGTTTCAACCGGGAGAGGTGCTGAGCATTCTTTAATGGGTATTCTTAATTTTAGCTGGTATGACCGCAAACGCAAAGCAGTACGTTACAAGCAGGCGGCTCGGGGTGGGCCGGGCACTGTTTTCAGAGATAAAAAGATAGTAGCCATTGTCATAAAATTTAAAGGTGTAACTGGCTCCATTAACAACCCTGCAGACCCTGAATTGTTGAAGAAGGCGGGCCAACGTATCACTCAGGAGATTCTTTTACTGGATGATATACAAAACGGAATGCGGCAGACCGGTACCGTTAACCTTCTTGACCATATGAACAATCATGAATGTTTACCGGTGCATAATTTTCAATACGGTTCACACCCGGATGCTCTTAACATCTATAACAAGGTTTGGAAAGAAAGAATTACCCAGAATCAGATTGGTGATTCCTGCTGGATTGGGTGCTCTCTGCGTTGCTCAAAGGCAGTTGATGAATTTGAACTTACCACAGGTCCTTTAAAGGGTAAAAAAGTTATCGTTGATGGTCCGGAATATGAGACCGCCGCCGGTATTGGTGCGAATTGCGGCTGTTTTGTGCCGGAAACGGTGCTGGAAGCAAACTTCTATTGCGACCACTATGGGGTTGATACCATTGCTGTAGCTACCACCATTGCTTTTTTGATGGAATGTTATGAGAGAGGAATTCTGACTCAGGAAATGACCGGTGGTATAGACCTAAGATTTGGTAATGGAGAGGCACTTCTAGAACTGCTCCATCAGATGGCCCACGATGAAGGATTCGGTAAGATTGCCGGCTTAGGAGTTAGGCGGGCTAAAAAGTATTTAGTAGAACACTTCAATGCCGACCCGAAATTTTTAGATGATATCGGTATGGAATGCAAAGGCATGGAATTCTCCGAATATGTGACCAAAGAGTCTCTCGCTCAACAGGGCGGGTACGGCATAGCCAACAAAGGTCCCCAGCATGATGAATCCTGGCTCATCTTTATGGACCAGGTCAACAAACAGATTCCCACCTTTGAGGATAAGGCAGAGGCATTACACTATTTCCCTTTATTCCGTACCTGGTTCTCCTTAGTGGGACTTTGTAAACTACCCTGGAATGACATTGAACCGGCTGATAATAAGAAAATTTATTCAGGAATAACCGCAGCTAAAATACCGGAGCATGTGGAAAACTACTGCTGGGTATTTGAAGGAGTGACTGGTAAAAAGATATCTGCAGACGATATCATCAGTATGTCCGAATCGGTGCATAATTTCCAGAGAATGTTCAATGTTAAAATGGGCTTTGGTACCAGAAAAGAGGACGCCATCCCCTATCGTGCCATGGGTCCGGTAACCGAGGAAGAATATCAATCCCGAACTGAACTGTATGATAAAATCTTACAGGAAGATGTGAAATATAATATCAGCGGGAAAACTGTCCAGCAAAAGATAAAGGCATTGAGGAAATACCGGGAGAAGCAATATCAGTTATTGTGTGATGCAGTATATAAGAGACGTGGTTGGGATAATAACGGAGTCCCCACCTTAGAGACTATTAAAAAGCTCAATATAGATTTTCCAACCGTGATTACCGTCTGGCATAATTACCAAAAATCACAAACTGAAAAATAATCTGTAATTTTACTGTACATAATCAGAGTAGTCTTCACGCTTTAGTTTAGACTACTCTTTTTTCTTCGGATAAGATTAACTCATTATTGGGAGGAATCCTCTAAAGTCCCAAAAGAGTAAAACATAGAGAGGACGAAGAATAATATAATAAAACAATAAGGGAATAGTCTAACTGAAACTATTTTAAATTAGACAAATTTACTATAAATTTTCCATAAAAAGCATTATGTGGTAAAATATTAAAAAAGAAAATATTCTCGCTCTATAGAATATTTTAATTTGTATTTTAAAAATAAGGAGTTTCAAATGAAACATAAAATGATAACTATTGACGGAAACACAGCCGCTACTCGTACTGCCTACAATCTCAGTGAAAATATCACCATTTATCCCATTACACCCTCTTCCCCCATGGGAGAGTTGGCAGATTTGTGGTCCTCTCAAGGAAAGAAAAATATTTGGGGTATAGTGCCTGCTGTTGCCGAGATGCAGAGTGAAGCAGGAGCTGCCGGGGCAGTTCATGGCTCACTGCAAAGGGGTGCCCTTACCACTACCTTTACTGCTTCTCAAGGGTTATTGCTAATGATTCCCAATATGTACAAGATTGCAGGTGAACTGATACCGGCTGTATTTCATGTTGCTGCACGAACGGTCGCCACTCATGCCCTCTCTATCTTTGGCGACCATTCTGATGTAATGGCAGCCCGGGCGACCGGATTTGCACTAATCTCTGCTGCCTCTGTTCAAGAGGCCATGGATTTTCCCCTGATAGCCCAGGCAGCATCCCTACGTTCCCGTATTCCTTTCCTACATTACTTTGACGGCTTCCGCACCTCTCATGAACTATCTAAAGTAGCACAGTTAGAAGTGGATGAGATGAAGCAAATGATAGATGATAATCTGATCTATGAACATAGAGCGCGTGCCCTTTCCCCTGAACGACCCTTTATCAGAGGAACGGCCCAAAACCCGGATGTCTTCTTCCAGGCCAGAGAGGGAAGTAATCCTTTTTATGAGGCATGTGCCGAAATTACGGAACAGGTCATGGAACAATTTGGAGAGATTACCGGTAGAAAATACCAGCTCTTCCAGTATGAAGGAGATCCTAAGGCAGAACATATCATTATCCTGATGGGTTCCGGCTGCGAGACGGTGCAGGAGACGGTAGAATACCTGATGAAGAAGGGTGAAAAGGTAGGACTGATTAAAGTAAGACTGTTCAGACCGTTTTCAGTGAAGCATTTATGGCAGGCAATTCCGGAAACAGTAAATAAAATGTGCGTCTTAGACCGTACTAAAGAACCCGGTAGTGCCGGTGAACCCCTCTATATTGAGGTACTATCTGCCATCAATGAATATATGGATGATCATAATATTAGAAGAGATATTAAAGTAGTTGGAGGTAGGTATGGATTATCATCCAAAGAGTTCACCCCGGCTATGGTCAAAGGCGTATTTGATGAGCTGAAAAAAGAGACCCCGATGAATCACTTTACCGTAGGCATAGAAGATGATGTCAGTAAAAAAAGTATTACCTATCCTAAGGATTTTCATATAGAACCGGCTGATCGGGTCAGGGCAGTATTTTATGGCTTAGGTTCAGACGGAACAGTCAGTGCCAATCAGTCCTCTATCAAAATCATCGGGGAGGAGACTGAGAACTATGCCCAGGGTTATTTTGTCTATGATTCAAGAAAAGCGGGTTCTTTGACCATCTCTCATCTGCGTTTTGGTAAAGACCCCATCTGTTCTCCTTATCTTATTGAACAAGCAAACTTTGTGGGATGTCATCAATTTTCTTTCCTGGAAAGATATGATGTCTTAAAATATGCGGAAAAAAACGCCATATTTTTGTTGAACAGCCCTTATCCCGCAGAGGAGGTTTGGGAAAAAATTCCTAGAGAAGTTCAAGAACAGATTATTGCTAAAAAGCTTAAATTCTACGTGATTAACGCCTATCAAATTGCAAAAGATACCGGTCTGGGGGTTAGGATAAATACCGTTATGCAGACAGCCTTTTTCCTATTGAGCAAAATATTACCGGAAGAAGTAGCTATAGAAAAGATTAAAAAATTTATCCGAGATTCCTATGGTGATAAAGGAGAGGGAATACTGAAAAAGAATAATGAAGCAGTCGATTTAGCTGTAAAATCAATAGAGGAAGTAATAGTTCCTTCTACAGCCGATAGTTTGATTCACAAGAGAGAGACTGTACCCGCCCATGCACCTAAATTTGTACGGGAGGTAACAGCAAGAATAATAGCTCAAGAGGGTGACGATCTTCCGGTCAGCGCCTTTGAACCGGATGGAACCTTCCCTTCCGGTACTACCAGATGGGAAAAGAGGAACATTGCTCAAGAAATACCGGAATGGGACCCGTCTACCTGTATTCAATGCGGAAACTGTGCTTTAATTTGTCCACATGCGGTAATCAGGAGCAAAATATACTCACCGGAATTGCTTGATGGAGCTCCTGAAAATTTTAAGTCTATGGATACTACAATTAAAACCTTCCAAGGGCAAAAATATACCTTACAGATATCTCCGGAGGATTGTACCGGCTGTGCTTTATGTGTAGAGATGTGTCCTGCTAAGAATAAGAGCAATCCGGATAAAAAGGCTATAAACTTAGTACCTGTAGAAAAGATAAGGGAACAGGAAAAGGAAAATTGGGAATTCTTCCAGAATCTACCCGTTTTGGACCGTTCCTTGCTGCAGTTAAATCGTGTCAGAGACTTACAGTTTGCTGAGCCCTTATTTGAATTTTCCGGTGCCTGTGCGGGTTGTGGAGAGACACCTTATGTGAAACTATTGAGCCAGCTGTTTGGAGACAGAATGTTGATAGCTAATGCGACCGGCTGTTCTTCCATTTATGGAGGAAATCTCCCTGCCACACCATGGACCTGTAACCAGCATGGACAAGGACCTGCCTGGGCCAATTCTCTATTTGAGGACAATGCTGAGTTTGGTTATGGCTTCCGCTTAGCTGTCGACCAGCAAAAGAAAATGGCCGTCTCTTTGCTGAACCAGCTTAAGGATGAAATTGGAGAAGATTTGGTTGCTGAGATAATCAATTCACCACAGCAGACTGAGGAGGAGATTGCCAGACAGAGAAGTTTGGTGGAAGAATTGCGCAAAAAGATTAGAAATATTTCTAAAGACGAGGCTCGCCGCTTAGAAAGTTTGGCTGAGGCACTAATAGATAAGAGTGTCTGGATTATTGGCGGAGACGGGTGGGCTTACGATATCGGTTATGGAGGCTTAGACCATGTCATTGCCCAAAAACAAAATGTCAACATACTGGTTTTAGATACCGAAGTTTATTCCAATACCGGCGGACAGATGTCCAAGGCAACTCCTTTAGGTGCTGTAGCTAAATTTGCGACAGGCGGAAAGCCAACTCCTAAAAAGGATTTAGCCCTAATGGCGGTCAATTATGGTCATGTCTATGTAAGCAGAGTGGCTTTAGGGGCAGATATAAATCATACCATAAAGGCATTTAAAGAAGCGGAGTCCTATCAAGGTCCTTCCTTAATTGTGGCTTATTGTCCCTGCATTTCACACGGTTATAATTTAATAAATGCTATCAAGCAGCACAAGGCAGCTGTAGCATCGGGATACTGGCCTTTGATGCATTTTGACCCTAGACTGAAAGCGGAAGGAGAGAACCCCTTTGTCCTGGATAGCAAAGCTCCCAGCATTCCTTTAGAGGATTATATTTATGCTGAAAACCGCTACAAAATGTTAACCTATAGCAACCCTGAAATTGCTAAAAAATATGCACAAGAGGCTCAGGAAGTGGTATTAGAGCGCTTTAAAATATATCAGAAATGGGCAGAGAAATAATAAATCTCTATACTGATACAAAACCAAATGGCAGATCCCCGTCTGCAAAGGCGGGAATAAGAGTTAAATTATGGAAAAATTAGATTAGAACAGACGTTAGTCTGTGCAAAAGAGCCACGCCCGTAGGGGCGTGGCAGTCTATGAGAAAGGCTAAGAAATACAGCATACTATGGCATTTAATTGGGCACATATCCCTGAATACATTAACCCGGTGCTAGTATCTTTTGGACAATTCAAGATTTACTGGTATGGACTGATGTACCCGATCGGTTTTTTAACCGCCTTTTTTTTGGTTATTTATCGGATACGCACTGAAAAATTAATATTAGCAGAAGATATGGTCTTTGACTTTTTGCTCTGGGCTATTATCAGTTCAGTTCTTGGGGGAAGAATTGGTCATGTAGTTTCATCTGACCTATCTTATTATTTAGCTAACCCCTGGAAGATTATCTTGCCTTTTGACTTTACGGGAGGCTGGCACTATACGGGCGTTCTGGGCATGTCCTATCATGGCGGAGTTATTGCTCTGGTATTGGCTTACATCTGGTTTTGCTATAAGAAGAAATTTAATCCCTGGCAATTTGCCGATATAGTTTTACCGGCAATCCCTGCCGGGCATACCTTCGGCAGGATTGGTAATTTTATTAACGGGGAGCTCTATGGCAGAGTAACTACTATGCCCTTGGGGATGTATTTTCCCACAGATCCAACCCATCAACTGCGTCACCCCACCCAACTATATGAAGCATTTTTTGAGGGGATAGTCCTTTTTATAGTTTTATGGAGCCTGCGTAAACAGAGATGGTTTAATGGCTTGACCCTGAGTCTATATCTGATAGGCTATGGAATAATCCGCTTCGTTATTGAATTTATCAGGGAACCAACCGGGATTACTAGGGCACAATTTGGATTTATGAACCTGGCTCAGGTTATGTCATTATTAATGATAGGGGCAGGCATGGCACTGATATTGATAAGAAAGAATCAACCTTATTTACCTATTAGCAGAGAAGAGGAATGAGCAAAGAGTTGCTAATATTTTTAGGTATCATTGCTCCGCTCCGTAACACTATATTTAACGGTCGATTATATTTAAATATAAATAGGTAATATCAATTAACTAAGATAAAATTTATATTGAAAATAACCAATTATAAATTTTAAAGGAGGGGGTCATGCTCAAAGATTTGATTAAAAAAAATCGTAGTTATCGTCGCTTCAATGAGAATAAAAAGATAAGTCAGGAAGAATTGGTGGAATTAGTGGAACTGGCTCGACTCTCACCATCCGGTTCTAATTTACAACCACTGAAGTATTACCTTTCTTATGAGGCTGATAATAATAGCCAGGTCTTTAGTACCCTTAGGTGGGCTGGTTATCTAAAAGATTGGGATGGTCCAGAATCAGGTGAAAGACCTAGCGGGTATATTATTATGTTGGGAGATAGCAGGATAGCGCGAAAATTCGGTGTAGATCCGGGTATTGCTGCGCAGAGTATAATGTTGGGTGCTGCTGAAAAGGGCATGGGTGGTTGCATTATTGGTAACGTTGACCGTGACAGATTAAGAACTACGCTCAATATCCCCGCTCAATACGAAATTCTCTATGTGCTTGCTCTGGGTTATCCGGTAGAACAGGTTCAGATAGAAGAGGTAGGTCCGGAAGGAAGAATTAAGTATTGGCGTGATTCCGAACAAGTACACCATGTACCTAAAAGAAGTATTGCCGAGCTGATAATTTCTGATTAAATCTATCCAACAGAAGTTTAAAGGGTAGAATTATAAAGATAACAAAATAAGGTTAGTAAACATTTGGCGTTGATAAATATTTTATTAACGCCAAAATAAAATTAAAATGAGGTGAATATTCTGCGTACTATACCCTGGTTGGTCTTTATTATTTCCATTCCCCTATTACTGATCTCTTCTACCGTTTTCTTGGAAATGAATTATCTGCCATTTTATGAGTATGCCTATCAAAAATATCATATTAGCGAGGTTACGGAGTTTAGTGATGAACAATTGATGGGGATAACGCGCCATCTGGTGCAATTTTTTAACGATAAAATAGCCAGTCCCCAACTGATGTTAGAAAATCAGGGTAAACCGATGTACCTCTTTCACGATTATGAAATAAGACACCTTCAGGACGTTAAAATGCTTTTTTATTACTCCTTTTACGTGGCACTGGTTACGCTTGCCTATGGCGTCGGATATCTGTTATTTACCAGGATGAGTGGAGGGAAAAAGAGGTGGAATTACTTTTGGAGAGGAGTGAGGAATGGTAATATCCTGACTCTGGTATTGCTGATTAACTTAGGTATGGCAACTATGTTCGGTTTCTACAACATTTTTATTAAGTTCCACTATCTGGTTTTTGGAGACCCTCAGAGTTCACCCTGGATGCTCAATCCCTTAACCGATTATTTAGTTATGATGTATCCTCTGAATTTCTGGCAGGATGCGGCAATCCTGGGAATAGGAATTACTGCGGGAGTAGCCCTGTTGATGAGTTTTATCAGTATAATCGGAGTTAATAGGACTGCCGGCAGGGGCAGATATTAGGCTAAATCAATGCCGGAAATAGATGCTTTATGGTAACTATTTTTCTATTGTTAACTATTATTATTAATGCGCTTTTGGGAACCCTTCCCTTAATTGGTCCTATTATTTCGGGAATCCTGATGGGAATAATAATTGGTAAAAAAGAACTGGCTATGGTGATTGGTTTTTGGGGAGCCGTTATGGGAGGGGCATTTTCCAAGATTTTTCTTTCTTTTCCTCAAGACAGATGGCATCAAAAACTCTTAACTGCTTTTGGTGAAGAAATCGCTCATTATATGCAATTCATAATGGAAGGGAATCTCTTTTTACTGGTACTTTATTTTGGTCTAGTGGGTATATTAAGTACTTATGCCGGAGCATCATTGAAAAGCAAATTCAAAGAGTAATAACCTGCTTAGAAAAGATTTTAACTCAATTCCTGAACTGCTTGACGGAAACAGTCGCCCCTTTCAAATTCATGGGCAAACATACCAAAACTGGCCGCAGCCGGGGAGAGTATAATTTTTGTTCCCGGTATTGCCTGCTCATAAGCCTTCTTAACAGCTTCAGACATAGAAGAACAGAGCTCTATCTTTTTATTCAAATTTAGTCTCTGTAATTGCTGCCAAATCAACTTAGAGGCGCTATATTCAGGATGGTGTAATATTATTAATTTGATGATATTTTTCTTTGCTTTGAGTGCATCACACAACTCATCATAATTCAGGTTTTTATCCTTACCCCCTAAAATGATGATTAAAGGTTCTTTAGGAAAAGATTGAATAGCGGCGATTGTAGCATCAGGAGTAGTGGCACAGGTATCATTGTAAAAAGTGATTCCTCTTAAAAATCTTACTTTTTCCAGACGGTTCGGCACCCCGGGGAAGGTCTCTATGCCTTTTTGAATAGCATGTAAAGGAAGTTCATAGAGAAAGAAGACGATTGAAGCAGCAAGGACATTACTGACATTATGAATTCCGGGAAGGGGAATATCGCTAATAGAACAAAACTCTGTTAGCCTGTCTTTACATTTAAAGAATAATTTATCATCTTTTAAGTAGCTTCCCTGAAAAGGTTCAGCCTTGGTGCTGAACCAAAAAACGTTTGCATTGGTCTCATCGTCAATGTTTTTAGTGATAGGACTGTCCAGATTAGTGATAAGGCAGTCAGCTTGGCTTTGGTTTTTGAAGATTAATTTTTTAGCAAGTACATAGTCGGGGAAACTGTCATAGCGGTCTAAATGGTCAGCCAAGATATTAGTCAAAACAGACACCCGGGGTTTAAAATGAATTTTTGAAAGCCCTTCTAATTGCCAACTGGAGATTTCCAGTAAAACAATAGTGTCAGGGGTGATTTTTGGTAATACCCCAAACACTGAAATACCGATATTGCCGGCATAGACTATGTTTTTTTGTGCCCGGGAAAAGGTATGATAGATTAGATTGCTGACTGTACTTTTCCCTTTTGTCCCCCCTACGGCAATAAAGTTTTGAGAAGGGCAAATTTTAAGAAATAAGGATAAGTCTGTTTCTACAGGAACATTATGTTTTTTTGCTATCTGAAGGTATTCTGAATTATTAGGCACGGCAGGATTCCGGATAACCATATCGATATTACTGAAGTCTTGGGCACGATGTTCACCCAATACATATTGAATATTGCTGAATCCTTTCAGTTTAGTCAGCGATTCGGCCAACTCTTCCTCTCTTTTCAGGTCAGTTATCAGAAGTTGAGCTCCGGACTTGGCTAAAAATCTAGCAACACCTAATCCCCCTTGGTTTAAGCCCAGTCCCATTACCGTTATCCTTTTGTCTTTTAAATCGGGTAATTTTCTCATATTTTTTAAAAATACTTTATTGCTAATATTACCATATTTGAGTGAGCAAGAAAAAGAAAATATTCTACCCAAGAGACTATTCTCAAAAATAAAATGAACTTCAATAAGAATTGAAATAGCAGAAATCTTGACAAATATTCAATTATTTTAATATAATCAAGTGCGATGAAAGTTATCTTCTAATTATAGATTTGATTTATTTGATAAAAATATCATTATTTATGACTGTTCTACCTGAAATAAAAATAACTGAAAATTCATCTTTTTTACTTTCTTTCCTAAATTCCTATTGTTCTTATTTTCAATAGTTACCTAGAAAATTACAAACGAGAAGGAGGTGCAACATCAGAAATAGGGTACTCCTATATTAATATCTAACCTTAATTCGCTTGCTAGTCTGATTTTCAAGAAATAAATTTGGAGGAAAAATATGAATCATTTTAGAAAAAATATCCTACTCGTTTTAACAGTAGTACTGTTATTGTCAGTAATGACCTTTTCAGCCTTAGGACAAGACAATTGGAAAATAGGCATAATGACCAATACCGTTACTCAGAATGAAGAAGAGTACAGGGCAGCTCAAAATGTTCTGGCTAAATATGGGCCCGAGCATGTTATCCATATGACCTTCCCTGATAAATTTATGGATGAACAGGAGACCTCAATTGCCAATTTGGTAAGTATGGCATCAGATCCTGATATGAAAGTAATAATTGTTTGCCAGGCAGTTCCCGGTACCGCTCCGGGTATAGATGCCATTAAAGAGATAAGAGATGACCTACTCTTCATTATAGGGCAACCACAGGAAGACCCGCCGGTAATATCTGCTCGAGGCGATCTGGTAATGCAGATGGACGAGATGGGGATGGGTGTAGCAATACCTACGCAGGCAAAAAAACTGGGTGCAGAAGTGCTGGTTCATTATTCCTTCCCACGACATATGTCCTATCCGCTTTTGTCGGCCAGAAGAGAATTAATGAAGGAAACCTGTGCCGAACTCGGTATAGAATTTGTAGATGCCACCGCTCCTGACCCGACCGGCGATGCAGGAATAACAGGTGCTCAGCAGTTTATATTAGAAGACGTTCCCAAACTGGTAGGGAAGTATGGTGAGGATACCTGCTTCTTCAGTACCAATTGTTCACACCAGATACCATTAATCAGTGCAGTAGTGGAAGCCGGGGCTCTCTATGCTCAACCTTGCTGTCCGTCTCCCTATCATGGCTTTCCTTCAGCTTTAGGAATTGAAGTTCCCGAGGAAAAAATGGGAGATATAGAGTGGATAATTGAGGAGATTACCGCTGTTTTGGCGGAAAAAGGTATGACCGGAAGACTATCCACCTGGCCGGTTCCGGTAGCTATGATGTTTATTGAAGCCGGTGCAGAGTATGCCAAGGATTGGATTGATGGAAAATTCACCGAAAAAGTCAATATTCCTTTACTTAAGGAAAAGTTCTTTGCATACTCCGGTGTTGATGCTGAGCTGGCTATATTGGAAGAGGGCGGCGTTACGTATGACAACTACTATGGGATTTTGATAGACCATATTACTTTCTAATCTTTCAAACCGATATGTTTTTAAAACAGAAGTAATCTGATTTAAAAGAGGTAAGGGACAGGAAGCCCTGCCTCTTTTCTTAATAACCTGTATACAGGTTTACTTGTTGAAATCCTTGACAAATAATTGCTTATCTGAATATAATATGTATTAGAAGTAAATCATCTATTTCTTCCGAAAAGAAGGATATATAATTATGCCAATCCTTCCTAATCAGAAAATAATTAATTATTCACTTAAAATACTTTCTACTATAAACTCCTATTGTATCTTGCTTCCAAGTTTTCCGTACTCTTGAAAATAAAAATTTTAAAGGAGGTGTAATAACAAAAACATTCACCTCAAACTTTCTTAAGATTAAACTGTTTATACCGACAATCAAAAAAATAAATTTGGAGGAAAAAAATATGAATCATTTTAGAAAAAATATCCTACTCGTTTTAACAGTAGTACTGTTATTGTCAGTAATGACCTTTTCAGCCTTAGGACAAGACAATTGGAAAATAGGTATTTTGACCAGCACAGTTACTCAAAATGAAGAAGAATTCAGAGCCGCACAGCATGTTCTGGCTAAATACGGACCGGAACATGTCATTGTCATGACTTACCCGGATAAATTTATGGATGAACAGGAGACTACCATTGCCAATATGGTTAGTATGGCATCAGATCCGGATGTAAAAGCCTTAATTATCTGCCAGGCAGTTCCGGGAACCTCTCCTGGAATCGATTCTGTAAAAGAGATAAGAGATGACCTGCTTATTATAGTGGGAACACCCCATGATGACCCGCCGGTGATTTCACCAAGAGCTGATATAGTTTTAGCAATGGATGATGTTGGGATGGGTTATACCATACCGGTGCAGGCCCAAAAATTAGGAGCACGTACACTGGTTCATTATTCCTTCCCACGACACATGGCTTTCTTAACCCTTTCCACCAGAAGAGATATTATGAA
>LSQX01392030.1_pt1 | contig 12554 bp, 12 predicted proteins | sample 654561 | NCBI WGS metagenome assembly LSQX01 (sample SAMN04489861, study PRJNA283612) | anaerobic digester metagenome | isolation source: 4 biogas reactors fed with cattle manure at either 37C or 55C with and... | place: Denmark: Kongens Lyngby | collected 2014 | reverse complement strand
CCCTTGAGGCGTCGGCACAAAGGGCAGTGCGTTAACGCCACAGCCTGAGTACGCTGGACCGGCTCCCTCCGTTATCCGGGATAGAGGCTTTGGGTATGCCAGCTCAGTGGCAGACCCAGGGCAAACCAAGGTGGCACCGCGGGCAGGCGTGTCTCGTCCTTGAGACGGCCTGCCTTTTTGTATGATTACTGAGGGGGGTTCAAATATGTTCGATGTGGCATTAATCCGTAATGACCGCAAGGCTGTCGAGGAGATGCTGGCCAAACGGAACACAGACGCACCGCTGGATACCATCCTCTCCCTTGACGACAAGAGGCTGGAGCTCGTCAGACACATTAACACCCTGCGCGAGCAAAGAAACAAGGTTACAGAGCAGATCCCGGCCTGCCAAGATCCTGAAGAGAAACAATCCCTAATAGGGTCTAACCGCAAACTCCGCCAGCAGATCCTGGGCTTGGAAGAAGAGCTACGTGGCGTAGAACATGAGCTGCGAGAGTTGATCCTCAGAGTACCGAACATGATAGCACCTGACGTGCCCTACGGCGAAGACGAATCGGGCAATGTGGAAATCAAGAGATGGGGCGAACCCAGGGATTTCGGTTTTGAGCCCTTGGACCACGCTGAACTAGGAGCCCGTCTGGGGCTTATAGACATTCCCAGAGCGACGAAAATCATGGGGTCCAGGAGCTATGTGCTTACAGGCGACGCCGTTTACCTTGAGTTCGCCTTGGTAAGGTTTGCCCTTGACCTGCTGTCAGCGGAAGGGTTTACCCCGGTGATCCCGCCTGTGTTAGCCAAGGAAGAAGTGCTGGTGGGAACCAGACATTATCCCTTCTTCAGAGATCAGGTATATAGAATCGAAGGGGAAAACCTAGGGCTGGTGGGGACGTCTGAGATTCCCTTGGCTGCACTGCACAAAGATGAAATCCTGTCAGAGGAACAGCTGCCCATCAAGTACGCAGGGTTTTCGTCGTGCTTCAGGACCGAGGTGGGTAGCGGCGGCAGGGACATCAGGGGACTCATCCGGGTCCACCAGTTCGACAAGGTTGAGATGTTCGTATTCTCGGAGCCGTCCAGGTCTGACGAGATGCACGAGTATATGCTCTCACTGGAAGAACGAATCTACCAGTCACTCAACATACCCTACCGGATAATGAAAATGTGTTCCGGGGACCTGGGTCCTATCGCTTACAAGAAGTATGACATCGAGTTCTGGCACCCGTCAGAGCGTGTATACCGGGAAATCACATCGTGCAGCAACTGTACTGACTTCCAGGCAAGGGGACTAAACATAAGATGCCGCCCTCAAGGCGGGGGTAAGCCCCAGTTCGTACACACATTGAACGGAACGGCCATTGCCATAGGCAGAACCCTGGTTGCCATCCTTGAAAACTATCAGGAAGAGGACGGGAGCATTACCGTGCCTGAAGTGCTGCGGCCGCACATGCCCGGCAATAAGGCACGGATTGGGTGAGACATCCACGGCTTCGGCAATGAGCCTGCAGTTTATCGAGATAGCCTTAGGGGAGATGTCCGGCCAACACAAGCCCGGATAAACCGAAAGCGGCCTCAGGTGCCATATCATCACGTCAAGAGGCATCTGGGCCGCCTATGCTCTCCCCTTTTTCGGCCTTATCGCTTCCCCGGGTCTCCTGGGGTGCCAATGGTTCTGCCGCCCAAACCCTCAGTAAGGTCTCTGGCAGTCTTGGTGACGGCTATGCCTCCCATAGCCGTTTCCCTGAGGGCTTCGGGCAACATCTTTCCCACCCGGAACATGGCCTCAATCACTTCATCGGCCGGAATAACGCTTTGTTGCCCAGCCAGAGCCATGTCAGCACTGATGATCGCGTTGACAGCCTGAGAGGTGTTGCGGAACGCACACGGCAGCTGCACCATGCCCGCCACGGGGTCACACACGAGTCCCTTGCAGTTCATAAGAGCTATGGCAATCGCATTGGCACAGGCCTCGGGAGTTCCGCCCGCCAAGGTCACAACTGCAGCCGCTCCCATGGCAGCCGCCGTACCGCACTCAGCCTGGCACCCGCCTTCGGCACCGGACACAGTGGCATTCTTGGTGATCAGTGCACCCACACCTGCTGCCACCAGCAGGGCGTCAAGCAGTTGTTGCTTTATACAACCCAGTTTTTCACCGGTGCCCAAGAGAACCGCGGGCAAGACGCCGCTGGCCCCTCCTGTGGGAGCGGCGCACACCAAGCCCATGGACGCATTCACTTCACTGGCGGATAATGCCATGGCCATTACGCTGTTTAGGTACTTGCCGACCAAAGGGGTCTCGTAGGCGTACTGCTTGGAAGCTACCCCGGTCACCAGTCCCCCTATCATCTGCTGTGGCTGAGTCAATGCTTTCTTCGCACTGGATACCATGACGTCATAGTGGCGTTCCAAGAGCTCATACACTTGTTCCTCAGTCTTGCCAGTAAGTGCCATCTCGTTTTCGAGTACGATTCGATGAAGGGGCAGTTGCCGACCGGTGGCTTGCTCAATCAAGTCTTGTATTGAAGAGTACATTGTTCCCACCTCCTACTGGATCACTGTAACCCACAATACATCATCCAGCGCAGCTAACCGATCTATAACCTCAGGTCGGATTCTCTGGTCAGTCTCCGGCACGCTGGTCGCCACATCACGCTTCGCCACCCGGGAAAACCGCATGAGCCCGATATTGATGTTGTTTTCCGCGAGCACCCGGCTGATTCGGGCGATGACCCCGGGCTTGTCCAGCTGCTGCATGATGAGGGTTGGCTGTTCTGCCGACACTTCGACATTGACGCTGTTGATCTTAGTGATCAAGATCCGGCCTCCGCCCACGCTGCATCCGACAATTTGAGTTGACGTGCCATCATGGTGGTCAAATGTGATCACCGCAGTGTTCTCGTGAACGTCATCCAGCTCCACTTCGTGGAAAGCGTAAGTGATGCCCCGCTCCTCAGCGATGTCAGGGCTGAGTTTTATCCTTTCGTCCTCTTCGGTAATGCCCAGCACTCCGGCGAGGAGTGCCAGATGAGTGCCGTGGCCTGTTCCGGTCTTGGCAAAAGAACCGTGCAAACCGAAGTCAACGTGTTTGAACGGCTTGCCCGCTATGAGGGCAGACACTCTTGCCAACTTGACTGCGCCAGCGGTATGGCTGGAACTGGGGCCTATCATTATGGGCCCGATGACGTCGAAAATGCTGATGTTCAAGAATCTGTTCCTCCGTCCGTGACTGTTATTTCAACGCCAAGCTCAACTCTATGGTACCAATAAGGTGCGTTCAAATGAAACGTCATGAGTCATTCAACAAACACCGCAGAGTACCAGTTGGCCGTTTCATCTTCGCTTTTAAGCGTTTCAATGGGCAAACCGAATTTCCTCACAGTCTTGAACACGTCTATACCTACACTGTGGAAGGCAGGCCTTGCCCTCCTTGGATCCACACACGGCCTGCCGTGAAAGCCTGCGCATTGCTTGCAAATAGCGCAGTCGCTCATGGAAAACGCAAAGTAATAACCTTTGAGGAACGCCTCCCTTTCGAGAGCAAAAGAAACCTCGTGGGATACCCTCTTATCTGTGGAATGCACGATAACACCCCAGGAATAGCGCCTCAGTATGCGCTCGTACTCCCAAGGCTTAAGGGAGCCGGGCCTGGACGGGCAGGTGTGTCCATATCCCCAATCCCCGCAGCCGTACATGCATTTGAGAAGAGTTCTCGGGTCAAAAACGATATCATCAATCTTGAATGGCACTGCGTGGTCCGCGCCTAATTGATATGCCATGCCCACAAGATACTTGGCGAGTTCTGCGTTCATACTGTTGTGCCGCATAAATTCCTGCGGCATCCATCCCTCCTTCTCGCCCTGGATTAGCCATCGCTGGAATGCCGTGTTAAAGCAATCCTACGGCCGGTATACCAATAATTTATCATTACGAAACCGAGATCCGAAACCATTTACGGTTACTGCGTCGACCTAGTATAAGGGGGTTATCCTGATGAAACACAATACCGGGCGATGGCCGGTTATCTTCTTGCAAACCTGTCTTGCTCTTCTTGGGTTGTTGTGCCTTACGGCGCTTTCCGGCTGTACCTGCGGTGTCCCTGGCACAGGCGACCCCGGTATCCCTGGGCCAGGCAAACCGGAGCCGGTGTTCTATGAAAACACCATCTACGGCTTCAGGTTTTCCTTGCCTGAAACCTGGAAAGGACATTCAACAGTGGAAGAGCGCTGGACTTCCTCTGACGGGGAATACTCAGGCCCGGTCATCAACATACGGCATCCCCTGTGGACTTCAGACCAACCAAGGCAAGACATCCCGATTATGATCTTCAGTCTCGACCAGTGGGAAGCTCTCCAGAAGGGCGAATTCCACATCGGTGCGGCGCCTGTAGGCCCTACCGAAATTGACCGGAACAGCAAGTACGTATTTGCCCTTCCAGCCCGGTACAACTACGGGTTTCCCGAAGGCTACCAGGAGGTGGAGGAAGTACTGGAAGGTAGGCCCCTTGAGCCCCTTGAAGGCTGGGAAGGCCCTGAGGAAACCCCAACGCTGGGGGGCATCGGTTTGGGGGCTTCCCAGGATCAGGTGTTAGGTATTCTGGGCGACCGATACACTGAAACCATCCATCAGGACCTAGGACATATGATAGGCGAGGATTTGGTTGTGTGGACCTTTGACCAGGGCATCGAAGTGACCTTCGGCAAAAGATCAGGCAGGGCCATAAGGGTTACCGTCCAAGACCCCGACTTTCCCACGAACCTGGGAGTCAAGGTAGGCGACCACGCCCAAACCGCCCTGGACAACTACCGGGATTCATACCAGGAAGCCAGGAGCAGACACTACGATACCGTGCTTGAAGGGTGGTTTCTTCTTGAAGAAGGAGCCGTGCTGATCCTCGATTTTGATGCTTCAGACGGAAGCCTGGTGAACGGCCCAATCCAGGCCGGTTCATCGATCGAACAAATCGTGCTCGCATACTGGGAGCATTTTGACTGAACCTGACTGAAAGGGGGCCGGTTCCGTCACCCCTGGTCGCCCATCTCAGGGGGCTTGAGAGTTCTTAAAGATGTTGGAAGAGATTCCCGCAGAAGCCTGTATGAAGCGGCGTCATAGTCTGGAGAATCCCTCAGGATGCCGGGGGCACTAAGATTAGAGGCAGGCCCGTGGGACCCACGGGCCTGCTTGCCATCCCCTAGTTCTGATCCCTTCGGGCCTGTTCCAGGTAGTCCTTAGCCTGTTTCAGGAGCTCAGGCTTGTAGATGAACTCCATGGCCGACAAGGCCAGCACCTTTGCCGCCATCAAGGTGGCGTCAATGGCTCTGGGCTTGATGGTGTCGGCTGCCATCTCCCTGGAGTGGCCGCGAGCGTCGGTCATGCTGAAACCGATCTGGATGCAGGGGGTTTCCCAGGTAACGCTGCCTACATCAGTGACCCCTCCGCCTCCCCGGGGCATTTCCGGGAGTTCCTGACCTAGGTACTCGAAGTTCTTCCTGGCAAGCTCCCTCAACACCGGATGCTCCAGGGTTTCCTTGAAGAGCGGTTCGTAGTGGCGGAATTCGACTGTGGCCCCAATCGCCGCGGCCGCCCCTTCAGCGATCTGCCTGACCTTGGGCAAGACTACCTCTTCGAGATAATGGGAGCTCTTAGACCTTACGGTGAACCTTGCCACTGCGCGATCGGGAACGATGTTCGGGGCGTCGCCGCCGTGGGTGATGATACCTGCAAGTCGGACATCGTCACGCAGATGGTTCTTCATCATACGTATGGCCGTATACGCTGACACGCAGGCGTCGAGCGCGTTTATACCTTCCTGGGGATTCCCGCCTGCGTGGGCGGTCCGGCCTCTGAAGGCGATCTCGATGGGATGAGACGCCCAAGACGAGCCGCCCAGAGAATTCAGCTGGCCCGGATGAGCTATGAAGGCTGCATCTATGTCGGAAAACACACCTGCTTCCGCCATGACCACTTTTCCGCCGATCGTCTCTTCAGCGGGAGTCCCCAAGACAAGCCACGTAGCTCTTGCCTCTTCAGGCGGGAACGCGTTTTTCAACCCTATGCCCGCAGCAAGAGCAACGGCCGCCATGAGGTTATGCCCGCATCCGTGGCCGATTTCAGGCAGAGCATCGTATTCGGCCAGGAATGCAATCCTTGGCCCCTGATTCCAGGCTTGAGCCTTGAACGCTGTGGGCATGCCGGCTATCTCTGTCTCCACGTGGAAGCCCTTTGATTCCAGGATCCCTGTGAGCTTCGACACTGCAAAGACTTCTTGAAGCCCAAGTTCAGGGTTTTCGTACAACGACTTGGCCACATCTTCAACAACAGGTCTCAGGGAATCGATTTCCCGGACAAGTCTTTCCCCTCTTTCTTCGAACGTCATGTCAGATACCACCCTCACTTTCGAGTATGCCAACAACAGCTTCATAGCTAGAACAAGTCAACTTCAGAGCTAGCTTTTCCGTGTTTCTACAATCAACTCCTATTATCCTTCCTCATTGTTGATGAGGTTTACACGTCCTACAGGCGGGCAACGGTCATGCAACTACCCGTGCCCTTCAGCCAGGCACCATCAGCCCCTCAACAACAAGCTGGCAGCAAAAAGGCCGGCTCCGCAAAAGAGCCAGCCTTTACGTCAAGAACGGTCCATGTTACTTCATTATTCCTAGCCAGTCTCCAAGCACAAACTGGATCCGGCCAATAAGCAGTGCCATTCTTCCCATTACCGTTGTGCCGAAGGCGGCGCCGAAAGCCACCATCAGGACAAGCTTACCCAGTTGAGGCACGGAGCTCAACGGCCCCTTGATCTCCTTTGAGAAGAAGAAGTAGCTCAGAGAAGCGATGACGAAAACCAGCAACAGGATGTCGTTTACGCTGCCCACACTCACGGTGGCTGCGATTTGCTGGGTGAAGTCGCCGTGGATGGCTCCTCTGACGGCAACTCCCGTTCCTATACCGACCATGACGGCTATAGGATACCTGGCAACCCAAGCTATCTTCTTGAAGTACCTCGTATAGAGCAGCACGCCCAGCAGGATGGGAATGATCCATATAAGCTGGCCTTCCTCCTGCATTGGCTTTGCCGCTGTGTCTCTGATGTTGCCCCATGCCACTACCACTGCGTGGCCGGCACTGATCCCTACGTACAAGTGTTCAGCCGAACGGTATAGGGGATTCTCTTTCCACACGTGGCTTATTATAGCGAGAGTAACTAAGCCCGCTACCCAAATGCCAAAATCCAGACTCATGAACGCCCTCCCCTTCCTGCATGGTGTGTCCTATCGCTCATCGATTGAGCACGAGCTTCCTTTGCTCCGAAGAAGTTGGGGATATTCCTGAAAGCAATCAGAACGATAATCAGCAAGTGAGCCAACGACTGAGCATCCATCGCCGCCACGGCCTGGCCGCGTTTCTGCACCAGGATTTCGCACTCGGCCGCACCGGGAAGGCCGCCCAGTATTCCTTCGATCTGGCCTGCCTGTACATACGGTGCCACCTGGGTAATCGCTACTGCAGGTACGCCGGCGATAATCCTGGTCTTGTAAGTGCCGTATACCTGGCGGACATAGTCCTCAGGACCAGGCTGTCCAGGTGCGATGGTGATGATCATGTCGATATCCCCGGCAGTCTTGATACCCTGCATAATAGGGAAAGACGAACTGGGCTTGCCTGAATAATCGGTGCTGAAGGTTCCGGGAATGTCTGTGGCGAAAGCCGCAACTGCCGCTTGTCCGCCCGCCCTGTAACCGAGATTGACATAGTCTACGCCGTATTCCTTCTCAGCCCAACTGGTGTTGGCAAATGCCTTGGTAGCCATCTCAGGACCCTGAACCTGGAACGAGATGCCTATCACCTTTACCTGCTTTTCGGCAAGGTGTTCCAGGATAGCCAGGGCTTGAGGCTCCATTTCAGCGGCGTTGCCCGGTGAGTAGTCGAAACCGAACACCACAACTGAACCGGGAGCCAGGCTGTCTATCGCCTGGAAAGACTTGCTTACCTCTTCGCTTATTGGAATAGGTATTCCAATAGGCTTCAAGAGGGGACCTGCTAACACAACCACCAGAATTACATATATCCATGCTTTCGGTATCGATTGCAAGCGTTCCATTTGCACCCCTCCTCCTCAGTCATGAAGCCCCAGATAGGTTCTATCCAATCCCAGGAACATCTTGACTGCACTGGATACCACACCGAGAGCGGCGCCCATCACGATGGCGCGCATACCTGCGGTGTTGGGTATGGCTTGTATCCAGTCAGCAGCTTTGGGAAAGATATCTGAAATGACGGAACCGATAGGGGCTTTACCTAGCATAACGATAACTGCAGTGATCAAGAGCACCCAGCTTTCGAGGCTCTTGGCTGAAAAGGATCTGTAAGCCGCAGTGACAATGTAGAACGCAATCGACGCGTACATTGTGGCTGAGGCAGGAGAAAGAATGTTGTTAAACAGAAAACTGTACGTCGGGTTATCTGTCCCGGATGCTATTCCGAGAACCATAACTACCAGCATCGAACCAAGCAACAAGACGCTGTAGAAAGCTTCAGGCTCACGCCTGGAAACGGCTACAGTGTGCCGCCGCAACAGGTTAACAGCACCGAGACCCATGGCGAACGCAGCTATGACGATACCCCATGACCTTAAGACCAAGCCCGATGACTTAATCCACTGTACCGACGGAGCGTCAGCCACGAAGAAGTCCAGTATGATCAACAGCGCGATCACTGTCATTATCAGCACAGGTAGATACGTCTTCAAATTACTTCACCTCCGAATGTTGACTAGAGTCTACTTCGTAATCAGCTGCAGAATTGCTTCGCTTCCGAAAGCCAGAAAAATGGAACCTACACCCATCAGCGCGATCACAACTGCCTTGGCGATGTCTTGTCCCTTCACAACCGCCAGTTCAACGGGGTTCTGTGACAGGTAAGCGCTGGCCGCGTAGATTTCCTCACCGATGAGACAGTAGTCAGATGCCACGACCAAGAAGGGCAACTGAGCCACTGTGGCAGAACCGGTAACCTGGATGCCGCCTGTCTGGGCGCCTGCTTCCGTAAGCAAGAGCGCTTCCGCCAACCATGATCCAATCATGATGTTGGCAGCTACCTGTTCGCGGTGCATGATGCCTACGGCAGCGGCAGCGTATGCGAACTGTTCCGCACCGATAAAACGGACCATTTCGCCTCTGTACCGGTCCGGCTTGCCTTCTTCCAGAAAACTCTGCTTAACGACCTCTTCCGCAACCACATAAACGTCAGGTTTCATAATGGTAGTCACCAGGTCAGTGTCATACCTGGCACACAGTTTCGCAACGTAAGACAGCACCGAGAGTCCTGCCAGAGTCTGAGCTGAACGCTCGTGGGTAAGTTCTATGATGCCGGGGCTGAAGTGGACAGGGCGTCCTACCTCTGTAGCCCTTCCCACTGCTTCTTCAATGGCATCCAGTGCGGGCAGCCTTCGGATTTGCGGTACGTTACCTCTTCTCGCTTGACGAATGCAGCACACGAACAGAACAAGCAATAAGAAGAGTGATGCAAAGGAGAATTGTTTGCCTAGTTCTATCAACACGTACACCTCCTGGGATGCTCGAACGTTTGACCGGCTCTACAGCAACGAGAACTCTTGTCACGCTCCAGATCCTGCCTTATATTCACGTTTTACCGCCCCCTCCTCATTACTGAGCAACATGCCCAACAATGAGTATTCTAGATCCGTCTGTGAAGTCCTTCATAAATGAGTCGTTGATATGAGCATATTTTTCCCAAACTGATGTCCGACTGCAGTCTCTATTGTACAATAAGCACAAGGGACAAACCCATGTCAGTTTAGCCCTAAACTGCTGCTAGACGCATGAATCGCTTGTTATTGCCGCGTATGGTACTAGTTTCTCTGTGTGATTGCCCCACCGACTGATCTCCTTACCAACTGCTTTACCTGTGGGAACTGTGTCAGGGGATTGGCAGACTTCCCTGGATGGTCTACCATGGTTGTGAGCAACGTAGCGGAGGTGCACAATGACTGGAACAAGCGGTTCAGGGACTGACGGAAGAGGATACTGCACTGAGATCATGAACAGAGAAGGACTGAGTGTTCACAGGTTGACGCTCCCGGCACCTGCGCCTGGTTTTGCCAACTTCATCACCCCGTGGGTGCTTCAAACCAAGCGCACTACCTTACTCCTAGACCCAGGCCCTTCTTCTACAATCCCTTACCTCGTGGAACTCCTGGAGGAGCAGGGAGTGGACGTTATAGACTTTGTGCTCCTCACCCATGTACATATTGATCATTCAGGCGGCATAGGAGATCTCATANNGTAATAAGTCATCCCAGGTCGTTCAAGCATCTCATTGACCCCGGCAAGCTTTGGGCGGGGAGTCTTGAGGTTCTCGGCGACTTAGCCAATCGGTACGGACCTATCAGACCCATTCCTGAGAAGGCATTGTTGCAAACTTCCCCAGGAATTGTCCCTGGATTGAGTGTAATTGATACGCCTGGACACTCTTCCCACCATCAATCCTATCTCTATACTGATCGGGGCACCAAATTGTTGTTTGCCGGGGAAGCTGCAGGCGTGTACCTGGGTGATAACTACATCAGGCCGGCCACTCCGCCCCGGTTCTTCTTTGACGTGGCATATGAATCCCTTCAGAAGCTGATTTCCCTTGAACCTACCATCATATGTTACGGGCATTATGGGTTTACCGATGATCCCACATGGCTTGAGAAGGCCGCCCTGCAAATGGTGCTGTGGAGACAAGTACTGGATGAAGCGATTACAGAACAACCTGATATCAACGCTGAACAAGCCTTAGTACTCTTGGAGCAACACGATCCGTACCTAAAGCGTCGCCATAGATTTGATGACCAAGTAGCGTCAAGGGAACGCTGCTTCCTTGAAAACAGCGTTCGAGGGTTCCTGCAATACCTCGTCGACGAGTGATCCACAGGGGTGTATGGCTCCTCATGGGCGAATGGAAAAAACCTCAACCAGGAACCGGAGCCCATGTCCTATGCGTACTGCATTCTTGTCGTTGGCAGTAGACAGGGGCGACCGGATTGTCGCTACACCTTCTCATCTTCTCCTGCCGCTGTCACTGCTCAAGGTGTTCTTGCAGCGCTTGGTAGACCTCCACTGCCGGACGGGCCAAGAGAAAGTCAGGACCGATGACGTACGGCGTTATTCCGCTGAAAAACGCGACAATCTTCCCGGATTGCATAACAGGACTCCCGCTCATACCGGGGCCGACCTCCACGTCATCATCAAGCAGTTGTAAAACAAGAAAATGGCCATCCTTCAACGTGGTAAACCCCATGACCTCAACCCGGATATCTCCTGTGCTCAATGTGCGGATGACCGCTTCTTCTCCAACCTTTATATCTTCTTCCCCTGCGAGTGGAATCGCCTTGCGGTCAGGTTCGGGGCATTTCACTTTCTCAATAGCCACCCCCTCTTGGACATCAGCCAACCCCCGTACTTTAGGAGACGGCCCCGCGGGCAAAGCTTCGCTGTCTTCGGTAAGATCAAGAACGTCGCCGGCTTCTAATCCGCACGAGTGAGCGGCGATAGCGCAGAGGTCATCATCAGGGACATAAAAGCACACGGTTACCCATGACCTTCTCAGTTCTATGGAGGTGCGCTGTTCAACCAGGGCCGACCATTTGAACAGTTCCCCGCCGGGAACAACTGAAACCTCCAGCGTAGGCAGAGGCTGAAGGGGCCTTTCAGAAATCATTTCGTAGGCGAACAAGTCTCCTCCAAGTGTATAAACGCACACGCCCATCATCACAACGAAGGCAAGTACCGGCACCCACCAGCGCCTGTGGAGGGTATAGGCACAATAGCAGAAGAGACCTACGAGAACTGTCAAACGGTGTCCCACTCTTAGGAACTCAAAGGGCAGCACGAACACGGCTGCAACGCACAAGAGCATCGTCACTCCAGCGGTTATCTTCTTCGCCTTAGGCGAAATCCGGCCGACCAGCCTGTCTGCTTGATCAGACATACATGATCACCCTTTGTACAAGGAAAATGCCTTCTTGCGATGGCATATTATGTTTATTGGAGCTGATTCGTCACGCTTTCGGCGGGTTCTTTTTCCATCCGGGGATTGTGCCTCCCCCACCAGGAGTCCGGCCTGGATTTGATCAGTCTACACCATCCCATGGGTCGAAGGCATTGCGGGAAGTCTTTGCTGGAGCAGTGAGTCTGATGGTGGGCGGTGAGGGACTTGAAACCCCGGCCTCCTGCATGTCGAGCAAGCGCTCTGACCAACTGAGCTAACCTCCCGCATCGCTTGTGGCGACACCCGGATTCGAACAGGGGATAAGGGTTTTGCAGACCCCTGCCTTACCACTTGGCCATGTCGCCATGTGTCTACCCTAAAGCTAAGAATGGAGCGGAAGACGGGATTTGAACCCGCGGCCCTCGCCTTGGCAAGGCGATGCTCTACCACTGAGCTACTTCAGCTCGTTAGATGGTGCCGCAGGCCAGAGTCGAACTGGCGACACGCGGATTTTCAGTCCGCTGCTCTACCACCTGAGCTACCGCGGCATCCTTGTTGCCATGTGT
>LSQX01064274.1_pt1 | contig 12555 bp, 10 predicted proteins | sample 654561 | NCBI WGS metagenome assembly LSQX01 (sample SAMN04489861, study PRJNA283612) | anaerobic digester metagenome | isolation source: 4 biogas reactors fed with cattle manure at either 37C or 55C with and... | place: Denmark: Kongens Lyngby | collected 2014 | reverse complement strand
ATGTATTAAGTATTGGGCAGTATTTAGCCTTGAGATGGGGAATCGCAGGAATTACGAGCATTCTTTTTGTTGCTTTAAACTTAGTCAAGGTAGAATTTAGGCGCAAAAATCTAAAGCCGCTGATAGTTATAATGCTATTGCAGCCATGTGTTTATGCAACGTTAGAAACAATAGGACTAAACATGACTACAGCGTCGGAAGCATCAATTATTCTGGCATTGATGCCAATTACAATAGCACTTATTACTACGCTTATATTAAGAGAAAGATTAAAGAAAAATATAACGATAGCTGCAATAATTTGCATAATAGGGGTTCTTTTTACAGTAATGTTTGAAAAAGACTTTGAACTTAGCGGAAAGTTGTTAGGCTATGGAGTTTTATATGCTTGCGTACTTAGCGGAGCAGCGTACACACTGATAGGAAACAAGATGGGTGGTCAATACACTCCAGTCGAGATAACAATAGCATTATCAGTAGGCGGTGGAATATTTTTTACAGCATCATCCATAGTAAAAGGCGAATTCATAAGCGGAATAGTATTAGCAGGAGCAAATATAGGGACTGTGCTACTACTTATATACCTAGGCGTATTTTGTTCACTGATTTGTTTTTTTCTATATAATGATATAAACAGCAAATTGATACCAGCAAAAACATCACTTTTTGTGGAGAATATTGTGACATTAGTTGGAGTTATAAGTGCGGTCATTATAAACAATGATTCAATGAGTTTATTTAAAGGATTTGGAGTAATTTTACTTGTAGTAGGTATTGCATATTTGAGTTTGTCAGAAGAAAAAGAAAACAGGTTAAATAAAAGACAAGTAAAGGATGGTGAAAGATGATCGGTGGATTGGTAATAGGAGCTGTCCTATTAATTTATGGGGCATACGAGACCTTTAGAGGAATTAAAGACAATGAAGTTTTAAACGGGCAGACTGAAGGAGAAATTTTCAGTATAAGAGAGAGAGAGTTTGTCTCAAAATTTGCTAACAGAGAGCCAGATCAAATACCAACTATAAAATACGTGGTTGATGGTATAGAATACAAACAAGAGTTTTTTCCAGCATTACATAAATCAAAAGAAATGTACTGGGTAGGTAAAAAATATACCGTAAACTACAACGAGGACAATCCAAATAAGTTTGACTTGGAATATGGAAAGAAAATTTCCTTTATATATTTAATGTGTATGGTAGCTGGAGTGGTAGTGATTTTAGTATCAATATAACGAGGGTAAAATGTTTATTAGAAATTCGATGATATCTGAAACAAGAGATATTATGAAAGTATATAAAAATGCCAAGGCATTTATGATAGAATCAGGAAACAAAGATCAATGGACAAGCGGTTATCCGTCTAGAAAGTTGATAGAAGAAGACATAAATAAAGGGAATAGTTATGTATGTATCATAGATGATGAAATAGTGGGTGCGTTTACATATTTTGTGGGAATTGAGCCAAGCTATAATAGAATCAATGGTAAGTGGACAAAAGATGAAGCTTACGGAGTTCTTCATAGGCTAGGAATAAGTAAAAGAGGTATGAATCTAGGAGAAGAATGCATTAGATATTGTCTTAAGGATTGTAAATATCTCAGAATAGACACACATAAAGCCAATACTCCCATGAGGATATTGCTTAAAAAAAATGGTTTTAACAAATGCGGCGTAGTATATTTAAATGATGGGAGTGAAAGAATAGCTTATGACAAAGATTAAACTGATTGTGGCAGTGTTGCTGTTTTCTATGACACTTTTAATAGGATGTGGAAATAGCAATACTCAAGTTGATACTGAACAAGAGATTATTGAAGAAGTAGCTGAAGCTGAAGAAGAAATTATCAAGGTAGATAGAAATGACCCATTTCTAATATTTGTAAATAAAGAAAATCCTTTACCAGATGGTTTTATTCCTGAGAATTTAGCAAGCATAGATGGAAAATTATCCTCTAACCAAGGAATAAGTGTAGATAAAACGGCACTTGAAAAATATTTAAGGATGAGAGAAGATGCTTTAGAAGAAGGTGCACAAATAATTATTTGCAGTGCTTACAGAAGCTATGATTTACAAAGTATAATATATAACAGATATTTAAGTACGCACGGCGAGGAGTGGACAAAAGCCCACAGCGCATACCCTGGAACTAGTGAACACCAAACGGGATTAGCAATGGATATAACTTCTGCTCAAATGGGTTACGGTCTAGAAAAAAGCTTTGAAAATACAAAAGAAGGTATTTGGCTAAAAGAAAATTGTGCTAGATATGGCTTTATCATTAGATACCCAGATGGCAAAGAAGAAATTACGGGTTATTCATATGAACCTTGGCATATAAGATACATTGGTGAGGAATACGCTAAGATAATTATGGATGAAGAAATTACTCTAGAAGAGTTTTTCAATGAAGTTAGTGAAGAATAAGTGTAATTGCTTAATTTTTATTGGAAAAACTATCAAAATATGTTAAAATCAACGTGTATGAGTATACTCGAAATTCTTCTAAGGGGAGCATAAATATATGGGTGAAATTATAAGCAACTTGGTAAACGGATTTACTTTTGTTGATGCTATAGATATAGGCATCGTTTCTTTTGTTATTTATAAAATACTCGAATTCATTAAAGAAACCAGAGCGCAGCAGCTAATCAGAGGTATAGTGATATTAGTTATCATATTTTTCGTATCTGATTTGCTGAATTTTTATGTTCTGAATTGGGTTATGAAGAGCACCATGACTATAGGTATATTTGCCTTTGTTGTTTTATTCCAGCCCGAACTAAGAAGAGGGCTAGAGTATATGGGGAGAAGTGGATTTGTTAGAAATTCATTTAGAAATATTGATAAAGACCATGCAAAAGAAGTGGTTAATATATTTGTAGAAACGGTAGGCAAGTTTTCAGAAAGTAGATTAGGGGCATTAATTGTAATTGAAAGACAAACTATGCTAAATGATATTATTGAAACTGGAACAATTTTAGATGCTGAAATATCAACGGAACTGCTTGGAAACCTGTTTTATGAAGGTGCACCGCTTCACGATGGTGCTATTATTATAAGAGGAGATAGAGCCTATGCTGCTGGATGCGTATTACCGCTAACTCAAAACAATGAATTATCAAAAGACTTAGGAACTAGACATAGAGCTGGTATAGGAATAACAGAAAAATCTGATGCCATAACTATTATAGTATCAGAAGAAACTGGCGTAATTTCTATTGCAGAAGATGGAGCATTTGAAAGATTCTTGGACAAAAAAACCATAGAAAAAAAATTGCTAAGCATTTATGTGCCAGTAGAAGAAGAAAAATTTTACTTCAAGATAAAAGGACTGGGAGGAAAGAAAGATGACAGACAACAGGAAGATTAATATTGCGCTTTCTATAATCCTAGCTATTATACTTTGGGCCTATGTTATTAGTGAAGCTAACCCTACTACAACAAAAATGTTTAAAGATGTTACTATTACTTATGTAAATACTGAGATAATGGATGAAAATGGGTATGCGATTTTATCTTCTGAGTTTGAGACGGTGAATGTGACAGTAAGAGGGAAAAGAAGCCTAATTAGTGACATTAACGTTGAAGACATATTAGTTACAGCCGATATGATGGATGTAGCTAAAGGTGAAAATGAAATAAGGTTGTCGGTCGTATTACCAGATAATATTATGTTAGATAGCATAAATAAAAAAAACCTAGAGGTCAGTATAGAGCAGAAAGCTACTAAGGAGTTTAGAAGTCAGATTAAATTTATAAATCTTTCTTCTGCGCAAGAAGAACCAATCGTAATAGAGCAAGCTAAACAAGAATTTATTGTGAGTGGAGCTGAAACACTAGTAGATTCTGTAAATCATACTCAAATAATGGTTGATGCCAATGATATAAATGATGAAATGAGAACACTTAAAGTTACTGCGGTTCCTGTAGATAAAAATGGTATTGAAATCATGAATCTAGCGGTTGAGGATGCAGAAACTACGGTAACTGTAGTAAACTGCAAAACAAAAACTGTCAAGTTAAATGTCAACGTGGAAAATGAAGAAGACGATAAATACCAAAGAACTTACACATCACCTAAGACTATTACGATAAAAGGTTATGATGAATATTTATCTGATATTAAGGTTGTAGAAACTGAAGTGATAGACATATCTTCTGTGACAGAGTCGCAAAAGATTAGCGTAGTCCCTATTTTGCCTAGTAATGTGTATGTAGCAGATGTTTCGAAAGGGTTGAAACTAGATGTATTAGCTGAAGAATATTTGAGTAAAGAATTTAGCCTAACTGAAAAAAACATAAAGATCAGGAACTTAGCAAACGGTTTGACCTCAGAAATCAAACCGGGAAATTTTCAGATTAATTTAGTGGCCACAGGAGATATCATTAGCGGCCTAGTTGCGAGTGACATTGTTTTGAGCATAGATGTAGAAGATTTATCAGTAGGTAGTTACTATTTAGAATTAATCCCAAGTACTGAAAAAGAAATATATAAAATAAAAGTAATACCGAATAAAATTAGTGTTGAATTAAGCGATAAGAATAATATATAAAAAAGGAGACATAATAGATATGGGAAGACTTTTTGGTACAGATGGGGTCAGAGGGGTAGCTAATTCCGAAATCACAGTTGATTTGGCCTTTGATATAGGAAGAGCAGTAACAAGTGTGTTGACACGTAACAATAAAAGACCAGTAGTAGTTATAGGTAAAGACACTAGAGTTTCTGGAGATATGCTTGAAAATGCTTTGACTGCAGGCGTGCTGACTGTTGGTGGAAATGTTATAAAGCTGGGAATAATTCCAACTCCTGCTGTAGCATATTTGGTAAATCATTACGAAGCCGACGCAGGCGTAGTAATTTCAGCATCACATAACTCTTATGAATATAACGGAATTAAGATATTTAATGGAGACGGTTATAAACTAGATGATAGGATCGAAGAAGAAATTGAAGGCATTATTTTACGCAGGGAGTGCGTTAGCAATCATATAATTGGAGATGCTTTGGGTAAATGCCTAGAAGGAAATGATGATGCTATTGATCTTTATGTAAGATACTTGTTAACCACAGTTGATTTAGATTTAAAAGGCAAAAAAATTGTTTTAGACACAGCCAATGGTGCGTCTTACCGAGTTGCCGAAAAAGTATTTAAAGCATTAAATGCAGATATAACCATAATTGCAAATGAACCTAACGGAATAAATATAAATCATAATTGCGGATCTACACATACTGAAAAATTGCAAGAAGCAGTAGTTAAAACAGGAGCATCTATAGGCCTTGCTTTTGACGGTGATGCAGATAGACTAATTGTAGTCGATGAGAAAGGTCTAGTCGTCGATGGCGACAAAGTTATTTGTATTTGCGCAAAGCTTATTAAAGAACAAGGCAATCTAAAAGACAATAAGGTGACCGTATCGGTTATGAGCAATTTGGGTTTACATAAATTCATGCAGGAACATGGCATTTCGGTAGATGTAACGGGAGTTGGAGATAGATATATCTTAGAATCTATGATTAAAACCGGATGCGTTTTAGGCGGCGAACAATCAGGACATATAATCTTTAAAAATTATTCAACTACAGGAGATGGGATTATGTCTTCCCTTCAGCTACTCAAGGCAATAGAGGGTGAAGAAAAGACATTAAATGGATTAAGTGAAGAGATTGTTATATATCCTCAAGTTTTAGTCAATGCAGAAGTCCCGAATAAGAAAAAAAAGACGTTTTCGGATGATGCTGAAGTAGCAGCTGAAATTAAAAGAATAGAAGAATTGATGCATGGAAATGGCAGGGTTCTAATACGACCTTCAGGAACAGAACCCTTAGTCAGGGTAATGATAGAAGGAAAAGACATATCTGAAATACACGAATTAGCCCAGGGGTTATCAGATTTAATTACTGAAAAGTTTAAAGATTAGGAGAAAAGATGTGTGGTATAGTTGGTTACGTTGGCACAGAAGAAGCAAAAGATATAATTATTGATGGATTAAGAAGACTAGAGTATAGAGGATATGATTCGGCAGGAATAGCCATAGTAAACGATGGATCTATTATAGTAAGAAAACATGTCGGAGAGATAATAAATCTTGAAAAATTAATTGGCAATGAAAAAATAAGTGGTAATATTGGAATCGGCCATACAAGATGGGCAACTCACGGAGCTCCTTCTGATTTAAATTCACACCCTCATCTTAATGAGGCCAATTCTATTGCTATAGTCCACAATGGGATTGTTGAAAACTATATAGAACTTAAAGCGATGCTTAAAGAAAAACATAATGTTAGTTTTAAAACTGAAACGGATTCTGAAGTTATAGCTATGCTAATTGGTGCATACTATGAAGGTGATTTAAAAGAAGCGTTACTTAAAGCTGTTTCAATTATAAGGGGTGCATATGCCATAGCTGCTGTAGCGGCAGATAATCCTAATGAACTTGTAGCTCACAGAAAAGACGCGCCACTAATAGTGGGCATTGGCAAGGGATGTAATTTTGTAGCATCTGATTTTTCGGCTCTCGTAAAGCATACTGACGATGTTTACTTACTTGAAAATGACGATACAGTTATACTTACAAGAGATAGTATCAAGATATTAGATGCAAATGAAAAACAAGTACAAAGAACACTTATGCATATAGGTTGGAGTGCGGAGGCTGCAGAAAAAGGCGGTCATGAGCATTTCATGATGAAGGAAATACTTGAGCAACCTGCGGTTGTTAAGGAAACAATTAAAAGAAGACTAAACGAAGATGGCATAATCGAATTTGATGAAATAAAAATAGGTTTAAATGAATTAAAAAGTTTTGACAAAATATATATAGTTGCATGCGGAACAGCTTATCACGCAGGCTTGATAGGTAGATATGCGATAGAAAATATGGTGAAAATACCTGTCGAAGTTGACGTTGCATCAGAATTTAGATATAGAAATCCATTAGTAGATGAGAAGACACTATTTATCGCAATTAGTCAATCCGGCGAAACTTCTGATACTTTAGCAGCTATTAAAGAAGCTAAAGGCAAAGGAGCCAGAATACTTTCTATAATAAACGTTGTAGGAAGCTCAGTTGCAAGGGAATCTGATGATGTTATATATACGTGGGCAGGACCTGAAATAGCTGTTGCATCTACAAAAGCATTTATTACTCAAATTGTTTGTTTGCATATGCTGTCCCTTTATATGGGCAGGCTTGTGGGCACGATTTCTAACAGGCATTATGAAGAATTCATAAGTGAAATGTTAAAAATGCCTGAGAAAATTGATGAGGTTTTAGCCAATAGAAGTGAAATAGAAGAGTATGCTAAGGATCTATACAGCAGAGAAAAGGTTTTCTATATAGGAAGAGGCCTAGATTCTGCAGTGTGCTTAGAAGGCTCACTAAAGCTAAAAGAAATTTCATACATAAACTCTTTTGCAATAGCTGCGGGGGAGCTTAAACACGGAACCATAGCGCTTATGGATCCAGATACAATAGTTATAGCTTTAGCAACACAGGATAAATTATATGAAAAAATGCTATCTAATATACAGGAAGTAAAATCAAGAAGAGCACATGTGATCACTATTACCAAAGATAAGAATAGATCAATATCTGATTCTTCTGATGAAACTATATACATTCCTGATTGTTTGGACGAGTTAACACCGCTTCTGAGCGTTGTTCCTCTCCAGCTCTTTGCCTATTATGTGGCAAAGGAAAGAGAATGCAACATTGATAAACCAAAGAACTTAGCAAAAAGCGTAACGGTAGAATAAAGGGGGAATTATGGTTAATTACGAAGTAAGAGATATTTCATTGGCGCCTTCGGGTCATCAAAAAATAGATTGGGTTAGGCATAACATGCCGCTTCTAAACGGACTAGAAAAAGATTTCTTAGAAAAGAAACCGTTTAAGGGTGTCAAAGTTTCCTTGTCTGTACATTTAGAAGCTAAGACGGCTTATCTTTGCCTTGTACTGGCTGCAGGTGGCGCCGAGATGTCTATTACAGGAAGTAATGTACTTTCTACTCAAGATGATGTAGCAGCAGCATTAGCAGATGCGGGTTTAAAAGTATTTGCCTACCATGGCGCGACTGAAGAAGAATACCAAAAACATATTGAAATGGTCCTTGAGCATAAACCTAATATAATAATCGATGATGGATGTGATTTGGTTGCATGCATACATAAAGGAAGACCAGAGCTAGGTGAAGAAGTTTGGGGCGGATGCGAAGAGACCACTACAGGAGTAATCAGGCTTAAAGCAATGGAAAATGAAGGTGTGCTTAAATTTCCAATGCTAGCTGTAAACGATGCAAAGTGCAAACATCTATTTGATAACCGGTATGGAACTGGTCAATCTACATGGGACAGCATAATGAGAAATACAAATCTTATCATAGCGGGTAAAACGGTTGTGGTAGTTGGATATGGTTGGTGCAGCAGAGGGATTGCGATGAGAGCAGATGGCCTAGGTGCTCAGGTAATCGTAACTGAAATAGATCCAGTAAAAGCGATAGAGGCCAAGATGGATGGATATAGCGTTATGCAGATAAAAGACGCGGCGCCTTTAGGAGACATGTTTGTTTCTGCAACTGGTTGCTGTAAGACAATTACAGTAGAGCACATGCTAACTATGAAGGACGGAGCGATACTATCAAATGCAGGGCACTTTAACTGCGAAATAGATATGGATGACTTAGAAATCAAAGCCGTTTCTAAAAAAGAGAGTAGAAAAAATATAACGGGATACGTTTTAACAAATGGTAAGACAGTACACGTTATAGGAGAAGGCAGACTTGTAAATATAGCTGCAGCGGATGGACATCCTGCAGAAATTATGGATATGAGCTTTGCTGTACAAGCTCTTTCAGCCTTATATATTAGAGAAAATCATGACAAGCTAGAGAAAAAGGTAATAGATGTAAGCGATGAAATAGACAATCTTATAGCTAACAAAAAACTTGAAGCATGGGACATAAAAATAGACAAGTTAACAGAAGAACAAAACATTTATTTGAAAAGCTGGAACTAGGAGGCAAATGATGGACTATAAAGAAATCAAAAACCAAGCAAAAACTGTGGCAAAAGAAATTGTTGAAGTGGCTAAATTGAAAAAGGGAGACATTCTTTTAATCGGATGCTCATCAAGCGAGGTTGTAGGACTTTCTATAGGAAAGGGCTCTGATATAAATGCAGCTGAGGCTATTTATGAAGGTTTGACTTCGGTAACCAAATCTAAAGGTATCTATTTAGCAGCTCAGTGCTGTGAGCATTTAAATAGGGCAGTTATAGTTGAAAAAGAAGCATTGCCACAGGGAGCAGAAATAGTTAATGCAGTTCCTCAACCTCATGCAGGTGGGTCTTTTGCCATGGAAGTTTATGCTAAGGCAAAAACGCCTGTTGCTGTAGAAGAGATAAAAGCTGATGCTGGAATTGATATAGGTAAAACTTTAATAGGCATGCATCTTAAAAAAGTAGCAGTACCTGTAAGATTGTCAATTCGCAGAATAGGTGAAGCTGAGATAACATGCGCTAGGACCAGGCCCAAATTTGTAGGAGGATGCAGAGCTGTTTACGATGATGAACTGTCAGGTGGAGATATTAAACGATAAAAACAACTTTTCAGTATCAGAACTCACTGCTGTGAAACTTAGAAAAAAGTGTTGCATTCTTATATTGTATAGGTTATAATACTACCTAGTTGTAAAAAAATTGAATAAACTTTTTGTGGCTTCATGGATATTATATATGGAGATGAAAAAGGGAATCAGGTTAGAATCCTGAACGGTACCGCCGCTGTATGCAATGAGTATGTGTAAAATAACGAGAGTTAGTCACTGGGAAACTGGGAAGGCAAACATGTACGTAAGGTAAAACTATAATTGCGAGTCAGAAGACCTACAAAAATAGATATAAACACAGATGTGTTTTAATGCGCACAAAACGGCTGCGATAACTATGTTATCACGACCGTTATTTTATTTATATAGACTTAAATGGAGGAAGTATATTTGAAAAAATTAAGTAAAAACAAAATCTATAATTCAATTATGGCAATTGCCATAATGCTTATGGTAGTCGCTGGAGTAATGGTAGTAGGAAACTTGCGAGGTTGGTTTGGTGATGCGAATAGTTATGCAATTAACGGAGAGAATGTTTCGTGTTCAGAAAAAATTGGAGCGGTTAGTCTAGAGCGCGATGGAGTTTCTTATGAATTAAAAGAAAATGACGTTTTAAGAGATGGAGACATTATTGAAACCAAACATGGTGGAATGGCTACAATAAAACATAGTGATGCTAATTTAAGCTTAAATGACAATACTAAAGTTAGTATAAAGACTGAAGAAGGCAACTTAGCATTTGAAGTTTTCAGAGGTGAAGCCTTTGCTGACACAAACAAAAAAATTAATGTACACGTAGATGAAAAGGAATTAGAACTAGAAGGGGTATCAAGCATAAGTGTACCAATAGGCACAATAGATGCACTTGTTCTAAATGGAAATGCTAAGTATAAAGAAAATTTAGCTGAGCAAGGTCAGACGATGACAATATTAGAAAAAGAAGTACTTGTAGGAGAGGCAAAGATAGAATCATTAAATGAATTTATTATAGCAAGAATTGCGATAGTAGATACTGGCAAAAGCCTGTGCTTTAAAGAAGCTGATATTGAAAAATTGAAAAGCGATAGACAAGCTGAGGAAGAAAATGCAAAAAAAGAGATTTTAGCTAAAGAAGATGACGAAATTGCGGTTGAAGAAGCTAGACAATATACAATAGCAAATCCGAATGAAACAGTCAAAAAAAGCAGTAGCAAAGATAAAGACAGTAAGATCCCTGCAATCTTAGAATCTGATAGTTGCACTATAACAATCAGATGCGACACCATATTAAATAATATGGGAGACTTGACTTCTGGCAAGAATAAGTATGTACCTTCAAATGGTACTATACTTGCAACTTCTTCAGTTGATTTTGATGAAGGAGAAACTGTGTTTGATGTACTAAAAAGGACTTGTAGTAGGGCGGGAATACAACTTGAATACAGTTATACACCTCTGTATGGTAGCTACTATATTCAAGGAATTAACAACCTTTATGAGTTTGACTGTGGCGCCGAAAGCGGATGGATGTACAAGGTTAACGGTTGGTTCCCTAATTATGGGTGTTCGAGTTATGAATTAAAAGATGGAGACAGTATTGTGTGGTGCTATACCTGCAAAGGCCTAGGTGCCGATGTTGGATCAACATTTATGTAATAAATTAAGGATTAGTATATATAAGATTATTGAGGAGGACGTGTAATGAGATTAAGAAAGAAACTCTTGACGCTAGTTATGGTATTTGCAATGGTAATAACAACCATGCCTTTACAAGCCATGGCCGGAGAAGCTGGAACAGCAGTACCGGAAAAGGTTTTAAGTGCGCAGTGGAATGAAACATATGATGTTTTTTACCATGCGGCAGGGGAGAGCTATAACAGTGCTATATTTACATCAGAAGATGTTCTATCAGTAGGAGGTAGTAGTTACAATATTAAAAATAAACCGACTGCTATAACTACTGTGGTGGATGGAAGTACGGTTACGATAAGCTTTACAAATTTGACTAGGCCGATAGGTCAAATAAGCGATGAATGGAATTCAACTGAACAGGGAGAAGTATATATTAAGTATAACTCTGATATTCCTGAAAAATCAGTTGTTTATTCGGGAAATTCAAACTTACAAACACTTGTTTTAACTGATGTACCTGAAGGCACATACAGTTTAACAAATGGTGCTATATTTGAAAGGGCTAACGAGTCTAGCCTAGGTACAGATCTTGGCAATGGAATAGTAAAAGAGAGAAGTTTTGGTTCACTTCCCAATATTACTGTAACTGTTGCAAAAGAAACATCTAATGATGAGTCTGAAACAGATAAAGAAAAAGATAAAGATGTAACAAAAAAAGAAAATCTTGTTTCAAATACAAAGGCGCCTTTAAAGACTTTAGGGGCATCACTTGGCAAGGTAAAAGTAGTAGTTGAGAATACAACATTCCCAAAAGCGAACGGGGCAGCGTGGGATGGACAATTAGTTGATAAGTGGGTTGATATTTATCCTGAATCAACTATGGCTAGTTGTTTTTTAGAGGCACTCAATCAAACCAATTCTGGATATACGCAGTCAGGAGCTGAAAGCAATTACATAGGCTCAATTCATGGCCTTGGTGCTTTTGACGGCGGCAGCGCATCAGGATGGATGGTTACACTAAACGATTGGTTCATAAATGAAGGCATTGGTGGAATTACTGTAGAAAATGGAAATTTGCAAGACGGTGATTTAATCAGAATCATGTATACGTCAAAAGGCTACGGCGCAGACTTAGGTAGTTCGTGGGATAATAACGACAAGACTCTGGCCGATCTAGAGTCAAACATAGGTTCATTAACACCAGAGTTTAATAAAGACACACATGAATACGAATTAGTTGTACCATCTGGTACGGAAAAGGTTAAAATCACTCCAACAGCTACAAACAAAAACTTCCTTGTTAAGTCGTTTGTAGGAGATAAGGAATACAA
>LSQX01354105.1_pt2 | contig 12556 bp, 8 predicted proteins | sample 654561 | NCBI WGS metagenome assembly LSQX01 (sample SAMN04489861, study PRJNA283612) | anaerobic digester metagenome | isolation source: 4 biogas reactors fed with cattle manure at either 37C or 55C with and... | place: Denmark: Kongens Lyngby | collected 2014 | reverse complement strand
ATTTACAGATTTCATTAAAGCTGTATAAATTAATAGAACAATCCGGCGGTACGCCAATTTTGACAAGATATGATGATAAAGGCCTTTATAGTGAAGGAAATGCGAAAATAAAGAGTAAAAAGAATGAAGATTTAAGAAAAAGAAATGAAATAATCAACAGTTCGGGGGCTCATCTGTTTGTATCAATACATTTAAACAGTTTTCCCCAATCCAAATATTACGGAGCGCAGACTTTTTATCAAAAAGGCAGCACGGAGGGTAAAAGATTGGCGGAGTTGATACAGGAGGAGCTGAGAGATAATATAGAAAACAAAAATCACAGAGTGGCAAAAAGCATAGATACAATTTTTCTGTTGAAGGACAAGGTGATTCCGGGTGCGTTGGTGGAATGCGGATTTTTGTCCAACCCGGAGGAGGAAAAGCTTTTGCAAGAGGATAAGTACCAGGACAAAATCGCCTGGTCTATTTTTGTCGGCATCGCCAGATTCCTGAACCCACATGAACTCCCTTCGAAAACCGAATAATTGTAGCAGCGGGGTTCCACCCCCGCCTTCGTAGTGTCAGCCCTCATCGCCCCGATATTGTCATCCTGAGGCTTGCCGAAGGATCTTGACCCCAAAGGAATACCCAAGCAAAAGTTAGAGTCAAGAGTCAAGAATCAAGTAGCCGGAAACAGATTCTTCGCTGATGCTCAGAATGACAGTTACGATACAGAACTGCATATCACGATGCTGTCATCCTGAGGCTTGCCGAAGGATCTTGACCCCAAAGGAATACCCAAGCAAAAGTTAGAGTCAAGAGTCAAGAATCCAGCGCCCAGAGCCCGGAGCCCAGAGCCCAGCGCCCGGTGCCCGTCTAATCATATCTTTCTGACAGTAAAATTATCTCCCAGCAAAGTCCAATTCTGGGGAAAGGGATACCCTAAAGCCCAGTAACTTATACCTGCAAGTCCATAATCCTTCACCGTATCAAATTTTGCCTGGGCACTTCGGGGATCCTCAAACCATACCTCATGTTGCACTCCGTTTTCGTTTCTGTATCTAAAGAAAGGCGATTGGGCAAGTTCATCATATTGTATAATTGCTCCGTATCTAACGCCTAAGCGTATTGCTTCCTGTACACTGAAGGTCCTGGCCTGTTGTCCCTGTACATGGGGTAAAACCCAATCCCTCGCATAAGTCTGAAAACCGAAGAAAATCTTGTTTCTTGGAATAGCGGTAACAGCATAATCAAGTACCTGTCTAATTAAATTTATAGGTGAAATTGCCCTTGGGGGGCCAAGCCTGTATCCCCATTCATAGGTCATGAGTACTACAAAATCCGCTATCCTTCCATGTGCCGCATAATCATGTGCCTCATAAAGCAGCCCCGGTTGATCTGCGCTCACTTTTGGTGCCAAAGAGGATGAGACGAAGTAGCCTAAAGGATGCAGTTTATCTACTGTTCTTTGCATGAATTCGTTGTATGGCACACGGTCTATGGGCAGAACATTTTCAAAGTCAACATTCAATCCTTTGTAGCCCTTTTGGTTCATTATATTTACAATATTGTTCAATAAAACATTTTGTATGGCAAGGTCATTCAGCACAACGTGGGCAAGGTTTTCCCCCAAGTGAGTCGAAGTAAAATTGGTGATAGCCATCATCGGTACCGCATTAACGTTTATCGCCGCATTTATGGCGGCTGTATCGTCAATGGGTTCCAAAGTTCCGTCCTCTCGTATCAGATATGCAAAGGGCGCCACATAGGTCAAAAACTGTCCCACTTCAGTTATTATAGGTGCAGCCTGTTGTCCCAGACGATAAATAAACCCATTCACGTCAATTAGGGGCCTTATTTTGATGGGTATAACCAATACCATCCCCGGAAAAATGAGGTCCGGGTTTTCTATATTATTGGCATCTATGAGGCTCTGTAAGCTGACTCCAAACCTGTTTGCGATACCTAATAAAGTATCACCGGGCATTACCTGATACAAAGGTGTAGGAATAAAAATACGCATGCCGGGAAAGATCACATCCGGATTTGCAATATCATTATTTCTCAAAATTACATCAATGGTTGTGTTAAATCTCTGTGCTATCATCCACAGCGTTTCACCGGGTTGCACTACATAGGTTATACCGTCTTTTGGAATTATAATTGCCTGGCCTATTAAAAGTTGATTGGGGTTTGGCAACTGATTTGCGCTTATGGTTTCTGCCAAAGGGACACCATAAAAATTAGATATCTGCCAAAGGGTTTCACCCGGCTTTACAACATGAATAATCAATAAAATCCATCCTTTATAAGCATATATATTCAGTTTATGCACAACTTTACTACAGGGTGAATACTTTAAATTTTTCAAACCTATATACTTTACTAAAATTAGTGCTATAATATTATCTTATTGCAATATTAGTGGTAGAATGAAAGATAACCACTTTAATCTGGAGGAAGAAATTATGAAGATTATTGTAATAGGGGCGGGCAAAGTAGGCTATAACCTGGCTTCCAACCTTTCCAAAGAAAACCATGATGTAATAGTTATTGATAACGACCAGGAAGTTATAAACAAAGCAGATGAAAATTTAGATGTGTTTTGTATAAAAGGCAACGGCGTGTCCACCCATATTTTGGAGGATGCGAGAGTGCATCATGCGGATTTGCTGATTGCCGTTACAAACAGCGATGAGGTCAATATGGTTTGCTGCCTGACAGGTAAAAAATTAGGAGCCGCCAAAACCATAGCGAGGATTAGAGATCCGGAATATGCCCAGGAACTCAGCATGTTAAAAGAAGAAATAGGCCTGGATATGGTGATAAATCCGGAACTGGCTGCAGCGGAGGAAATAGCAAAAAACCTCAGCTATCCTGCCGCGGTCAATGTTGAAAGTTTTGCAAAAGACAGAGTAAAAATGGTTGAGTTAAAGGTTACCTCCGACATGCCTATTGTTGGTATAAAACTTAAGGATTTGGCCGGTAAAATACCGAGCACAGTCCTTATCGGTGTAGTAACAAGAAACGGCGAGGTTATAGTGCCAAATGGGGAATTTGAAATCCTGATAAATGATTTTATTTATGTTTTGGGAGATTCCTGTGGCATAGCTGGGTTTTTCAAAGGGTGGGGTCAACATATCAAAAAAATCGGCAATGTTATGATAGTCGGTGCCGGTAGAATAACCTTTTACCTTACAAAACTTCTGCACAATTTAGGGGCAAGGGTAAAAATTATAGAAATAGATACAAAAATATGCAATGAATTTGCGGAATTGTTGCCAAACGCATTAATTATAAACGGAGACGGCACTGAAGAAGAATTTTTGCAATCGGAAAATATCGGGGAAATGGATGTGTTTATATCCCTTACCGGCATGGACGAAGAAAACCTCATATCTGCTTTGATAGCCAAACAAAACGGAGCCAAAAGAGTAGTATCAAAAATAAGCAGAATCAACTATATGAGCGTAATTAACAAATTGGGAATTGATAATGTAATATGCCCCAAAATAATTACCACCAATCAGATTTTAAAATATGTGAGGGGCAATACTATCGAGTCTTTATATAAAATAGTGGAGGGGCAAGCGGAGATTTTGGAGTTTGTAGTGAAAGAGGACAGTAAAATAATAAATATTCCCCTTAAAAAGCTGAATTTCCAAAAAGACATATTGATAGTTACTGTTGCAAGAAAAAATGAAGTGGTAATACCAAGAGGAAACGATACCATACACATAGGGGATAGAGTAATTGTAATAGCTAAGAATAACAGAATAAATGATTTGGATGAATTGCTGAATATGCCTTCGGGAGGTATCCATAATGAACTTCAAAGCGGTATTAAAAAGCTTGGGTCTTTTATTACTATGTGAAGCCATAGCAATACTGCCATCTTTTATTGTTGCGCTTATTTACAGGGATGATGGCGTTAATGCTTTTTTATATACTATATTGGTGCTTTTGCTTTTAGGTGTACCTTTTATATGCCTAAGGCCAAAAGTGACAAATTTATATGCCAAAGATGGATTTGCAGTAGTGGCCTTTGGATGGATTATTATGTCCTTTATAGGCTCACTGCCTTTTTATTTCAGCGGGGCTATTCCCTCTTTGGTTGACGGGTTCTTTGAAGCTGTTTCCGGGTTCACAACGACGGGAGCCAGTATACTAAAAGAGGTGGAGAGTTTACCCAACAGCTTGTTGTTTTGGAGAAGTTTTACCCATTGGATAGGTGGCATGGGGGTTTTGGTCCTGACTCTTGCCATATTGCCGTCAGTAAACGCAACATCTATCTATATAATGCGAGCTGAAAGCCCGGGCCCCAGCCCCGGTAAGTTAGTACCGAAGGTTGGAAACACGGCTAAAATTCTGTACGGAATATATCTGGTCATAACCGTTACCCAGGTGATACTGCTTCTGACTTCGGGAATGCCTTTGTTTGACTCTATGGTTCACACCTTTGGCACTGTGGGCACCGGTGGGTTTTCAAGTAAAAACCTTTCCATAGGCGCCTACAATAATGTGTTTGCGGAAGTCATCATAACTGTCTTTATGCTCATCTGCGGTGCGAACTTTTCCTTATACTATCAGTTGTCAAAAGGAAACTTTACAGCACTGTTTAAAGATGAAGAATTCAGATTTTATATAACCGTAGTGAGCATTTCAATACTTTTGATCACAGTTGATTTGTATGGGAGCATGTTTGAAACAATAAAAGAAGCCTTGAGGCATTCATCCTTTCAAGTTGCATCCATAATAACGACAACGGGCTACAGTTCTGTTGATTTTGACAAATGGCCTTTGTTCAGCAAACTTATACTATTCTTCCTCATGTTTATAGGAGGCTGCGCCGGATCTACGGGAGGCGGCATAAAGAACATAAGGATACTTCTGCTTTTAAAATCCGCCAAAACCAGCCTATTAAAAATAATTCATCCCAAAGGCGTTTACCCCGTAAGGTTTGGCGGCAAGGTTCTTGATGATTATAATATTAAGGAAATAATGAGCTTTTTCTTCATGTATGTAATTATATTCGTTGCGGCAGTGNNACAACATTGACATCCGTGGCGGCAACATTGGGTAACATCGGCCCCGGTTTGGGCATGGTGGGACCCATGGGTAACTACTCATTAATGTCACCTGTTACAAAAATAATACTATCCTTTTCCATGCTGATAGGAAGGCTGGAAATCTATCCGATTTTACTCCTTACCGTTCCGTCCTTTTGGAAAAAGGTTAATATATAATAAATAAAAAGTGCCTGTTAATCTATAAATTCACAGGCACTACTGTCATACCAGGCATAGCGAATATCTTTGACATATTATAAGTAAAACATTTCCATAGGAATCATATTATGAGCTCATAATCCCTGCTTCCCAGCCCTAATTCCTCACCATAGCTAAGCTGCAACTCTCCCTTGGTCTTTGGATGCATGGCCTTGAATTTGTCCTCTCCGCTTTTCATACCTTGTTCGCAATCTCCTATTTTACTGTGCGGGTTACCTACCTGTTGGTTTACCAAATCGTAACTTGCCTGATCAATAGCCACCGGGTCAAAAGAAGCCAAAATGCCAATATCAGGCACTATGGGGGCATCGCTCCAAGGCACGCAATCGCACAGTGGAGTCACATTCATAACAAAATTTATAAAAGCGATATTTTCTTCTTTTGTCTTCCAGGCACCGTAAGCGTATTCCGTCATCCTTTCAATAAAGGCATCCATTTCCGTACCCCATTTCGGCCTAATAATATTATAAGTGCACATAGACACACATTCCCCGCATCCGATACATTTTTCAGCATGGATATATGCGGTACCGTCTACCATAGTGATGGCATCGGTGGGGCAATTTTTGAGGCACATCTGACAAGCTCTGCAATCCTTACCTACAACGGGTTTTGAAGTGGAATGCTGTTGTTGTTTACCTGCTGCCGGAGCACAACCCATAGCCAAATTCTTTATGGCACCGCCAAAACCTGCCGTTTCATGGCCTTTGAAATGAGACATGACAACCATGGAATCAGCTCTATAAATATTTGAAGAAATCTTCACCTTTTCAAAATGTTTCTTATGTATGGGAACATCTACAGAGTCCTTGCTGTATATTCCATCGGATATGATAATAGGTGCATTTACAACAGCATAGGCAAAACCGTTTTCTATTGCGGTAATCATATGGTCAACTCCGTTAGACCTGCTTCCCTTATACAAAGTATTTGAATCAGTCAAAAAAGGTTTGCCGCCATGTTTTTTTATCATATCAACAACTTGCCTCACATAAATGGGGTTTATAAAAGCATTGTTACCTTTTTCTCCAAAATGGATTTTAATAGCTGTAAGTTTATCCTCGGCAATTATATCCTTGAATCTTGCTTTATTAAAAAGCATAGATACCTTTTTTGATATGCTTTCTGTCGCTTTTCCAGCACGCATATTATAAAAATAAACTTTTGATTTCAAATCGGTTCCTCCTTCAGCATTATGTAATAAGTACATTATACAATAAAAATATCATAATATGTATTATCTGCAAAATCTAAGTAATTGCCACTGCCAACGCATACGAGTTTTGTTACCGATTGTAAAATAAATTATTTTGCAGGATCAAATTGCTATGGTTGCCATGAACAGCGGGTTATGTTGTAATTCACAACTAACTATCTAAGTATATTTAAAAAATGTCGAATGAAAAATTTTGCTACAAATATAGACAAGTTTGCTGAAATAATAGTTCAAATATTTACATATTTTGAATTGGCTTGCTATAAGTGTGTAAGCGCCAAGACTTATTGCATGTAACATATACAGATTAAAAGTATTATAACAATATATGTTCTGCCACAAAAATACAGAAATAATGAAAAAAAAGAGGACATAAACAATATATTATCAATAACGGTAACATCTTGTAGCATATTACATATATGGGTAAATATGTTTACAGGTCTGGATGAATACCTTATAATATTATTCACATTGATAATAGAAGTAAAGTATAAATTGCGGCGGTGATAATTTATGAAGCTAAGCATACATACATTAGGAAATTTTGATATTGAATTTGACGGCCAATCGATATTAGAGATTAGTAACAGGTCTTACAAGATTTATAGATTGCTCCAGTATTTCATAACATACAGGGGCAGATTGCTTTTGCCGGAAACAATCATTGATAATTTATACGATGACATCGAAACAGGAGATCCCAAAAATGTTTTGCGAACCCAGATTTTTAGATTGAGACAAGTTTTGAAAACACTGCTCATTTCATGTAAAGCCGATATAAGCGAATATTTTAATATAAGTGTTTTAAACGGATATTATTGTTTCGAATTAGGTGAATCGTCTGAACTTGATTTAGAAGTTTTTGAAAAAAACATCAATGAAGGCGATAAAATTAGGTCTTATGATACAAAAGGATCCCTCGAGTTTTATAAAAAATCCATAGAAATATATAAAGGTCATTATCTGTCAATAAATGCCCATGAGAATTGGCTGGTACCTACAAGAAACCGTTTGCGAAGATTATATATAAATACATTTTTTAAGATTATTGAAATACTTGAATGTATGAATGATAACTACGGTATTATAGAGCTTTGTGAGGAAGTTTTGTCCATAGAATCATACGAAGAGTCTATTCATATATGCTTGATCGATGCTATGCTTAACCTTGGACAAATAAAAAATGCCATGAGTCACTATAATTATTTGACCTCGCTTCTAAGTAAGGATATGGGGGTGCGGCCTTCTTCCGCACTAAAAAGCGTATACAGAAAAATAGAAAGCTATTATGAAACAAAAGAAGATTTAAGTATTGATGATATCAAGTTAAGGATTGACGGAAATTCTGTAAAAGAAGTTTTATTATGCGATAATGAATGTTTCAGATTTTTATGCAATAACGAAAAAAGAAAGGGAACAAATTGTGAAAAACCAATCTATATAGGTGTTATTACATTGGATAAAAACAGAAATACAACATTTGCCGAACAGAATAAAATGTTCAATTATATGTCAACACTTCTTGAAAAGATACTTAATAAAGGAGATATTTATTCTTATTGGAATGAAAGTCAGATACTTGTACTTTTTAACGAGGCTAAAGACGGAGAATTAATAAAGATTAAAAAGAGAATAAAGGATGATTTCTGCAAAGCAACAAAGTTGGACAAGCAACAAATTACCATGGATTTTAAACCTTTGGTCACGGATATTAAAAAGGATTTACTTTGCAAAGCCTACTAAGGCTTTGTTATACATTTCTTCTCTTTCTATCTCAAAATTCCCTTATTCCACTTTTTATTAAAAACATAAAGATACTTAAATGTGTTATGCAATGCGGCATAGCCATTTTTTTTGCCTATTTATAATTCGGATGTAACTAATAAATAACTTATTTATGAATTAAATATAATTTATAAATATTAAGAAAAAATTTAGTTGTAATCGAGCTTTACATGATATGAAATTTCCCAAAGATATGATGAATATATATAAATTTATTTCTCGGGGGTATTAAAAATGATGGAATATTCGTCTCAGTATGATTTTTTTCTTGAATTTAAAGCCCTAATAGATGACAAGGGCAATTTCATTGACTATATATTGTTATGTGTGAGTTGCGATCTGCAAAAGATCATAAATATTAAAAGCGAAAAAATATTAGGTAAAAAGCTATCTGAAATAAGCCTTGAATATAGCAGCGATATATTGGGCCTAAAAGAAATATATTATAATGCAATACCAAATACAAAAAGAAAGTTTGAAAAATACTCCGAGGAGTTGGGGAGATGGTATTCAATAACCATCTTCAGCAATGATAATGGGTATTTATTGCTTTTCTATAATGATATAACCCGGAATAAAAAAGCAATGGGAAAGTTAGTTAAAAATAAGAAAAAAATTTCTGTTTGAACATATCAATAAAAGTTTTATCGGCAGCATTAAATACCGCAGGAGTAGGCGCACGGTCCGCTATATTAATACTCCGTGAGGCTTATGTAAGGTTAAAAAATTCCTATCGAAATTTAGTCAGGAAATATAAACAAATAATGGATTTATATACTAAGGGATGATTAATTTGGGCATAGTATTACTGAAAACTTTGATAACAAAAACACCATATGCTATGACTATCAAAAAGCAGTACCGTGTATTGTTGTTTGATTTTTTATAGAAAAACAGATTAGTACGAATTCAGTTCAAAGAAAAGGAGGTGAAAAGATGAAAGGAAAGTATAAAAAAACAATAGCTTTACTAATGACTTTAATAATGGTACTAAGTATCAATATTACAGCGCTTGCCGAGGGCAGCGCAAATCCTTCATCTATTCAAGGGAAAGTAGTTGAAAAAATGGAATTGCCGGCCGGTGATGCGGATTCCGCCGAGGTAGAAACCCAGGATGAAACAGCGGGAGAAGATGGAGGAGACATGACAACAGAGGATACAGACATAAAAGAAGAGGCGGGTGAAGAAGGAGCAGCAGAGGGTGAGGACGTTGACGGTGCTGGTGCAGAAGATGGCGAAGCCGTGGAAGGCGAAGATGAAAAGGATGAGGAAGATTTAGAGGCTGGTGATGGTGCAGAAGAGACAGCCGGAGAAGATAAGGTAGTAGATGAAGTAGGGACAACGGAGGAAAACGGTGGGGAGCAGGAAGCCATAGCAGAAAACGGTCAAGACGGTATAGACGGCGGAAAAGTGGCAGAAGGCGTTACAGAAGCAGAAGAGCAATTGGATTTAGGGGATAATCCCGATAATATAACAGCTGATGAGGCTTATATAGAAAACCTTGGCTTCTATTACCCAGCTTTGATAAAAATGTACAGGATGATGGCTCAAAGTTCAAATTCAGATGAAATAACATGGCCGGCCCCAGGTGCAATAAATTTAATAAAGACGGCAGACCCCGTTGAAGGGGAAGAAAATCAATGGGAAATCACGCTTACTGTAGAAGGTAAAAATGTTCAGAAAACAAGCAAGGTTGTGTTAGTTATAGACAAATCCGGTAGCATGAAAGGTAAAAAAATGGCTAATACAATTTTGGCGGCACAGGAATTTGTTGATAAACTGCTATTAAGTGATGGTATGACTGAAATTGCAGTGGTGTCCTTTGATAAAAATGCACATATAGTATCATACTTTGTTGGTCATGGTGGTAAAGATGGCCTAAAAACTGAAATTGGCAAAATAGAAGCGGATGGCGGAACAAATATTCAAGCCGGCATACACCAAGCTCAGATTTTATTAGATGCAGTAACTGCTGATAATAAAGTAATAGTGCTTTTGGGAGACGGTGAGGCGACATATAGCTATAAGGTAACACAGGCAAGTGGGATAACCTTGTCAACACACAAAAAAAATCAAATTCCGGATATTATTTATGATGATCCGGAAGTCGGTAATGTGGATTATGATAATATAGTTGGCAGTGGTTCAGACTATGCATTAGCAGCCAGTGGTGGTTTTCCAAGCAAAGTGTATAGGTATCAAATATACTGCAACGAATCAGGGCATAATCATGGGCCATGGACGACAACATTTCCAACTGATAATGGTATCCCAACAATTTGGGAAGCAGGACTTGCGAAGGATAAAGGTACGAAGATATATTCTATCGCACTTAATGCAGGCACTAATGGGAACTATGTTTTAAACGAATGTCAGGATAGCGGTTATTATGAACTGAACAGTTCAGAGCTGGATGTTTTAAGTGATGTGTTTGACGAAATCGCAGGACAGATTGCATATGCAGCAAATAATGCGATTGTTATTGACCCGATGGGTCAAATGTTTAACTTGGTGAGTTCTTTAGAAGAAATTTATGTTCCACAAGGAACGGCGGAAATTACAGCGACAGGTGAGATAAAATGGGATGTAGGAACAATTAAAGAAGATGACCCTGCTATCATGAAATATAAAGTCATGATAAAAGACGAAGCGGAAAAGGATAAGCTGTATCCAACCAATGGCACAACAACTATGGAATATAAAGATATAAATGAAAAAGATGCAGAAGATGAATTCGAGGTGCCCGAGGTTTCTGTAAGCGGAGGAAAAATCCTATATAAAGGATACTTGGTAAATGATGAGGGTGAACCAATCAGTGAAGTTGGAATAGTAGTAGCAAGACCTGATCTGGCAAAAAGACTCTATGACAACACATATTCAAATGACCCTTTAGATTATAATAAAACATACATTGTCGCTAAATCAGAGATCCCTGGATACAAGTATATGGGATATGTATGGAATGATTCTAACGGGACTCAAGATACGGTATCAGTACTTTTACTGGCAACTGCACCAACTCAGATTGTCTGGTTTGCATATGCAGAGAAAAATGATGTGACCGTAACCTTCGAAGAAAACTATTTAGATGCATCATCATATCACCGTACAATTAAATCCGGTTCGGCTCTTAAAACAAACATGCCACCGAATCCTAACAGATTGGGTTATTCGTTTATGGGTTGGTACCCAAATGAAGGCGGTACGGGAGATAAGTTTGACTCAGACACAATCGTAACCAGTGATATTACAGTATATGCCCAGTGGGCTGCAAACACCGACACTGCATACAAAGTGGAACACTACCTACAGAATTTAGCTGGTGACGATTATACTTTAAAAGATACCGACAATATGACCGGAATGACGGGAACCGAGACAGCGGCAGAAGCAAAGACCTATACCGGCTTTACAGTGAAAGGGTTCAACCAAGTGGCTATAGCAGCAGACGGAACCACCATAGTGAAGATTTATTATGATAGAAACACTTACAAACTGACCTATGCAATAACAGGTAGTTTCTTTACTAATGCGAATCATGCAATAGAAACCTATAAATTTGGTGAGGCAGTAACAGCGGTATCGACACCAAGCCAAACAGGCTATACTTTTGTAGGCTGGGCAGGAGTACCGGCGACAATGCCTGCAGAAGATGTAACCGTAACAGGTTATTATACTGCAAACACCGACACTGCATACACTGTGGAACACTACCTACAGAATTTAGCTGGTGACGGCTATATTTTGGAAGAGAGTGAAAGCAAGGCTGGAACAACAGATACAATAGTAACGGCAGTGGCAAAAAGTTATACCGGATTCAGCGAAAACGCCGGTCATGCAGATAGATTTGCAAGCGGTACAATAGCTGCAGACGGAAGCCTAGTACTGAAACTATATTATGACAGGGTAGAATTTACCGTAACCTTTAAAGATCATGATGATAAAGTATTGAAAACCGAGTCAGTAAGATACGGCGGAGATGCGACACCACCGGACGATCCCGAAAGAGAAGGCTACACCTTTACAGGCTGGGATGGAAGCTACAAGAATGTTGTAAAAGATGAAACAGTAGTGGCGACCTATACACCTATTACCAATCTTTCTTACACTGTGAACTATCTGGAGAAGGATACTGGCAAGGCATTGGCAGATCCTAAAACAATGACAGGTCAAACTTTTGGCAAGGTCGTTACCGAAAACGCCATAGACATAGTAGGTTACAACAAGGTATTACCGACAAGTAAATCCATAACAATTGCGATGAGTGGAAACGTAATAACTTTCT
>LSQX01249860.1_pt1 | contig 12556 bp, 9 predicted proteins | sample 654561 | NCBI WGS metagenome assembly LSQX01 (sample SAMN04489861, study PRJNA283612) | anaerobic digester metagenome | isolation source: 4 biogas reactors fed with cattle manure at either 37C or 55C with and... | place: Denmark: Kongens Lyngby | collected 2014 | reverse complement strand
ATGGTAACCGGTGAAATTACAGAGATCGCTAATGCGGTATACGGTAATCTTTATCTGAAAGATGGTGACAGTGATATTTACCTCTATGGCTGTTATCCGGGTTATGGTGCAACCGGCGATGCCAGAAAAAACCTGTTGGCGGACAAAGGCATTAAAGTTGGAGACCAACTAACCGTTATTGCAACGAAGAGCTCTTATAATGGAGTAGCTCAACTTGCAAATGGTATCTATTTCAGCCACGTAAGTGCAGAATAGATAACAGCAAACCATTTGTTGTAAGCAATCAAACGCAATCATACGGGGGTGTACTGAAAAGTGCAGCCCCGTTTTTTTTGCTATTTATTTGCCGGCGTGGGTTGAAATCAATATCTTTGATAAAAATTTTTAGGAAATGAGAAAATTGGTTGTACCCATACAGGTTGTTTCGCAGTATGAAACGGTGTTCGATCGAATCAAGCTACTGCTGGAGGCAGGAGCAGAGGCGGCAATTGATCAGGTGAACTGGAAGGATCTCTACCCCAGGGAGCTGCCGGTAACCGTGCGGGTTGCGCATGACGGTGATGTACTCTACCTCTACTACATGGTAAAGGGTGAAGCTGTGAGAGCTCAGAACACCACCGATTTCGGTTCGGTCTGGGAGGATAGCTGTGTGGAGTTTTTCATGCAACGCGAAGGGGCGAAAACCTATCGCAACTTTGAATGCAATATCCTGGGTGCATTGCTTGCCGCTTCACATGAAACCAGGGAGAAAGCGGAGCACCTCACTGAGGAAATGCCTTCCATTTACCGCCACAGCACCATCAATCACAGGTATGAGGCCGGCCGTCAGGTGAGCGACTGGACGCTCTATCTTGAAATCCCCAAAAAGGCAATGGGCTTTGAGGAAAGCGAATCACTCTCCGGACAAAAAATAAGAGCAAACTTCTACAAATGTGGTGATGAAACACCCGAACCGCATTACATCAGCTGGAATCCCATCGACCTCAGCAGCCCCAACTTTCACGTTCCGCAGTTTTTCGGACTGCTCGAAATGGAGTAGTCGGCTCCATCTCTTTATAACACTGAATTACAGACAATTAAAATACCCATAATGAACGATTCTGACAGATTAAAAAACATTGTTTTTCAATTCATCAACCCCGATGACAACACAGAGATCAAACCACTCGGGAAGGGACATATCAACGATTCCTTTAAAGTTGTCTCCAATGAAAAAGAGTATGTCCTACAGCGCATCAATCATCATATTTTCAAGAATGTGCCTGAGCTGCAGCAAAATATTTTCAGGGTAACAAGCCATATCCGTAAAAAACTGGAAGCACAGGGAGTGACAGAGATCGACCGAAAGGTGCTTACGCTCGTACCCACTCATGACGGGGTGCTTTTTTATAAAGAGAGCAGCGGCGACTACTGGCGCCTGATGGATTTTATCAGTCAAAGCAAAAGCTATGACGAGATCAATCCGGAGCTGGCTTATCGTGCCGGAATGGCTTTTGGTGATTTTCAGAAGATGCTGGCCGATCTGCCGGGAGATCCTCTCTTTGAAACGATTCCTGACTTCCACAATATGGAGGCGCGTCTGGAGACCTTCCGCCAATCGGTGAAGGCCGACAAGGCTGGACGTCTGAAAGAGGTGGCAGACCTTGTAAATGAGATTGAGGAGCGCGCCGGGGAGATGTGCAAGCCGGAGAGGATGCATCGTGAAGGGAGGCTCCCCAAACGCACGAACCATTGCGATACGAAAGTAAACAACATTCTCTTTGATGAGAACGACCAGGTGCTATGTGTCGTCGATCTGGATACCGTGATGCCGGGATACGTGCTCTCCGATTTTGGCGATTTCATCCGTACAGGAGCCAACACCGGTGCTGAAGATGATAAGAACCCGGATAATATTTCTGTTGATCTGGCTATTTTTGAAGGTTATGCCAGGGGGTACCTTAAAAATGCAGCTTCCTTTCTGACAGAGCTCGAGATCGATCATCTTGCATTCGGTGCCAAACTGCTGACATATATGCAGACGGTTCGTTTCTTCACCGATTACATCGATGGAGATACCTATTATAAAATCGCCTATCCCGATCATAACCTGGTGCGTACCAAAGCACAGTTTAAACTGTTACAAAGCCTGGAAGAGAACTTTGACGAGATGCAGCGAATCGTATTGGATGCAGCACGCAACTAAAGTTATAAATTAAGAATTAAAAATTAATCACTGACTACTGACTACTAATCACTGATCACTCACCTCTGATCACTGACAACTGATCGCTGATCACTGATAGCTTAAGGCTTATGGCTTACCGCTTATCGCTGACAAACTGATAAATAATTATATAAAAACAGACGGTGTAATGAAAAATTTACTATCTTTGCACCGCTTTATTTTGAGAAGAAAACGTGGCAAAATTTAGTTTGTACAATATTCCCCTGAAAAACCTTTCCTTTGGTGTGCATACTTATGAGTATGAGCTCGATCGGAAATTCTTCGAAGCAATTGACGGCGACGAAGTAAGAAAAGGGAAGGTGTCGGTGACGGTGACTGTAAAAAGAACGTCATCCACTTTTGAATGTAATTTCGACCTTAAAGGGGTCGTGCAGGTGCCTTGTACGCGTTGTCTGGACGACATGGATCAGGAAGTTGAATCGAAAAACCGGTTGATCGTGAAGTTCGGACAGGAGTATTCTGAAGAGAGCGATGAGATTGTGATCATCCCGGAAGATGAAGGGGAGATCAACATAGCCTGGTTCCTTTATGAATTCATCGCGCTCAGCATTCCAATCAAGCATGTGCACCCTGCAGGTGAGTGCAACAGGACGGTCTCGGCGAAATTCCGTAAACACAGGGCCGTAGCTGCTGATGAGGTGGGAGAAGATGAGGTTGAAGCAGATGAGGAAACGTTCTCCGATGATGAGGAGGAACAAACAAGCGATCCGCGATGGGATACCCTCAAAGGATTGAATATAGATGAGAATTGATATTATAAACAGTAAAAATAAAATATAGATATGGCACATCCAAAAAGAAGACAGTCATCTTCAAGACAAGGAAAAAGAAGAGCGCATGATCATGCTAAAATGCCAACAATGGCAATCTGCCCTAATTGCGGCGCATGGCACATTTATCACACTGTATGCGGTGAATGCGGATACTACAGAGGAAAATTAGCAATCGAAAAAGAGGTGACGGCTTAATTCTCCTTAAGTAAAAAGAAATAATGAACCCTGAAACAACCTGATCGTTTTTCAGGGTTTTTTTATCTATTCATATAATATCCGTGTGACGATGAAACAGTTAAACGCCGTAATTACAGGAATCGCTGCAAGCGTACCCGATTACATCCTCACCAATGAGGAGCTCTCAACGATGGTTGATACAACAGATGAGTGGATCATGACCCGTGTGGGGATCAAGGAGAGGCGTATATTGAAAGGTGAAAAAAAGGGTGTCTCGGTACTGGGAACACAAGCAGTGAATGAGCTGCTGGCTAAAACCCGGACCAGCCCGGATGAGATTGATGCGCTTATTTTCGCCACCTCCACGCCCGATCATTTTTTTCCCTCTTCGGCATCCATCGTCGCGGAAAATAACGGCATTAAAAATGCTTTCTGTTTCGATATGGAGGTGGCTTGCTCGGGATTCGTCTATGGATTGGAGATATGCAATGGTTTGATCAAAACCGGAAAATACAAGAAGATCATTTTAGTGGCAGGAGATAAAATGTCCTCCATCACCAATTATAAAGATCGTACCACCTGCCCGCTTTTCGGCGATGCAGCAGGGGCAGTGCTCATTGAACCAACCGACGAAAACAACGGTATCATCGATGCCGAACTCCATTCCGATGGGGTGGGGTACAAGCCGTTGCAAATGAAGGCAGGAGGGAGTAAGTATCCTGCAACCCATGAAACGGTGGATAATGCAAACCACACTGTGCACCAGGACGGGAAGGTGGTGTTTAAATATGCTGTTTCACGCATGACGGAGGTCACCGGGAATATCATGAAAAGAAATCATCTCACGGCTGATAACGTCACCTGGCTCGTCCCCCATCAGGCCAACATGCGTATTATCGATGCCATAATCGACAGGAGCGGGGTGCCACGTGAGAAAGTGATGATCAATATAGAACGTTACGGTAATACCAGTGCCGGGACGATACCTCTCTGCCTGTGGGAATGGGAGTCAAGACTGCGCAAGGGTGACAACATCATACTCACCGCCTTCGGAGCAGGGTTTTCATGGGGGAGCGTCTACCTGAAGTGGGGGTATGACGGAGATAAAATATAAAACCATTATTTCTTTTTTTTTATCGTATCTTTGTAGCTGAATTACTGAAGATAGCAAGAGATGCAACAAAAAAATCACCGTTCCGGATTTGTGAATATCGTGGGAAATCCCAACGTGGGGAAATCCACACTGATGAACCGATTGGTAGGAGAGAAAATATCCATTATTACATCGAAAGCACAGACTACCCGGCATCGGATCATCGGTATCGTAAATAATCCCGATTACCAGATCGTCTACTCCGATACACCGGGAGTACTGCACCCCAACTACAAACTGCAGGAGCAGATGCTCAGCTTCTCACACTCAGCGCTGGAGGATGCCGACGTGCTCCTTTATGTCACCGATGTAGTGGAGAAGATAGATAAGAACGATGAGTTCCTCGCGAAAGTGCAGCGTCTTGATCTCCCAGTGCTGCTCCTGATCAATAAAATTGATCAGACCAATCAGGAGGAGCTGGAGACGATGGTGACAAAATGGCATGAGCTGCTGCCCAAAGCAGAGATTTACCCCATCTCGGCACTCAATAATTTCAGCGTCGATCAGGTGCAAAACCGTATTCTGGAACTATTACCCGATTCACCTCCCTATTTCGAGAAAGATGCGCTCACCGATAAACCGGCCCGCTTTTTCGTTGCGGAGATCATTCGGGAGAAAGCGTTGTTGTACTATCAGAAAGAGATACCCTATGCTATTGAGGTCGTCGTGGAAGAGTTTATAGAAGAGAAAGATATCATTCGTATAAGAGCCATTATTTTAGTGGAACGAGATACTCAGAAAGGAATTGTTATAGGGCATAAAGGTGAAGCCCTGAAAAAACTGGGGACCACGGCACGCAAAGATATTGAACGATTTTTTGAGAAGAAAATCTTTTTGCAGCTTTACGTCAAGGTCGAGAAAGATTGGCGCAACAGAGACAATATGCTGAAATCATTCGGGTACAGGCTGGATTGATCAGGTAACCGGGATATGAGTAGTAAGAATTAGGAATTTAAAGCTGAACGCTGAACGCTGATAACTGATTGCTGAACGTTGAACGCTTGGAATTGGGATTTAGGTTTTAAAAATGTGATGAGTGATGATTCGGTGATTTCGATAGAATCGGTTAATCGATCAATCAATAAATCTGCTAACAAAAAAAATAGATATGCAAAATTTAGTAGCGATTGTAGGACGTCCCAACGTGGGGAAATCTACATTGTTTAACCGGTTGACACAGAGTCGTCAGGCTATTGTGACCGAGACTTCGGGTACCACGCGTGATCGTCTCTACGGGAAAGTAAACTGGAACGGACAGGAGTTTTCACTGATTGATACCGGTGGATGGGTGGTGAATTCCGATGACATCATGGAAGATGAAATAAACAGACAGGTACGCATAGCGATCGAAGAGGCAGATGTGATCCTTTTCGTGGTGGATGTGATGAATGGGTTGACTGATCTGGATTCCAATGTGGCACAGATGTTACGTAAATCGGGTAAGCCGGTGGTAGTAGCCTCCAATAAATCTGACAATTTCAACCTTGGCCATCAGTCTGCTGAGTTTTACTCACTCGGTTTGGGAGATCCCTTCAGTGTCTCGGCCATCAATGGTTCAGGAACAGGCGACCTGCTCGATCATATCATCACACTTTTCTCGAAAGAGAGCGAGGAAGAGGTGCTGGAAGATATCCCCAAGTATGCCATCGTCGGACGCCCCAACGCCGGTAAGTCATCTATCATCAATGCGCTCCTGGGTGAAGAGAGAGCCATCGTTACCGATATTGCCGGCACCACACGCGATTCAATCTACATGCGTTATAACCAGTTCGGCATGGATTTTTACCTGATCGACACGGCTGGTATTCGTAAGAGAGGGAAGGTGACGGAAGATCTGGAGTACTTCTCGGTAATTCGTTCCATCAAAGTGATTGAAAATGCTGATGTCTGTATCCTCATGCTTGATGCCACACGAGGCATCGAAAGCCAGGATCTGAATATATTTTCACTCATCCAGAAAAACCGCAAAGGACTGGTTGTTTTTGTCAACAAGTGGGATACGGTCGAAGCAAAAGACAACATCGTTGTAAAAACATTCGAAAATGTCATCCGTCAGCGTCTGGCACCCTTCACCGATTTTCCTATCATCTTTGGTTCAGCAACAACAAAACAGCGGATCCTCAAAGTGATGGATGTGGCGAAAGAGGTCTATACGAACAAAAAACGAAAAATACCGACCAGTAAACTGAATGAGGTATTACTGCCTATTATCGAGAGAACTCCACCACCGGCCAATAAAGGGAAATATATAAAAATTAAGTATATTACACAGTTACCCAATACCCAGATTCCATCATTTGCCCTCTTTTGCAACTTGCCGCAATGGATAAAAGAACCATACAAACGGTTTGTTGAGAACAGGATCAGAGAGAACTGGAATTTCTCCGGAACGCCTATCAACGTCTTCTTCAGGGAGAAATAATGATACCCTGACGGGATTTACGTGAGTAAACATCTGTCGGTTCAATGTCGTCATCCGCTCTGGATGACGACATTCATTTTTTTTATATTATATTAAATAATTGGTAAAAACCAATGTAATCACAAAAATATTGCGTTAATTTGTATATGCTAAGACAAGATAGAGGAATGGCAAAAACTGCTATCGTGTTTTAAAAAAATTAAATTTGAACAGCAACATCCCGGACCACATGTCCGGGTAAAACGAAGGGACTACTGATGAATACGAAAAACGATCTTGAAAACGACAAACTACCTGTTAACGAAGAAACAACTGATAATATTCTGCAACCTGAAAGTGCGGACAAGGAATCAAAGGTAGAACTCCCTCAGCCAGAAGCATCTCCTGATCAGAGTCCAGAAGCGGAAAGCGAAGAATCGGTATCCGGCACTGTTGAAAAAGAAGTGATGGAAGAGCCAGTTGCAGCACCGGAAGAAACAGAAGTAGAAACCCCGGCAGAAACCCCTGTAGAAACACCTGCAGAAGCACCTGCAGAAGCACCTGCTGGCACTCCTGCAGAAACCGCGGTAGAAGTACCATCGGAAACCATCGGCGAAACAGCTTCTGAAGCAGAGGTAGCATCACCAGCCGCAGCAATTAAAGAGAATGCGATAGATTATCACCTGGAGGATGCACACGAAGAGGATGAATCAGGAGATTCGGATGATGAACGGGATGATGAACCGGATGGTGATTCAGCGTCAGATGCATCTGTCACGATGTTATCAATCGATGAGATTGTACAGAACCTGCGAAAGCTCTTCGATTCAGAAAATCCGAAACGAAAGGATGTGGATGAGTTTAAAAATCAGTTCTACCGTTCATTGCGAAATGAGATTGAAGGTCAAAAACAGCTCTTCCTCTCAGATGGCGGCGAAGAGATAGATTTTATCGCGAACGAACCGGAAATTTTTGTTGAAGGAAAAGAGTTGCTTCAGAAAATAAAAGAGAAACGGGCTGCTATCCTGGTAAAAGAGGAGGTTGAAAAAGAGAAGAATGTAGCCAGGAAGCTGGCCATTATAGAACAGATCAAATTGCTGACCGAGAACCAGGGTCAGGAAGATTTCAATAAGAGCTATCAGGAATTTAAAACCCTTCAGCAGGAGTGGAACGAGATCAGGTTCGTGCCCCAGGCAAGGGTGAACGAATTGTGGAAATCCTATCAGCATTACGTGGAGATATTCTATGATCTGGTACGTATCAACAATGAGTTCAGGGAATATGATTTCAAGAAGAACCTGGAACAGAAAACTGTGCTTTGTGAGGCTGCAGAGAGACTCGATGAAGAGCCTGATGTGATATCTGCTTTCCATCAGCTGCAGAACCTCCACCAGGAATGGAGAGAGATCGGGCCGGTTTCCAGAAAAGAGAGAGAAGAGATATGGAACCGATTCAAAGAGGCATCTACAAGTATCAATAAGAAATATCAGTCTCATTTCGAGGAGTTAAGAGGGAAAGAAGATGAGAACCTCGAATTGAAGACTACGCTGTGTGAGAGGCTGGAAGCAATTGACTACAGCCAGATCAACTCAATCAAAGAGTGGAACAGCAAGGTCAAGGAAGTGCTTGAGATACAGAGTGAATGGCGTCAGATTGGTTATGTACCGAGAAAATGGAACACGAAAATCTACAAACGTTATCGTGCAGCCTGTGATCTCTTTTTCAAAACGAAAAACGATTTTTATAAATCTCTCCGCGGGGAGATGGAGGAGAATCTCCGGAAAAAAATTGCACTCTGCGAGCGCGCCGAAGAGATGAAGGTGAGTCAGGACTGGAAGAAAACAACCCAGGACATGATTGATATTCAGAAAGAGTGGAAAAATATCGGCATCGTTCCCCACAAGTATGTCGACACTATCTGGAAACGCTTTATTACTGCCTGTGATTACTTCTTTGAACAGAAGAAGATGCACACCTCTTCTCAATACGAGGAGGAGAGCAGGAACCTGGAAGCCAAGAAAGTGATCGTGGAAAAGATCACCCAACTCGATCCGGCGCTCTCCGCTGTTGAAGCGCTGCCGCTGCTGCATGATCTGATGGACGAATGGTACGCCATCGGACATGTTCCCTACAAGATGAAAGATCGTGTATACCGTGAGTTCTACGATGCCACCGAGGCACAGTTCGACCGGTTGAACATCGATAAAGCTGACAGGAAACTGGAAAGCTTTAAAACAAACATCTCCGATATCGCAAAAACGGGCAATGCAAAGAATCAGCTTCTCCGCGAACGGGAACGACTGATGCGTCAGTATGATCGCATGAAGAACGAACTGCAGACCTACGAAAACAATATCGGATTCCTTTCCATCTCTTCCAAAAAAGGGAATCATCTGCTGGATGATATGAATCAGAAAATGGACAAGATCAAATCTGAACTGCAGCTGATCATCAAAAAAGTAGATACCATTGACAAGGAGCTATAATTATGTAATCTCTTCTATTGAAGATAGTTTAATATACAAAACCGACAAAAAGGGCTATTCAGGTAGTCCTTTTTCAATCATAAAAAGACTATCATGAAATTAAAATTATTTCCGATCATTTTACTTACTGTTTCATTTTCTCTCTCTGCTCAATGGCAGCCCGCGGGAGATAAGATTAAAACAAAGTGGGCATCACAAATTGATGTGGATCATGTGTTGCCTGAATATCCAAGACCTATCATGGAGCGCACTGAGTGGCAAAACCTCAACGGATTGTGGGAATATGCCATCCAGCCGGTGGGAAAACAAAAACCCTCCTCATTCGATGGTGAGATCCTGGTTCCCTTTGCCGTGGAGTCAAGCCTGTCAGGTGTACAGAAAAGGTTAGGCAGGGACAATGAACTCTGGTATCAACGTGATTTCACCGTGCCCTCGAAATGGAAAAATGAGAAAGTGCTCCTTCATTTCGGCGCTGTCGACTGGAAAGCCGATGTGTGGGTGAACAACGTGAAGGTGGGCCAGCATACCGGTGGTTATACACCCTTTTCATTTGATATCACACCTGCACTGGTTAACGGCAAGAACAGCCTGGTGGTGAAAGTGTGGGATTCAACTGACGAAGGATTTCAGCCACGCGGCAAACAGGTGAACAAACCCGAAGGTATCTGGTACACCCCTGTGTCAGGTATCTGGCAGACTGTCTGGTTGGAACCTGTTCCTGAAAAATATATAGAGAATATCAGGATCACACCGGACATAGACAACAATACGCTTGCTGTGGAGACCTTCACCAACGGAGCCTCATCAGTAAACAGAATAGAAGTGAAAGTGAAAGAGGGACCGAAGGTTGTTGCAACTGCTCAGGCGATCAATAATCTGCCTGTTGAGATTGCGATGCCTGAGAATGTGAAGCTATGGTCGCCCGACTCTCCTTACCTCTACGACCTGGAAATCACTTTGTTCAACGGAACAAAACAACTCGATAAAGTAAACAGCTATGCCGCCATGCGTAAATATTCCATGAAGCGCGACGACAAAGGCATCGTCAGACTACAGCTCAACAACAGGGACCTCTTCCAGTTCGGACCGCTTGATCAGGGCTGGTGGCCCGACGGGCTCTACACCGCTCCTTCCGATGAGGCGCTGGAGTATGATGTGATCAAAACCAAAGAGCTTGGATTCAATATGATACGCAAGCATGTGAAGGTGGAGCCGGCACGCTGGTACACCCATTGTGACCGTCATGGAATGATTGTATGGCAGGATATGCCCAATGGCGACAGAGGATCGGAATGGCAGATGCACCGCTATTTCGATGGTGTGGAACGTAAACGCTCTGCTGATTCGGAGGCCAACTTCCGCAAGGAGTGGAAAGAGATCATGGATTATCTCTACTCCTATCCCTCTGTAGGTGTATGGGTGCCTTTCAATGAAGCCTGGGGTCAATTTAAAACCGAAGAAATTGTTGAGTGGACCCAACAATACGATCCTTCACGACTGGTGAATCCTGCGAGTGGTGGAAACCATTTCCAGGTCGGTGATATGCTTGACCTTCATAACTACCCGCATCCATCCATGTACCTTTATGATGCACAGCGTGCCACGGTCCTCGGTGAGTATGGCGGAATCGGCTGGGCTCACAAAGATCATTTGTGGGAACCGAACCGTAACTGGGGTTACGTGCAGTTTAACAGCTCCAAAGAGGTGACCGATGCGTATGTGAAGTATGCCGGACAACTGAAGCAGCTGATACGCCAGGGATTCTCTGCAGCTGTCTACACCCAGACCACTGATGTGGAGATCGAGGTGAACGGGCTGATGACCTACGACCGCGAGCTGGTGAAGGTGGATGAAGCGAGAGTGAAGAAAGTGAATCAGGAGATTTGCAACATCTTAAACGATTAATTCCTTTACTGTTGGCCATATATCAGAGGTGAATTGGCTTCTCTGGAGGTTGAAAGACCGAAATTTGAAACAAATTGATTGAGTTATTGAATAAATGTTTACTTTTGTCTTGTTAGACATTAGCCTGCCATGGCATCAACAGAAAACATGATTGTTTTGATGCAACAGTATCGTGCAAATTATTTTGCCTTTTACATAGTGCCAGTCGAAATCATTCCGGGCAAATATGTCTATTTTCGTTGAACATTAAATACATAATCCATATACCCATTAAATTAATTTTATTGTATGAAACTCAATCAACTGATCCTGCTGATGGCGCTGACTACCATGGTTGGATGTACAAACAAACAGAAAGAGGCTCCCGTGGAGCAGACAACACTCTCGGGACTGAAGAGAAGCGATTTTCAATCGGCAGTGAACGGCGATTCCACCGATCTCTATGTGCTGAAAAACGCCAATGGTGTTGAAGTGACCCTCACCAACTACGGGGGGCGTATTGTCTCTGTGATGGTTCCTGACAAAGAGGGACAACTGAAGGATGTGGTGCTCGGGTTCGATAACGTGGCCGATTATGTCAATGTTGATAACAACTTCGGAGCAACCATCGGCCGTTACGGTAACAGGATTGCCAACGGGAAAATCACCGTGGAGGATGTGGAATATCAATTGCCGCAGAACAACTTCGGCCACACGCTGCATGGCGGTCCCGAAGGGTACCACAAGAGGGTGTTTCAGGCTGTTCAGCCGGATAGCCAGACTGTTGTGTTCACCTACCTTTCAGAAGACGGTGAAGCCAATTTCCCCGGCAACCTCAACGTGATGGTGACGATGACCCTCACCGATGACAATGCCATCGACCTGCAGTATGAAGCCACCACAGACAAGGAGACCGTGGTGAACCTTACCAACCACTCCTACTTCAACCTGAGTGGTGATGGCAACAACACCATCCTTGGTGATCTGCTCACCATCAACGCCGATGCCTTCACCCCGGTAGATGAGACCTTCATGACCACCGGCGAGATCGCTCCGGTAGAGGGTACACCGATGGATTTCCGGTCGCCTACCACCATTGGTGAACGGATCGACAACTACGATTACGAGCAACTGAAGAACGGTGATGGTTACGACCACAACTGGGTGCTGAACACCGGCGGTGACGTGACACAGGTGGCTGCCACCGTCTACTCTCCCGCAACAGGTATCCAATTGGACGTTTATACCGATGAACCGGGTGTGCAGGTCTATAGTGGTAACTTCCTCGACGGTACCGTGACAGGCAAGAATGGTGTCGTCTATGCCAAACGCAATGCCATCTGCCTGGAGACACAGAAATATCCCGATTCTCCCAATAAAACCGACTGGCCATCACCCTATCTGAAACCGGGTGAGAAATACACCAGCCGCTGTATCTATAAATTTTCGGTAAAG
>LSQX01138931.1_pt2 | contig 12558 bp, 17 predicted proteins | sample 654561 | NCBI WGS metagenome assembly LSQX01 (sample SAMN04489861, study PRJNA283612) | anaerobic digester metagenome | isolation source: 4 biogas reactors fed with cattle manure at either 37C or 55C with and... | place: Denmark: Kongens Lyngby | collected 2014 | reverse complement strand
CTGTGGACCAGGTACAGACGGCCCCAAGGCGTAATCAGGTACTGCAGGTCCATTCCGTAGCTCTTGTCTCCGCTGTTGGTTTTGATACGGTCACCGGCCCAGTTGTTGATGACACCCATCAGGAACATACTACCGATCAGGAACCGGTCGCCGCCCTGGTACTTCCACACGTTCGGCAGAATGTTGTTGACGAGCGTGTTCTCGGTGAGTATGCCGTTCACGTTCGTGACGTTAGAATTGATGAAGTACCTCAGACCACCGGTAAGGTGGCGCTTGCTCACATCGTCAGCCTTTCTCTGGCCGAACAGCACGATGCGCTCCATGTCCAGGGTATGGGCTATGGCCTTGTCCTGGCGCAGCCGCTTGCGCTCGCTCTCGTTGGTCTCCTTGTCCTCAGCCGCGTCGGTCTCCGATTCGTCAAACGGCGTCCGGAGAATCTGCGTATAGTTGTAGAACTCATCAGGCTGGAGAATCTTGCTACGCGGGGCCAGAGAGTTCTCTTCCATCGCGTTGCCAAGCCGGATCACAAAGTCGTCATTTTGGAGCTCTCCGGCGCCGGATGAATTACCGCCGTAGTTGCGGATCACCGTCACGGTGTTGTTGTCTGTGTCCACCTCGTTGACGAACATGACCTCGTCAACGCGGCCGCAGTACAGCAAGTCCTTCGGTGCGAAGATGCTCGCGTCGTCCACTTTCAGCACATAGGCTTCGGTGTCATACCCATCGTCGTTGTTGATCTGGGTCTGCCAGACGTCGTTCATGCTGTCGAACCAGGTGAACCGCTTTGTCTTTGTGACCTTCTTGCTCAGCTTCATCAGCAGTGCAGCGAACTTATTGAGACCGTTTTTGGTCAGGTATCGTTCTATCTGTGGCGCGACATCAAAGTCCCGCCTCTCGTCAGAAATGTCAAATGTCGTTACAGCTGTGTGCTTGAAAGCCATGTCTATCCCTCCTAGATCCAAGTGAAAAGGCCCTGACCTGTTGAGATCAGAGCCTTGTTATCGAGTTGTATCAAACCTGGAGGGATGCTGATTGTCAGTCGTCGAGGTCGAACTGCTTGTTCAGCCAGTCTTGCTCCGTCGGACTCGTATGGTGCGCGGCGTCTCTGTGCCCGCCAATGAACGCGGCCATCTTCTTCTTGAGCAGCAAATTCTCCGTGGAGCTTGTCTCAGCGACGCTTCCCTTTGCGAGCTTGTACAGGTACTCAAACCCGTTCTGCTCGAACACGACTCTAGGATTCGTCTTGAGGATGTTCTGCATCTCGCGGGCGATCTCAGGAGTGATCTTGTCCTTGTAATCTTGCTCAAACTTTCGGAACTCCTGTTGTTTCATCTGCACGAACGCATTGATATTCCGCTCCGCGATCCGCTGTCTCTCCAGATTCACTACATATTGCTGGAGCTTGACGAACTGCTGAATATAGGGCTGCAACGTCTGTTGCAGTCTCTTATCAAGCAATTCATTTACAGCCTTCGGGCCTTCACTGATCAGCTTTTCGTAGAACTGCTCTGGAGTGATTTGCTCCTCTTGGGACTGTTGCTGCTGGGTCTGCTGTTGCGTTTGTACGATGTACGACGCCATGTTCTGCAATTGCTGTCTTAGCCGCGTTATTTCAGCATCCCTCGGGTCTGGTTGCATTGCCTGGTAGGGATACTGCTGGCCTGGAGCCTGCTGGCCGAAGGGAACCTGCGGGTTCATCTGCTGCTGCATCTGCGCCGCAGGGTACCCCTGTACCTGTTGCTGTCCGGGCTGGGTGTTCGAGGTGTCGGGCCTAACCTGACCGGTTCTTGCCTTGGTGAAGTCCGTCTGCAACTTCTTGTAGAGGTGTACAACGTCTTCGACGGTCTTATCCAGGTATTGATTCCAGTCAATGGTGAGCCCGAGCTGCGAAGCCAGCTCGTTGCAGCCCTTTACCAAGTCCTCAACGGTCTTGTATCGGCCTGCTAGCAACTGTTCGGCCTGCTGAGGGTGTCCATCAGCTTTCTTGGAAGGGTGTCCGTCTTCGGAGCCGTCAGAATCTTCAGTGTCGTCTTCAACGTCATCGGATTCCGCCGGGTATCCTTTGTCGGAGCCTCCCGCCTCTGTGGTCGTCCTGCTATCGGTGCCGGTCTTTGTCTTGGGCTTTTTCTTCGGTTCGTCCTCTTCGTCGTCTATGTCGAAGATCGCGTTACCGACGGCCTTTGACTCCTCGGGCGAAGCAGAGACTTCCACGTCTTCGTCTTCCCATCTCGGCATGAGTTTGCGTCCTCCTTTTCGTCAGGTTTGTGGACCTGGTTATAGCAATACTGAACATGCTGGATTACGGACTGCAAGGCCATTATTTGCCCCTGCATCTCGCCGACATCGCGCAGATTCGTAAAATCGGCCTTTGAAAGCTGGTCTTTTAAGCTGATTATCCTGCGCACGATGTACTGCTCAAGCGCAGCGTATGATCCGTCCCCAACAAGTTCAGCTATCCGCTCAATCTCTTCGGTAACCTGTGCCTCTGGCACTTTGCCACCTCCTGGCTATCACATAGGTACTGCCTGCGGCATGGGCATCCGCTGCCGCGCCTGTATTGGTATGCCCTGCGGCATGGGCATCTGCTGCGGTTGCGCTTGCATTGGTGCTCCCTGCGGCAATGCTTGTCCGCCAGCGCCCCCCATCATCAGCATGAGCTGTTTCATCTGCTGGAGCGAAGCCTGATCCTGCATCGCCTGTCTCGCTATCATTTCCTTCGGAATCAGGAACTTGTCTGTATTGCGCAGGTCGAAGCTGTTGATCCATTCTCTGAACAGCTCATATCTGTCTGCATACGGTATCTGTGCCTTGAGCACAAACGCCATCATCTCAGAGAGCTGCTGTCTCCTCAATTCCTTATTGACCGCTGGATCGGTGCTCAAGCCGCTAGGTCTGTAGTCGTATTCACCTATAAGCTGGCCCGGACGTACCAGGTTCCAGGTCTGCTGATGGACTCCAAACACCTTCACCAGCCTGGCCTGGTTTATGAACTCCTGATTGTTGCAGTCCATAAGATACAACAACCGTTTGATACCAAGTTCCTCAAGCAGCGCTATCTTCACGTCGAACCGCAAGGACGCGTTGCTGCTACGCAGCACATCAGCTGTCGCCGTCTCTTTGCGCGAGCTTTGGGCGCCTCTGATGACCGCTGGAGTTGCTAACGTGTTTTCCATGTCGGTTTTGATGATATGCTCGTCGGTGAACGTGCTCGGGTTGATGTCCTTGATTGTGATCTCTTTCACGTCTCGGTCTATCGCATCGACGTGAATCAGCATGTTGGGCCTACTTATAAGCTCGGATTCGTCGATGTCTGCATCTCTGCGCACCTGGAACCCCTTGTTGAGTGCGAAGGACATGGCGTCAATCCGCTGATTGCGGTTGGTGTTCAGCTCTTCCTGCATATCTGCGAGCAGCTCGACTGCACTCCGCCCGTAAGGCTCGCCGCCTCTCGGCTCATAGCTGTGCGCGAGTATAGGTTTCTTGCTGTGCCGCTTGTAAGGGTTATCGCCCTCGAACACCAAAGCCGTATTCTCGATCAGCAGGCAGTGCTGGTTGTCCTCCCAGTAGTGTAAAAGCTGATACAGTGAACTCTTGTGAGGTTCGCCATACTCGTCTTTCTCAGTCTCGTATCCGTCGTCAATGGCTGCGGTGCGCCCTACCGATCCCATCCTGTCTGATGCGGGATTGTCCCGGCTAGCATTGCGCCCGATTTCCTCCCAGTCGGGCTTAAAAACCTTGCCCGCGCCAGTCGAATCTAGCAGCTCAAGGTACTGCTCTATCCTCGATCTCGTCGCGAACTCACGAATGAAACAGAACCGCCAGGTGTCGGGGTTACAGGACTCGCCGCGGGGATCTACCCACACGTTCCAGAAATCCAGGTTGTCGATGTAATTGTCGTCCCAGACCGTCTCCTCCGATTCGATGTCCTGCAAAATCACTTGCGAACCTGCAGGCCCCCACGGAGTGATGATCGGAACCTCGATTGGCAGCTTATATTTCATCATTCGGACTTCGTATCGCCAGCCAACGCTCATGAACCCAGCAGGATAGACCATGAAATCAGTCACATATTGGTAGAACTTCGCCGTGATACGGTTCTTGTAAAGCTGCTGGTCAACCAAGGCGGCGGCGAGCTTGGCGTTTACATCCCGCTCAGCCATGATCTGCGGGTCAGTCACCTGGTACCCAGGCGCGGGCACGAAATCGCAGTACGGCCTCTGGCCGAAAAAGCTCTTTACCAGCCTCGCCCGAACTGTATCAATCTCTTGGTATGTCATAGGGATGAAAACGTTGGCCCTGCCTTCGACCTCTTCCCGCCAGCACTCGTAAAGCTGGTAACACCGCTCGGCAACTTCTTCGTAGTCCTTGCGGTAGCGGTCCGCGTAGTCGAAGCGGTTAATCAAGGCTATCCGCCGTTCGTCGAATCCCCTTTTGGAAAACGTCTGTGGCATGTCTAATCCCCGCCTTTAGTAGCCGGTAACTCTCGACAACGGTCTGGTCTTCAGCTTCCGCACCCTATATCTGCGCTTCTTCTCTTTCTCTGTCAGGATCGGAGGCAGCGGACACCTCTGGTGCATCTGAATGGCTATGGCAGCAGCCATCACCCTGTCGTCGTGGCAGCCATCTCTGGCCCTTGGCTTGCCGTTCTTGTCGTGAATGAACGTCCACATCTCTGACACCAGGCCCGCTGACATCGGCTTGAAGGATTTCTCCCTCACAGCCTTAGCCAGATCGTCGCACATGATCGGCCTAGTGACTGTATCCGTGCGCCAGCCGAGTTTGTCAGTCGGCTCGATGTCGTAATCCATGTGGTCAAGCTTAGTCTCGCGCAGGAAAAGCCGCCTGTAGTTCTTTCGTGCAGCGGCTTTGTTCGCAGTGAGGCCGTGATTGTTGACCTCAATCCCCAACCACGCCTCGTTATACCAAGTCGCCAGGTACACGCATTGTTCGCCGAACAAATCTGGGTCTATATGGCCCCACCATTCCGCTACCTGACGACCTGTATCCCTGTCTATCACTACCGCACAGCTGTAGTCTCCATGTTCTAAGCCCTCCGCAACGTCAGCGCCGACGACGTACCTGTGACCAGGCTGCGGCACGTCCCATATTTCGAGATACCCATGTGGGTGTTTCTCGAACCCGCTCTCGGTGACGTTGCCTTTAAGCCCCTGCCATGTCTGCTCCTGAAGTTCCGCAAGAATATCGACATCGAAGAACAGCTTGTCCACAGCCATAAACGCTTCTTCAGGACTCGCAGGATACTCGATCATGTACGTGTCTTTCATGGCCTTCTTGGTGGCCTCATACCACGCCTGATCTCTTCTCGGGTCAGACCACCAGGGCAGGAAGATGTGCGCAAAACCATTCTCTCCCCGCACCGCGCCTCTCCAGGTCTGCTCGAACAGCGTTCCTCTCTGGCCTGTGGAAAGTCCTATAACCTGCCCTCCTGTCGGCCTGTTGACTACCGGAAAACCTGCTCTCCATATCTCCTCCGCCCACTGCTGGAACGCCCACTCGTCGAGAATGATAAGGTTCGCAGTAAACGAACGCCCTGAATCAGGAGCCGCAGATAAGCTCCTAAACATGCTCGGTTCATTGTCCGGATGGTGTATCGTTACCTGCAACGACAGTGCTTCCCATACAGCACCCTTGTAGCCCTTCGGCTCCGTGCCCTTCTCTCTCGCCATCCACGGCGGCAGCCGTTTCAGAATAAACACGAGCCTGCGAACAAGCTCCTTTGCCTCCGGGTCCTCCTTGCGGCTTATAGCCACCACAAGAAACCCCGGCCTGAATAACATGCACCACAACGCGTAAGCAAGCACTAACCATGTTAAGCCAAGCTGCCTGGCCTTCAGGATTATTGTCAGCCTGTTCGTCCTAATGGTCTCAAGCGCTTCTTTCTGCTTCGGCCACAACGTGAAAGGGACAGCCAACCCCGGACTGTCCCTGTCCTCAATCTGCACATACCGCTCGATGAATTCCCGCACACTTTCCCGAGCTTGCTTTAACCATATCTCAACACGTGCCGCCGCTTGCAGAATCAGCTCTCGTCTTGTCTTGGCCGGAAGCCGCGACTTTGGTTTGTCAGTAGTCGTGGCTTGTGCCATAAACATCAGCTCCGATTAATCTGTTACCAGTTTATGGAGAGGGGAATTATGAAATTTTATGTTGGCGGATGGAGAACGACTCCTCATAAGTGCCACCGGCTACGGGCGCGACCCCCCCTCCCTGCTCCCTCGTATCATTCAGCACGTCCCCTCGCATCCAGGAGGATTCAGCCCAGCCAACTGCCACAATTCTTCTTCGCTCAGTCCGGCTAAGCGTCCTGTCACGTCAATTCCTCCCGAGACTTGAACGTCCGTTTGATCACGCCAGCCTGCGTTGTTCTTCAGCCAAAAAATTGCACCGGCAGGGGAGCCTTTTCCGGTTAGCAGCCGTTGTTCAACGTCAGCCTCGCAGCGTGCTTTTGCCTGTCGGATCAGGTCAGCTATTTCCTGGTCCTCGTATTCGTTCTCGTACCTCAGCAGAGTCTGGCGATTGGTTCCGAGCGCCAGAGCCAGACCAGTGACGGTATAAGGCTTTTTTTGTGCGTCACAGTCAGCGAAGTAAGCGTCGATTTTCTCCTTCAACTCCCCTGCGTCCTCAAACTTTCTTCTCACTGCATTCACCTCCCGGCTGCCGAAAAAATCCCTTCCCTTCCTCCTCCCTCACACTCCCTCCTCTTTCCCTACCAGTGCGCACAATACTATCGCCTAGAAGAGTATTCGACGAAGTGAGGGAAAGAAAGAGAAAAGACACCCACCCCCCTATATCCCCCCTCCCTAGAAAAGAGAAAGAAAGCTAGCTGCGAAAACAACAAAGTCCCGAGCTTTTCAGCCGGGACTCAGAAGGAGGAGGGGAATGTCAAGATACACTTCCCTACTATCCTCAGTATACCATACTCCCTGTCAAGTTCGTGCCGACATTTTGCCGACATTTTGACGACATTTTGACGACCATTTGCCGACCATTTGGCGACCAAATGCCGACTCTTTGACAAAATCACCCGTGCAAGCACGAAAAAGCGCGAAAAAGCGCGAAAAAGTGAGAAATAGTGAGAAATAGTGATATCATACTATTGCATCAGGCCAGATTGCTCATAAAGCACGAAAACGTGTCTATATCCATGTTGCTACCGTAATGGTATGGTGGTATGATATAGACGAAAGGAAAACCGAGGAGGAAAGGGGGAATAAAAAATGAGCTTTAAAAATTTACAAAAGAAATATAAAGCAGTGAGGAAAAAATATGAGGATGCGAATATCAAATATCTAAAAGAACTACATCAATACGATGATCTACTTGAAAAGGATTTGGAAAAATACATTGACATAGATATGGAGCTAAGGAAAAAATACAGGGTTGATGAATTAGATAAAGAATTAATCGAAGTAGAAAAGGAGTTAATAGAAAAAGGTAGGGATGCTCTATATAAAACAAAGGAATTCCAACAATTACCGCAGTTGAAGCAGCAGCAAATCAGGCAACTCCTGGAAGATAAAAGCCTATTGAGGCTTTGCAATATCAGGGAAAAGGTTCTAAATATCTTAGCGAACTGGAAAATGACTTAAATGAATGCATTAATGAAGCAGAGTGACGGGGAGTAATCCCCGGTAATGCACAAGCCCGGTCACAAGTCCGGGCAGAAGGAGGAAAGGAAAATGAAGAGAGAAAAAATGCGGTTCAGAATTCACATTCCCGGGCAACCGGAATATAGCGTCACCGGTTCACCTGAGGACGCTATTGAGGCATTTGAGGAGGCCCTCTGGGAGGCACAGCTCCTCCCGGACGACGAGTGCCTAACCACCGCGGACATGGGACTCCCGGGCGGTGCGCCGCTCGAGAGTCTACTAGAGGCAAAAGGCTTCCTCACATACGGGGAAGCCTATGTAGAAGTGGTTCGGGCGGAGGCCTAGCGCCTCCGCCAACCCTGCAGAGTGACTGCAAAATATAAGGAGGTAAAGAGCAATGTTAAGCAAAAACAAAATTTATCAGGTTGTATATAATTATCTAGTAAGCAACGAGAGGATAGAAAACCTCGACGATCTATTAAAGACATGGACAGTATCAGACCCGACGAAAGCAAGTAACGGAGTAGGAGCCCTTATAACATTGTGCGCCGCGCTCCGCGATGAGATGCGGAGCGAAGCGAACAAGGCCTGCGGCAAGGCGGACATAGAAAAGTCCATGAGGGCGATTATAAAAAACGCGCCCGAACACATGCGCCAATTGCACGGCGCTATCGTCAAAGGCGGCAAACAATACGCCTGCGACGGGCACCGGGCAATGTGTCTAAATACACCGATTGATCTCCCCGCGGCGCCGGAGCCGTGCACGGTAGATTTTGACCGATTGTTTACCGATGCCCGGCACAACGCCACCACGCGCCTAGCAACGCCCACGCTAGGCGAATTGAAAGCCTATATAAAAATTAAAAAGGCCGAGAACAAGGCCAAGTACGGCAAAAGAGCAAACAAGGAAACAATCTTATGGTATTTTGGGGAAGGCCGCCCCGTCGTCAATGCGGCTTATCTACTGGACATTCTGACGGCCTTCCCGGATGCCACAATCACGTGTGGCACTATGACCGCCCCGCTGTACTTCTGCCATACCGACGGGGATGCGATTTTACTACCGGTGAGGATGAAAGAACAGGACAGGACAGCATAACGACTGACCGCCCCGGCAGCGGGGAGAAAGCGCAGAGTGACGCCGGAGTAATCCGGCGGTAATGCACAGGCCCGGTCACAAGTCCGGGCAGAAGGAGGAGAAGAAAAATGTCAAAGCCACGAATCACCTTTTTGAACGAAAATGCAGAACGAACGATTGTAGAGCGCGGAATGAATGCGCTCGAGAGCGTACAAAACGACATAGAAACCCTGCTCAGCGCAGAGGACTACGAGACTGAAGATCTTGGAAGTCTCTACGAATACGGACTGGAATTCTGTCCAGTCCCGTACGACGAGGACGAGGGCGGAGCAATCGAATATTATCGCTATTTACTCTCGTATGGAGGACCCTCTACCGAGATACGCTTCTATCCTCACCGAACCGAGTTCGTTTTCCTGGATTGGTTCTGCGGCGTCGGGTTCGACGTGAGCAGCGACAGAGTATTCCAGCAGCTCCGCGAGTGGTTCGGGGAGCTGCTGGATTTTGACGCGGAGGCCTAGCGCCTCCGCAGCTGAATTACCGGCCTGCCGGGAGCCGCAATCCCGGCAAACAAAAAAATAAGGAGGAAGAAAAAAATGAAGAAAATAATTGCCAGGGAAGTCAATCCAGCGCAGGTGGACTTCAGGTATTATTTTGACGACGACGGTCTAAAAAGTGCCGGTGGTGAAAATTGCGCCGTGTACATTGTGCCGGCAGATCGTCTATGGTACATCGGCTTCAACATGAAAGAGTACGAGGAGATCGAAGACAAAGCAGAAGCCGTTATTCACGGCTTCCAGGACGTAAGCGCCAAATCACACGCAACATACAAATCATTCACAACATACAAAGAGGTAATGGAACATAACGGTATCCCGTATACCAGCCGTAAATGCCACCTACTGAAAAAATGGGCAAAATATGCAAGCCCATATGACCCAAACGATATTGCAGAATTCCTCACCATTACCACAGGTGAGGAGTGGGCGGTAAAATCGTTTACGGGATATTTTCAAGGAGATCATTGCGAGGTGGTATATTGCAAGGCGCATTATTCCGAAGAACACATAACCGAAATAGGCAAGTTTTGGCTGGGTTGTGGGACAGAGTTTTCCATTGACGGCTGCTATGGCTACTACGTGCCTGATACTATCCGTTGGGAAGAAGGGGAAAAGCTTAGACAGTATTTAGCGGACTCCTACGGTTGTAAGCCGGAGGAGCTGGAAATATATCTATACGACGGTGAACACAATGCAGAGTGACGGCCCTTCAGGGCCGGTAATGCACAGGTCCGGTCACAAGTCCGGACCGGAAAGGAGAAAGGAAAATGAAGGAACAGATCAGCCGCGCCGTTTATAGCGTGATCTACGAGTCATGTCGCGATACCCGCTGCGACATCTACTATGACCCCGACACACAAGACGTTTGGGCGGTATCAAGCGGAGCAGACTACCCGGGGATCAAAATCATGGACAACGTCGGAGCGTCGGACTTCCTGGTCTACGACGACCCGGCAACCTACACCGAGGAAGAGTTTGTCGAGGCTTGCCTGGCTGCTCACGGCTACGTTGAGATACCAGAGGAAGAGGAGGAGGTATAGCGCTTCTGCAGCCGAATGACCGGCCCGCCGGGAGCCGCAAATCCCGGCAGAATAAAAAGGAGGAAAGAAAATGACTCAGGAAAAACTTCTTGAAATTATCCGCGAAATGATCGCGAAGAATTGGGCGGACTCGGACCTGGACGCCAAGACAGAAAAAATCCTCACCTTCATCGCCGAAAATGACTATGAGGGAAGGAATGAGGATCTGGAGGCGTTCATCGACAGAATCAATTCCGCCCAAACGGAAACCCCTGCGCTTTTTATAGTGCAGGAAGCCCTGAAGCATGAGGGCTGGAATTTTGAAAAGGCCATGTAATATGTGCAGAGTGACGGGGCCGGAAAATATTAAAAGGAGGTAGAAAAATGTTTGGAGTGTATTTAGACACCACTTCACGGTCTTTACCCTGGTATGCTGTTTCTATTACTCGCACAAACGGGGGAGGTTTAGTGCTGCGAAATGCAGCGCTCCTCCCGGATTACCCGAGAAGAGAGATCCCCTTACTCTTGGTAGATGCACGCGGGTACGAAGCTCGATCCTCGTCGGGCTTCGTCAAGGTAGCAAAAAACCAAAACTCTTGGTTGGACGGGCCTACAGCTTTGCAAACCGTAGTAGGAATGTGCGGATTCCCGCGCGCTAAATCCTTACGCCCGATTTACCCTTATATTCCCGTCCTAGCCCTATCTGGAGCAGTAGTGGAACCGCTCTGCACCCATAGCAACAAGAATGTTGCCACCGCAGAAGCGGCTTTGAAAATGTTGCCCCTTTCCTTGGATCATCTTGAACTGATGATCCTGGAGGGACAAAGCAATTACACCACCGCTTACTTGGTCTCTCTCGGAAAGGCCGCACGGGAAAAAGTAGAGCGCGAAGGAAAATTCCCTGCGCTCCCGGACATTCCCTTGGAGCACCGGGGAGATTTGTTCTCCCCACTGAAGAGGGAAAAAACTAAACTTCGTTACCATCTCCGCTCCCTACTACGGGACGCAGACCCCACTGAACAGACTGGAAGAGTCTTCGTGGTGGTTACTCTCATAATGTTAGGTTCTACGCATTGGGCCTGGCAGAACATTCTATCTCAAGAGATGGCACGATTTATTTACGACGATTTCCTAGCTGCCGGGTGGCGACTTGGGATAGACACGGAAAAGGGCTTTTCATGCACCACTACCAGCCCTGACGGTTCCACTCATGTACACCATGTTATTGGAGTGGAACCGTGCCTGAGGGGTAAACTTGCCACTCTTGTGGGAGTTAACCCCGCAGAGGTCGAAGCGATATAAGGCCCGCCGGGAGCCTATCCCGGCAAACAAAAAACAAAAGGAGGAAGAAAAAATGAGAACATGTGACGCGTGCGGAAAACCATTGAAGAGCGGAATATCTATGGGAGGTGCAAGGATTTGTCGGTGGTGCGAGCCGGACGTCAAGGCTGAAATCGGCCGGCTGCAGGCCGAAGGGAAACCGGCTAGCGCGATCGCCATTGCCCGTAAAATGTTCCGCGAAACCTACAGCGCAGGAAACTATTTGCTCCGGGACATCCCGGAAAATCTTTGGAACGCCGCCAAGCTCAAGGCGATGGACAAAGGTATGAATCTCCGGGAGTTGATCCTGGACGCTATTCGGGAGTATATCGGTTAGTAGGCCCGCCGGGAGCCTATCCCGGCAAAAATCCGGTCACAAGTCCAGGCAGAAGGGAGGGAGAAAATGAAGCTAACCAAGACCCGCAAACCCGTGAACTATGTCGCAAGCACCATCTACGTCACGCCTGCGCAGCACGACTACCTGCGCAGACGAGCATACGAGGAAAGGCGCACCGCCGCGGGGATCATCCGCGAGCTGATAGCGAGAGAAATGAAGAAGGAAGGCCAATGAACACGCTCAAAGCCCGACCTAGCAATAGCGTCGGGCTTCTTCTTTCTCGCCTACATCAACCCTATTCTGACCGTTCAAAACCATCTCGTATTTTCTCCATCAGCGCCAGGTAATCTCGGTTTTCCTCCCTCACCATACGGTAATACTTCTTTCGACTTCTCGGTTTGAAATACTCACAATCATCAGCCTTTGTGGACCCCCAACAAAACCACCTATAATGTCCCTCGCGTTTGCGCCGACAAATTCCGTAATCATCACGTTCGAGACCAGGGAACCACTCGCATTGCCAACACCACTTCACCTACATCAACCCCATTCTGACCGCCACGGCCGTGATGATCGCCTGTCTCCGCGCCCTCAGCGTGTCGCGGCAGCAGTGTAGCTCCCGAGCGATGATGTG
>LSQX01308832.1_pt1 | contig 12559 bp, 8 predicted proteins | sample 654561 | NCBI WGS metagenome assembly LSQX01 (sample SAMN04489861, study PRJNA283612) | anaerobic digester metagenome | isolation source: 4 biogas reactors fed with cattle manure at either 37C or 55C with and... | place: Denmark: Kongens Lyngby | collected 2014 | reverse complement strand
GTAGGACCGGTGGGATGCCGCGGGGAGACGCAGGGCGGGTTGTTGAGCGCGGGGGATTGAATGTGCTACAATGGCATCTTCAATGCCGCGAAATGGGGGCGGCGATGGTCTTTGACAAGGGGCGTTTTCTCTGGCCAGGAGCGGGGGAGGGTAGCCGCAAGGGCACCCCGATATGCGGGATGTTTCACGGCATGAAAAACCCGACTGGGCGCGTTAGACGCGAGGGAGAAAACGTCAGTGCACATATGTGCACTATGTAACCCACTGAAATCATTACACATTATTTTGCGTTTTTGAAATTCGGCCAAAAAGTGTCCCGTTTCGAGACAGATATTGTCCCGTTTTTGGCGCTGTGAAATTGAGGCGACAAAACGGACTGCCTGTGACAGATTCTCAAAACAACACCTACCTTTGCCAGAGAGGGCCTTTGGTAACGAAATGAAAGTGCTGCACACCTCCGACTGGCACCTCGGGCGCACCCTGTACGGCAAGCGGCGCTACGGGGAGTTCGAGGCCTTTTTCAACTGGCTGGCCGAGGCGATTGAAGAACACGACATCGACGTGCTGCTGGTGGCGGGCGACATTTTCGACACCACCGCGCCGAGCAACCGCGCCCAGGAGATCTACTACCGGTTTTTGCGCCGGGTGACCGCCGCCGCTTGCCGCCACGTCGTTATTGTCGCGGGCAACCACGACTCGCCTTCCTTTCTCAACGCGCCCAAGACGCTGCTGCGGGCCCTCAACGTCCACGTGGTGGGACACGCCGCTGCCCCGGAGGACGAAGTGCTGGTGCTGCGCGACGCGCAGGGCGCGCCCGAGCTGATTGTCTGCGCCGTGCCCCATCTGCGCGACCGGGACATCCGCACGGTCCAAGCGGGCGAAGACATCGCGGACAAAGAGCGCAAACTGCTCGCGGGCATTCGCGAACACTACGCGGCGGTCGGCGCCTTGGCGGCCCAAAAGCGCGCGGAGCTCGGCGGCGACATCCCCATCATTGGCACGGGGCACCTCTTCACCGCGGGCGGCAAAACCACCGACGGCGACGGCGTGCGCGAGCTCTATGTCGGCTCCTTGGCCCACGTGACGTCCGCCATTTTCCCCGCCTGCTTCGACTACGTGGCGCTGGGGCACCTGCACGTCCCGCAACCGGTGGGCGGCGCCGAGACCATCCGATACAGCGGCTCGCCCTTGCCCATGGGCTTTGGGGAGGCGCGGCAGCAAAAGAGCCTCTGCCGGGTTTCGTTTGACCGCACGACACCGACGGTGGCGCTCGTCGATGTGCCGGTGTTTCAAACGCTCGAGCGCGTCAAGGGCGACTGGACGGACATTGAAGACCGCATCCGCGCGTTGGCGGCGGCGGGCTCCCGCGCTTGGCTCGAGGTCATTTACGAGGGCGACGGGGTCGTCGGCGATCTGCGCGAACGCCTGGACACGGCGGTGTCGGGCACCCACATGGAAGTGCTGAGGGTTAAGAACAACCGCGTCATCGAGCGGGTGCTGGGGCAGTGCCGCGAAGGGGAGACGCTCGACGATCTCGACGCAAATGAAGTGTTCGAGCGGTGCCTCGCCGACCACGGTGTGCCCGAGGCGCAGCGCCCTGAGCTTCGGCAAACCTACCGAGAAGCCGTGGCGTCTCTGCGCGAAGACGACGCGCAGGCGATGTAGCGGGAGCGGGCGATGCGAATACTCCAGGTGCGCTTTCAAAATCTGAACTCGTTGGTGGGCGAGTGGCAAATCGATCTGACGCATCCCGACTTCGTCTCCGATGGGATCTTCGCCATCACCGGGCCCACCGGCGCGGGAAAAACCACCATCCTCGACGCCATCTGCCTCGCCCTTTACGCCCGGACGCCGCGCCTGAGCCGGGTCAACGCCAACAACAACGAGATCATGTCCCGCCAGACCGGCGCGTGCTTTGCCGAGGTGACATTCGAAACCCGGTCGGGGCGCTACCGCTGCCACTGGGGCCAACGCCGGGCGTTCAAGAAGCCAGATGGGAATCTGCGGGAGGCGCAACACGAACTGTCCCGCGCCGACACCGGCGAGATCCTCGCCGCCAAGGTCACGGATGTCGCCAAAGAGATCGAGCAGATCACCGGCATGGACTTCCAGCGCTTCACCCGCTCCATGCTGTTGGCCCAGGGCGACTTCGCGGCGTTTCTCCAGGCGTCTCCGGACGAGCGCGCGCCGATTTTGGAGCAGCTCACGGGCACGGAGATCTACAGCGACATCTCCATCCGCGTCCACGAGCGCCAGCGCGACGAGCGCGAGAAGCGAGACCGCCTCCTGGCGGAGACAGCGGGCATCGCGGTGTTGACACAGGAGCAAGAGCAGGCGCTGGGGCACGACATTGAGGCGAAGCAAGGGGAGGCAGCGGCGCTCGCGGCACAGTTGGCGCAGACCACAGCGGCCATCAACTGGCGCCAAGGCATCGACGCGTTGGCGCGGGAGATCGCGGGGCTGGCCGAAGAGGCCGAGGGGCTGCAAGCCGAGGTCGCGGCGTTTCAACCGGAGCGCGACAGGCTGGACCGGGCCGAGCGCGTCGCGGCACTGGACGGCGCGTACGCGGCGCTTCACACCACGCGCAAACAGCAGGCGGAGGACCGCGCGTCACTGGCGTCTTCGTCGGCGGCGCTCCCGGAGCTGGAAGCCGCAGCCGAGAACCAGGGCGCGGCGTTGCAGCGCGCTTCACAGCAAACCGCGGCGGCCAAAGACGCGCTAACAGCGGCGGCGCCCACGTGGCAACAGGTCCGCGTGCTCGACCAAAAACGCGCCGACCAACGGGGCGAGCTGGCGAAGCGCGACGAGGACCTCCGGCGGTGCGCGGCGGAGATTGAAGCGGAGCGAGCCGCCCGGCGCGACGAGGACGAGAAGCGGGCGCAGGCCGGCGAAACCCTGGCGGCCGCAAACGACTACATCGCGAAGCACGCGCGAGACGAATGGCTCGTGGGCGGTCTGGCCGGGGTTGAGGAGCAGTTCGGCGGCTTGGTTTCGGCCCAGCGCGACATCGACCAAAAAGAGACGGCGCAGGTCGCGGCCCAGGCAGCGCTGGAACGCGCGGCGCAAACCCTGGAGGCGCGCCAACGCGAGACCGGCGCAAAACAGCAAGCGCTGGCGGACGCCGCCCAACAGCTCGGGCAAGAACGCGACGCGCTGCACCACTTGCTCGCCGGCCGCCTGTTGCGGGAGTACCGCACCGAGAAGGAGACCCGGCTGCGCGAGATGGCCTACGTGGCGAAAATCGCGGAGCTCGCCGACCACCGGTCCAAGCTGGAGGACGGCAAACCCTGTCCGCTCTGCGGCGCGACGGCGCATCCGTATGCCGAAGGAAATGTCCCGGTGATGGGCGAAACCGAGGCGCAGATCGCCGCCCTCACCGCGTTAATTGAACAGGCCGAGGCGCACGAAGCCGACATTGCGAAGCGCGAAGCGGCCCAAGGCGCGGCCCAAGGCGATTTGAACGAAGCCGAGAAGCGGGAGATCGCCGCGGCCAACGCGCGAGAGGCGGCGGAGCGACAACGGGCCGAGACCGGGGACGAGCTCGCGAGACTGCGCGCCGCGTTTGCCGAGCGCCGTCAAGCGGTTGCGGACAAGCTCCACTCCCTGGGCATTGGCGCGCTCCCCGAAGCAGACCTCACACCGTTGATCGAATCCCTGCGGGCGCGGCGAGAGATGTGGCGCGTGCAGGTCGACAAAAAGGTGGCGGTCGAGAGGCAAATCGCCGACATCGACAGCGAGATCAAGCGCCGGGATGCGGTGATCGAAACCCGTTCGGCCGCTTTGGCAGAGCAGCGCGAGCGCCGGTCGGATTTGCAACAGGCGTTCGACGCCGGGACCCGCGAGCGGCACGCCCTGTACGGCGACAAAAACCCCGACGACGAGGAGCGCCATCTGCGCCAGGTGGTGCTGGATGCCGAAGGCGCCGAGCGGCAGGCCCAGGAACGACACAGCGCGTGCCAGCAGCAATGGAACACGGCGAAGGCCCAAGTCGCGTCCTTGCAGGAGCGCATCGACCGACAGGCCCCGGAGCTGGCGCAGCGAGAGACGGGGTTCGAAGCCGCGCTCGCGTCCCGGGGGTTGGCCGATGAGGCGCAGTACTTGGCGGCCCTCCTGCCTGCGGAACAACGGGCGGCGCTCCAGGCGGCGGCCAAGGAGCTGGACACGCGGCAAACCGATTTGACAGCCCGGCAAACCGACCGAGAGGCGCGCCTAAAAGCAGAAGAGTCCCGCCAGATCACCGACGCACCGCTAGAGGCGCTCGTGCCCCAACGCGCGGCATGCGAGGCGGCGCAAACAAAACTGCGCGACGACATCGCCGGTCTCCAGCACCAGTTGCGCGACAACGCGGCGGCAAAGGAGCGCATTGCGGCGCAGCGGGTCGCCATTGAGGCCCAGGAGGCCGAGTACCACAGGTGGAAAAACCTCTCCGACTTGATCGGCTCCTCCGACGGCAAGAAGTTCCGCAACTTCGCCCAGGGGCTCACGTTTGAATTGATGGTGACCCACGCCAACCGCCAGCTACACCAGATGACCGACCGCTACCTGCTGGTCCGGGACGACGACAAGCCCTTGACGCTCAACGTCATCGACAACTACCAGGCCGGGGAGATCCGCTCCACGAAGAACCTCTCCGGCGGCGAGAGCTTCATCGTCAGCCTGTCGCTGGCGCTGGGCTTGTCCCACATGGCCAGCCAAAACGTGCAGGTCGACTCGCTGTTTCTGGACGAGGGCTTTGGCACCCTGGACGAAGAGGCCCTCGACACCGCGCTGGAGACCCTGGCGGGGCTGCAGCGGGACGGCAAAATCATCGGCGTCATCTCACACGTGCCCGCCCTGCGGGAGCGCATCGGCACCCAAGTACAAGTGGCGCCGCACACCGGGGGCCGCAGCCGCATATCCGGTCCTGGGTGCGCGCGGCTGGACGCGCCCGGGGACTGACCGGGGACGCGACCGGGACGACCGGGGAAAATCGATTAGGGCAGTTGGAGGGTGCCGTCGCGCAGGGCGCGGCGAATGCGGATCTCGTTGAGGGTGAGGGAGGGGGCCATGAAGATGCTGCCCACCCCGATGATGCCAAAGGCCACCAGGGGATATCCCGCAGCGGTGATGACGGCGGTGACCAGCACAAAGGTGTCGCGCTTGCTCAGCGTGTGAATCCAGCGCAGCAGCTTGCCGGGCAGTCCCTTGGGGGGGCCGCTGGACACCAGGTTGGGCAGGGCCAGCAGGTCGCCGGTCTTCATTTTGTAGATGCGCTGGTACATGATGCCCGAGGACCAGAGCTGAAAGAGCAGCACCACCAGGGCCGCCGCGACGAGCCACGGGGCGTCGAGGACGCGGGCCTGGCCCAGCCCCAGCCCCAGGCAGAAGGCGTAGTTGGTGAGGTCGTCGCCGATGGTGTCGAGCCACTGGCCCCGGGTGGAGAACTGGAAGCGCAGCCGCGCGAGTTCGCCGTCGCAGCCGTCCAGAATCGATTGGGTTTGAAACAGGACGCCGGCGAGCACCAGGGCCAGGGGGACCTCCGGGAAGAACGCCGCCACCCCGGAGAGGAGCCCCAAGGCGGAGATGAAGAGCGTGAGGGTGTTGGGGCGCAGCGGGGTTTTGACCAGCAGCCGCGTGAGGGCCACGGAGATTTTGCGGTTGAGGTGGCGCGAGACCAGGCCGTCGATAGGCTTGACCAGGGAGCGGTAGAGGGCGCGGGAGGCCTGGCGGGCGGTGGCGCGGCTCGTGACGCGGAGGGCGAAGTCTTGGCGCTGGGGATGGGGGACGTGACCGGGTCCCAAGGTGCGGAGCCATTTGTCCGGGCGGTCGCGGACATCGGACCAGCGGGCGGCGGGCAGGACGCGCAGGGCTGCGGCCTTGGGGATGTCGCGGGGGTCCTTGGCCAGCAGGCCCCGATCGAAGACGAGGTCGGCGGGCAGCAGGACAAACGTGTCGCCGGGCGCGAGGTCGACGTCGGCGGGGTCGAGGATTGTGAGGGGCGCGCGCTGGCTGTGGGGCACGCGGCCACCGCCGAGAAAGACCACCTGCTGGATGCCGCCGTGGTGGAGGGCGAGCATGAGGCGTTCGTCGACGGGGAGGCCGGCGATGCGGCAGTTGGGATCACAGCTCTCGGTGAGGAGCACAGCGGCGATGCGCGGGCGGGATGTCATGTGGTTGCCTCCGGCGGCAAGGGCGGCCACCCAGGGTCGCGGCGGGGTAGCAGCAGGCCCCGCTAAGGTTTGGGGGCGTTGTAGCAAGCGGCGCGCAAATATCCAGTCGTTTTGTGGACAGAAGGTGTTTTTTTGGGGCGGCTACTTGTCGAAGAGCACTTCCTCGCCGTCGAACTGCGCCGAGGCCCGCACCAGGAGCACCGTGCCCAGGCGGCCGATCAAGCCGTTGACGCGGTGGACAAAGTCTTCGCCCTCGCCGTCGCCGGGCGGGGCCAGCCCCAAGATGGTGAGGTCGGCGTTCGCGGAGGTTTGGGCGATGGTGTCGGGGATGCTTTGGTCGGGTTGCTTGACCACCATGTGGGCCGTGGCGTTGACCCGCGCCGAGGCGAGCATGTGGTCGAGGCGGTCGCGGCGCTGTTGTGCGGCGTCGCTGGAGACGATGACGTGGACGCGGATGTTGGCGCGAAACCAGGCCTCGCTGGTCTTGAGGTAGTAGGCGATGAGCAGCATCAGGGGGCCGTTGCGGTCGGTGCCGCCCCACCAGATGTCGATGGTGCTGCGCTCGCCGAAGTCGCGCTGCCAGTCGTGGGAGAGCAGCAGCAGGTTGTGGTCGAGCACCAGCAAGTCGCGGATGAGGGCGGTGAAGGCGGCCTTGTCGCTGGTGTGGTGGCCCCAGCCCAGCAGCAGCGTGTTGGGGGTCATGCCCGGGATGCCGTAGAGCTGCGCCGCGTTTCGCATGCCGTCGTAGACGTTTTCCTCGACCACCACCCGGGCCAGCATGTCGGGGAAGAGGGTGCGCAGGCTCTCTTGGGTTTCGCGGTCCAGTTGGGCCACCTCGGCGTGGCGCTCGAGCAGGTTGCCCTCGACGATGCGGATGCAGGTGGCGAGGCCGCGGCCCTCCATTAGCGAGCGCGTGAAGCGGATGGAGTTCTCCCATTGGTGGGGCTCGCCGGCGAAGATGAGCACGTGGGGACGCCAGCTTTGGGCGCTCACCGGAGACTGGTGCAGCAGCAGCACGCCCTTGTGCACCACGGTGGACCAGAAGCCGCCCCAGACGCTGGAGTAATCGCTGACCATCTCCTTGCGCTTGATGGCGAAGAAGATGGCGAAGACGATGATGGAGGCGCTGATCATGGCGACGGTGTCGAGCTTGAACATGAGCGCCGCACAGATGGCCGCGCCGGAGAAGCTGATCCATGCCGGGGTGCGGAAATCGGGACGGAAACTGGAGATGCCAGACCAAGTTTGGATGCCCGACGCCAAGCACAAAAAGCCGTAGCTCGTCAGAAAAAACATCGTGACGATGCGCGCGATGAAGTCGAGCTCGCCCACCATGATGCCGCACTGGGCGACGATGAAGGCGGCGATAATGCCGATGCGGGGCTCGTTGGAGGGACCGTAGCCCTTGCCGAGGAAGCGGGGCACCACGCCGTCCTGGGCCAGGGCTTGCAGGTAGCGAGGAGCGCCCAGCAGGCTGCCGATGGCCGAGGAAAGGGTGGCGGCGAAGATGCCGGCGATGACCAGGGGAGCGAAGCGGGCCACGCGGGTCCAGACCATGTAGTCGCTGCGCAGCACTTCGGCATCGACGGTGTGGGCGAAGAAAATGGAAATGGCGATGTAGATGGCCAGGCCTGCGGTGATGGCGGCGATGGTGCCCCGGGGGATGGCGCGGCGCGGGTCTTTGAGATCGCCGGACATGGCCACGCCAGCGGTGAAGCCGGTGACCGCCGGAAAGAAGACCGCGAAGACCGTTTCGAAGGAGGCGCTGTCGCGTTGGAACCAGAGGTGGGACATGCCGGAGGCGGGCGGCGTGTCGGAGTGTCCGGTGAACAGCGAAAGCAGCGACAGGATGATGGCCGCCAGGACGACGAATTGCACCTTGAGGGCCAAGTCGGTGGAGATGAAGGTGAGGGCGGTTAGGAGCGTGCAGGTAATGGTGCCCACCAGGCGAATTTGGAAAATCGTTGGCTCGTAGACGCCCAGCACGCTGAGAAAGGATTCGGTGAAGCCCAAGACATAGAGGCTAATGGAAAAGCTCATGGCGAAAAAGAGCGTGATGCCGAGGGCCGCGCCGATGGGGAGTCCCAGGCTGCGGGAAATCATGTAGTAGACGCCGCCGGCCTTGACCGTGCGGTTGGTGGCGATGGAGCAAATCGAGAGGCCCGTGGTGTAGGAAACCAGGTGGGCCAACAAGACGATGGCCAGGGTGCCGAAGAGTCCGGCGTGCCCCACCACCCAGCCGAAGCGCAGGTACATGATGGCGCCCAAGATGGTGAGGAGCGACGGGAGGAAGACGCCTTTGAAAGCGCCGAATTTTGCGGGGGCCGCCGGGGCGTTGTTGGCGTTGCTCATGGGGTGGGCTTGGTGATGTTGGAATCGGCGAAGGTGACCACGGATTCGAGTGTGGGGATGAGGCGCTTCTTTTTTTCGGCGAGGCGCGAGAGGCGTTGGGCCACGAGGAACCCCACCAGCAAGCCGATGCCCGCACCTGCGGCCACGGTGAGGTCGGGGTGGGTGGTGCCGGTCCAGAGCAGGTGTCCCAGCAGGGCGCCCACGAGCAGAGCGGAAGCGGGCACGAGGTAGAACACCGCCGAGATGCCGATGAGGGCGGCCTCGGACATGGTGACGCGCACGGTGTCGCCGGGCCTGGCGCCCACGCGGTTGGGCAGGCGCAGCTCCACGCGCTGGTGACGTCCGCCAAAGGCACCGCAGGCACCGCGGGCCGCACACTGGCTACAGGCTTCGCCGCGGGACACCACCACGAGCGCCGTGCCGTCGGCAAAGGTTTCGGCGATTTGTCCCTGGTCGTTACAGATGGTCCGCATGGGGCTCCTAATTCTTGGTGAACAGGCGCGACAGGATGCCCTTGGGCGGGTCGGTGTTGCGCCGCATCTTCATGAGCCGCAGCTCGCGCGCGGCCTCGATGTTGTGGGGGTTGATGTCGACCACGGCCTCGAAGTGATCGCGGGCTTCGTTCATTTTGTTGTCGCGCTTGAGGGCCAGGGCCAGGAAGAGGCGGACGCGCTCGGAGCGGGGTGCGGCCTGGGCGGCGTCGCGCATCTCCGGCAGGTGCTTGGCCACGGGCTCCTTGCGAAAGATGATGCGCAGGTGGGCGATGGCCGAGATGTACTCGGGCTCTTTGGGGCGCAGCCGGTAGGCGGTCTCAATGAAGTCCCAGGCTTTTTCGTATTGCTCGCGGCGCATGAGCACCAGGCCTTTTTGAAACGATGTCTCGGCCTCCAGGGCGTCGCGCACTTCTTGCTCTTCGTTTTTGGGGGCGCCGGCTGGATCGTCGGTGGGGGCGCCGGGGGCCGTCGAGCGGCGCTGTTCGCCCGTGGCGATGGCGCGGTCGTACTCCTCGCGGGCGTCGGGGTCGATGATGGTGCTGTGGGCCTCGGAGAGGTTGGTGAAGACAAAGGCCAGGGTGTCGCGCAGGTCGATGAGCTCGGGTTTGGCGGCCTTGTCGGGGTGGTATGTGCGCGCCGCTTTGAAGAAGGCTTTGCGGGCGTCTTCGGCGGTGGCGCTGTGCGAAATATCGAGCATCTCGTAGTAGTTTTGCGTGGGAATTTTGGCGGCCTTGGTTTGGATCTCGTCGCGCAGGGCGGCTACCTCCGGGGAGTACTCCGCCGGGGCGGCCGGGGGCGGCGCGATGGACTCGAAGCGCTGGGACGACAGGTGGATTTCGCCGGAGTCCTCCTTTTCGAGGTCGGCGGTTTGGAGCACCCGGGTGATGGCGAAGACGTAGAGCATGGCGCGCAGCCGTTGGGGATCGAAGCGGCTGTCGGCGCACAGGTGGTCGTAGCGGACGGGCTTTTCGAGGAGGTGGCGGCTGAGAATGCGCATCTCCTTGGTGAGCTGGAAGCGCCTGAGGATGCCCGGGTCGTCGAGGTAGAGCAGGCGGTCTTTGAGGGTGTGGAGCACCGGGTCGAGGTCGAGGGTGGCCGCGTGGGCGCTCACGCCTTCGGCCAGCAGGGCCAGGGTGTCGAGGGGGATGGTCTCGGCGGGGCCAAAGGCCACCAGCAGGTTGGTTTTGTCGTAGAAGGCGTAGTGGCCGTTGGGCATGGCAAAGGCGTCGCAGATTTTGCGGATCATTTGGCGGGTGATGGCCGCCACCAGATCTTGGGCGTGCAGGAAGCCGTTCTCGATGAAGAGCTGCCCCTGGAGCCCGCCGCGGGTGGCCATCTGGCGCTGGACGGTGAGGAGCTGCTCCTGGTTGATGACGCCCATGTCGCGCAGCACCTGCCCCAGCTCGTGGCCGGACTTGGAGGTGCGGGCCTTGGTGGGCATGCCGTCGCGGAAGTAGATGTCGATGGCGTCGGTGCCCTCTTCGATGGTGAGGGTGCCGGTGAGGCGGCGGTTCATGAGGTAGACGAGGATGTGGGCGAAGGGCGTTTTGGCAAAGTTGCCGCGGGCGATGGGTTCGGGGCGTTGGGTTGCCATGCTGGGGTTCCTCCTGGCGCCGGGGAGTTACGGCGCGGTCCACTGCCCTTTGTGTGTGGCGGCACCGCCGGAGTCCGACAGGGTGAAGGTGCCCGAGAAGGTGTCGTCGCCGCGTCCCATGAGGGTGCCGCGCCAGGTGCTGTCGTCGGTCGGGGCGAGCCAGCAGCGCAGCAGGTCGCCGTCGCGGATGCCGGAGATGCCGAGCTGCAATCCGCTGCCCCGCAGGTGCCCGGAGATCCGGTGGTCGGCGTGGAGGACCAGCTCGATGTCGACGGCGCCGCCTTCTTCGAGGGTGCCGGTGCCGCGGCGGGTTTGCGCGGCGGGTTCGGTGGCGGTTGGGGCTGCGGCGGTGTCGGCGGTGTCGGCGGTGGGCGCGGGCAGCTCGGGTTTGGCGGCCTGGGGCGCGGGCGCGGAGGCCGGCGGGGCATCGGCGGCGGGTTTTCCGCAGGAGACGAGGCTCAGGAGCAACCAGGGCAACAGCGATAACGAAAGTTTTTTGTTCATGTTATTTTCCTTACCAAATAACGCGTTGAAAATACAAATAAGTCCGCCGTTCGGTTGCCCCGCATAAATGGAATCGATATAAGACTTTCTATGACAGAAGATTTAATTGGAAAAGAAATACTCGGGCAGTTCCGCATTTTGGAGCGCATCGGACGCGGGGGCATGGGCGAGGTGTACAAGGCCGCCCAGCCCGCCATGGACCGCCTGGTGGCCATCAAAATCCTCCACCAAAAGCTCGCGTCGCGCCCCGATATTCTGTCGCGATTTCGCCGCGAGGCGCGGGCCATGAGCCGCCTGACCCACCCCAACACCATCCGCGTCTTTCTCTACGGCCAGCTCGAGGACACCGGCCAGCTCTACATCGCGATGGAATACCTCGAAGGCGACGACCTCGCCCGCCTGACCCGCCGGGACGGCCCCATGGCGCCCCACCGCGCGGCCCGCATCATGGTGCAGGTGCTCTCCGCCCTCGAAGAGGCCCACGGCGTGGGCGTGGTACACCGCGACCTCAAGCCCGAAAACATCTTCCTCACCACCCAGGGCGGCATCGCCGACACCCCCAAGGTGCTCGACTTCGGGCTGGCCAAAATCAAAGAGGACAAACTGCGCCCCGGCTCCATGGTGCTCACCCGCGAGGGCATGGTCTTTGGCACGCCGGAGTTCATGTCCCCGGAGCAGGCCCGCGGCGAAACCCTGGACGCGCGCTCCGACATCTACTCCCTGGGCATTATCTTTTTCGAGCTGCTCACGGCCAAGCTGCCCTTTCCGCAGAGCAAGCCCATGGAGTACATCGCCCACCACATCAAGACGCCGCCCATGACCATGTCGCAGGTGCGCCCGGAGCTCGGCATCCCCAACGAGCTCGAGCTCATCATCGGCCGCGCCATCGAAAAAAAGCGCGAAGATCGCTACGCATCAGCAGCGGAGTTCGCCCAAGCCCTCGAGGCCTTCTTGGCCAATGCGGGCGCATCTACCAGCGCGTCCACAACGAACGCGACGCCCCCCGCCGCTTCGGGCCATGCCAGCGCGCCTTCGGTACCCGCTGCGGCCCCAAACCCAACAAATGTGCCCGCCGCACGCCCCGCCGCCAGTCCGGGCAAGGGCCTGGTCATCGGCTTGCTGGTGCTCATCGCCGCCCTGCTCGGCGTGGTCATCTGGCTGCTGTTGAGCGCGGCACCCCCCGCGGCCCCTGCGCCACACGCGGCCCCCGAGGCCCCGGCTGCGGCGCCATCCCCGTCTCCAACACCGCCAGTCGCGGTGCCACAACCGTAAGAGGAGTTCCCATGAATACCACCACCACCCTGGGGCACATTTTCTTGTGCGCCGCGCTGCTCGCCCTCGTCCCCGTGGGTTGCGGCAGCGACAAAAACGACACGGCACCCAATGGCCTCGACACCGACCGCTCCCCGGGCGACACCAGCGTTACCCCGGGCGACACCAACGTCATCCCGGGCGACACCAGCGTC
>LSQX01261327.1_pt1 | contig 12559 bp, 13 predicted proteins | sample 654561 | NCBI WGS metagenome assembly LSQX01 (sample SAMN04489861, study PRJNA283612) | anaerobic digester metagenome | isolation source: 4 biogas reactors fed with cattle manure at either 37C or 55C with and... | place: Denmark: Kongens Lyngby | collected 2014 | reverse complement strand
CTGCGCCGGTAACGAGGAGCCCTGGGAGGGGCCGCCCTTGCATGGGTTTTTATTTCCTTACGCAAGCCGCTGTGATAGTATGAAGCTAGGGAAGGCCAAGTACATAGGAGATACAGGAGGCTTGATGAAAACATGCTGCAATCCCATCACCCGGTCAGCTCTGAGCGATGGCAGTGGCTGCAACAGCATCCTATCATTGCTCCGTCTTTGATGTGTGCTGATCTGTTAAACCTGCAGGACGATGTGCAGCGGCTGGAGGCGGCCGGTGCCGATGCATTCCATGTAGATATTATGGATGGTCATTTTGTACCCAACTTGGCGCTGAATCTGGACATCCTCAAACAGGTAAGAAGCGCTGCTAACATTCCCATCGATGTCCATCTGATGGTGGATAATCCCGAGGCCTATCTGGAGCCCGCCGCTGCCGCCGGTGCTGACCTGTGCATTTTCCATATCGAAAGCACCTACTTGCCGATGCGGCTGCTGCGGATCATTCACTCTGCCGGCGCCGCGGCAGGGATAGCCCTTAACCCTGCGACACCTATAGAAGCAATTAGGCTGCTGCTGCCGTATCTGCAGATGGTGATGGTTATGACTGTCGAACCGGGTTTTGCCGGACAGAAGCTAATCGGCTTTGCCTTGGACAAGATCACAGATTTGGCGGCCATACGGCGGGAACAGGGCCTAGACTTTACCATCGGCGTAGATGGGGCCATCGGCAGAGATGTAGTAACTGAGGCCGCGGCACGGGGAGCATCTTTCTTTGTGGGCGGCACTTCAGGTGTCTTTCTCAAAGACGGCACCGACTATGCTGCTGCCATTGAACTGATGAAACAGGCAGCACAGGCCAGATAAAGCACTGATTTTTCCTTTGACGGCGGGCCCGGCAAGGGGTATAATTTAGACGTAATTAGATGGTTGTCTAAATGTCTAAGCCTAGGAGGTGGTCCGCCTGGCAGCAATTGGCTTGACCTTTAAAGCACTTTCAGATCCCAACCGCCGCAAGATTCTCAGACTGCTTAAGGAAAGGGACTTGACAGCAGGGGAGTTGGCTGAACACTTTGGGATTTCCAAGCCTAGCCTTTCCCATCACTTGTCCATCTTGAAACAGGCTGGACTGGTAAGCGATGAAAGGCAGGGACAGCATATTGTCTATTCCTTGGAGTCGACAGTGTTTCAAGACATTATCCGGTGGCTGATGGAGTATACTGCCGATGAGAGTACAAACCCGTAGGGAAAGGAGGAACCGCCGATGACCAACCGCATACCAGCTTTGTCCCGAGAACAGTTAAAGCGAGATTGGCCTTTGCTCGCCGTACTCGCCCTGCTTTTCCTCCTGGGCGCCTATTTCTATCCAAAGCTGCCGGAACGGGTGCCCAGCCACTGGAACATCCACGGAGAGGTAGATGGATACAGCAGCAGATTCTTCGGTGCCTTTGGACTGCCCCTGTTCGCTTTGGGACTATATATACTGATGCTGTGGATGCCGTCCTTGGATCCGAAGAAAACCAACTACCCTCGTTTTTCTGGCGCATATGATATCATTAGATGGGCAACCATTGGCATCATGGCGCTGACCCACGGGATGGTACTGATGGCCGGCATGGGTATTAAGATAGATGCAGGCAAGGTGATCCAGCCAGCTGTCTCGTTGATGCTCATTTTGATAGGCAATCAGATGGGGAGATTCAAGCACAACTATTTCGTCGGCATCAAGACGCCATGGACCCTGGCCAATGAAGAAGTGTGGCGAAAGACCCACCGGATGGCTGGGCCTATCTGGGTTGTAGGGGGGCTTATGTCGCTCCTTGCTACATGGCTGCCGCCCCCGTATAACTTCGGGGTGATGATGGCGGTTGTAGTCGTGCTTTCTGTGATACCGATGGTTTATTCCTACCGCCTCTTCAAGGAGATGGCTGCAGATGACTAAGCAGCCCAATGGCTAAGCCTGATCAGGAACCCGGTGCCCTCTATGGGGTGCCGGGTTTCTCTTGTGTGCCCAGCGTGTCTGCTGAGAGGGACATCGCTAGAGCCGTCGGCTTGCGCTGCCCTACACCATTGTCAAGTGATCTGGCGCCTTAGCCATGAATATTGTCTCTTTGCGTTTAGGAGAAGTAAATATTGCTTGAGAAGGTAGAACGGTGCAATTAGTTGACAAGCTGCCAGAAACGGTATCAGATGGAAATGAACCGCTTCACGGAGGTATGGAGTAATGCCGACCATTTACGATGTGGCCGAGAAAGCCGGTGTGTCAGTTGGAACGGTTTCCAATGTCATCAACGGCAAGCCGTCGGTGGGGCCAGAACTGCGCCGGCGGGTTCAAGAAGCCATGCGAGACATCGGATATGTACCTAACCACATCGCCCGCAGCCTAGCTCAAGGCAAGACAGACACCATAGGTGTGCTTTATCCTTTTGATCCCGATTACAGAGCAGGAGAATCCTATATTGATTTTGTTTCGCTGTTGGTGTTAGCACTAAGCAAGCGGGGCAAGCATGCGGCTTTCTACCCAAACCATGATCCCAATACAGCCGCATCGGAGACCAAGAGGATAGTTGATAGCGGACAGGTTGATGGAGTAATTCTATTCGAAGTAGAAATGCTTGACGAACGGGTTTCTGTCTTAAAAGAACGGGATATCCCCTTTGTTCTCTTGGGGCGGTGTGCAAACAACGACGGACTTGCATATGTCGATGCTGATGTCGAGAGCATGCTCTGTGAAGCGGTTCAGCACATGGCGGAGATGGGCTATAAGCGGGTAGCCCACCTGGGCCGCCGGTCTTCGGCAGCTATTGATCTGCGGATCTATCACAGTTTGGTCCAAGAATGCCTGCGGGCAGGCATGGAAGTCGATCAATCGCTGTTTATCTGGAGTACCGGCAAGACCAGTGAGCAGGAAATGGCCATCAATCATCTGCTTGCCAACTATAAACACTATGATCTGGTGTTTATCAGTGATGGCCTGCAGCGGTTTCGTTTTGTGCAGATGGCCCGGGCCAGAGGCATAGATATTCCCGGAGATGTAGGTGTCATTGGTTACATGGGCGGGTCTTTGGATGAGCTGAGCCAGCCGAGCATAACGGCCTTTGACGTTCAACCCCAAGTTCTTGTGGAGACAGCCGTCGACATGCTGCTGGATATCTGTGAAGGCGGCGGCCAGGGAGAACAGGTATTGGTGCCGGGGATGCTCGTCAAACGAGAATCGACGAGAGTGAGGGATTATTAGTTGAAGCTGAACATCAAGCCAGAACCAGATTTTGAACGGATCAGAAAAGCGTTGACACTGCAGGGGAAATCTGACCGGCCCCCATTGGGAGAATTTCTGATTGCCAAATCTGTGAAGGAAGCCATTATCGACAGGCCTTTGGTTAGTGCCGATGATGAGATCGACTTTTGGATCAAAGCCGGATATGACTACATACATGTAAGGCCCCATTACCGGTTTGATGCTGTTACCCACGAAGACGGCGACATTGAAGGTGTCGGCGTCCTGCAGACATGGCAGGATCTAAGGGAAAAGGAGTGGCCGTGGCGCACGGAAGTCGATAATGTAGATTATTCGCTCCTGGAGGCTGTGAGCAAGCGGCTGCCCCAAGACATGAAAATCATCATGTCTACTGGAGATATCTTCACCAGGGCTTGGACCCATATGGGCTATACCCACTTCTGCATCTCCCTGTTCGAACAGCCCGACTTGGTGGCGGAACTCATGCGGGAGCAAGGGGAAGCCATCTATGAGGTAAACCGGCGGGCAGTGGAGCTGGCCGGCGAGAATATTGGGGCTATCTGGTACACCGATGATATCGCCTTTAATACAGGCCTTCTGGTGCAGCCTGAGTTTCTCAGGGAGCATCTTTTCCCATGGATGAAGAAGATCGCCGCCTTAGCGCAGGAGCTCAACGTACCTTTCCTATATCACACCGACGGCAACCTATGGGAAGTGTTCGATGATTTCGTTGAAATCGGTGTTAATGCAATTCATCCGCTGGAGCCTAAATCCATGGATGCAGAGGAGGTGAAAGCTAAGCGAGGGCATCAGTTTTGCCTGATCGGCAACATCGATGTTGATCTGTTAAGCAGGGGAACTCCAGAGCAGGTCCGACAGCTGGTCAGAGACCGGATCGAGAAACTGGGGTACGACGGCGGATACTGCGTAGGTTCCAGCAATACAATCCCCGATTACGTGAACCCCCTGAACTACGCTGCGATGATCGAGGAAGCCTTCAGAGGGTACTAAGGCCCAAAGACGTCAAGAACTAGAAGAGGAGGACTAAGCACTATGTTAAAGCGCAGGACCATGTTGATTCTTGTGGTAGTGCTCACGGGTGTATTAGCTTTTGGCGCAATGGCTGCCGCCGCTGAGTCAGTAACTCTGCGGTTTCTAATGCATACTTACAAGCCGTGGAACGATCTCCTGGCCAAACAGGCACGGGAGTTTGAGAAACTCCATCCCAATGTGAAGATAGTAATCACCACAGTAGAGCATGCAGACCTAAATATGAAGCTCATGACGTCTCTGGCAGCAGGTACTGCTCCAGAGATCCTCGGTGTGTATGGACCCTGGATGGTTGACTTGGTCGAGAATGGATGGATTGACCCGGCCCCTGATTTCGTTGTCGAGGATATTCGGGAAAATACGGTACCAGTAGCCGGGCAGAGTGCCGAGTACGACGGCAAGGTCTACGGCTATATACAGCATATCGGTATCCAGGCTCCCGTTATCAATGCCAGGATGTATCGTGAGGCTGGTTTGGACATACCCACAACCTATGATGAGCTTCTTGAAGTCAACAAGGTACTGGACAAATACGATAACAGAGGGCGCTTGACTCAAGCAGGCACTACGCTCTCTGTAAGTAAGGACGGCAGCTGGAACGTGATCCACTGGTCGACAATCCTCAAGGCCTTCGGCGGCGAACTTGTGACACCTGATGGCAAGCAAGCGGCTTTTAACACCCCTGAAGGCTTGGAAGCCACCAAGGTTTACCAGCAGCTGACCCATGCCAACTTCATTGAGGATGCCTTTACTCTAGAGAAAGCTGCTATGGAGTGGCAGGGTCCATGGACAAAGGCTTTCTACCTGCAGAACAACCCAAGGCTGGAGTTCCAAGCTATTGCACCACTGCGGGGGCCCGCTCGTCAGGTAATGGCCATGTATGCCTGGTTCTGGACGGTCAATGCCAATGCTGCACCAGCGCAGAAGGAGTGGGCATGGAAGTTCCTGCAGTATATCTCCAATGATGACAACTACCTGGACATGGCCATGGATGTTGGTTTCATCAGCTTCCGCAAGGCCCACTATGATGATCCCCGCTACGCATCTGATGAGTGGATCAAGGCCTTTGGAGAGGCTCTAGAGGTTGCAGACATCTACTACGCCAAAGTATCTGGCTGGGAGAAGGTTGACGTAGCAATTGGCCAGGAGCTTGAGCGGTTAACTGTTGGCGAGCTTACCGCAGAGGAGTTCTTGGAGATTGCAGAGAAGCGGGTCAACGAGATCTTGGCTGAAATTAACTGAGTGATTTAACCAAGCGGGGAGGCCAGGTTTCCCTGGTCTCTCCCCTTCTAGGGAGGCTCGAGTCAGTGGCTGAGAAAACAGGAACCTCTCGGATTCCGGGGCGTCGCAGGATGTCTTCCGGGCGGGCGAAGCAAGTTCGGTTCATCGTACTGGGCCTTACACCGGTACTGCTCTATTTCCTCATATTCTCCGTATATCCAGTGTTTTCCGCGTTCAAGATCAGCTTACACCGCTGGGGGCTGCTGGACCTCAACCGGCCGTTTATCGGTTTGACCAATTACCTGTGGGCCTTCAATGATCCGGTGTTTTGGGTCTCATTGAAAAACACGCTCTACTATGCCTTCTACTATGTACTGTGGGGGACACTGCTTGGCATGCTCCTGGCTGTGTTTGTCAACAGCCTGGTGGAGCCCTTTGTCACTGTGATGCGGGGAGTCATCTTCATGCCCGTAGTCACCTCGATGGTGGCTGTATCGCTGATGTTTGTATGGTTGTATCAGCCCATGTATGGAGTGCTCAATTACCTCCTCGGGTTTATTGGACTGGGGCCCTTCGACTTTTTGATGTCCACCACTCAGGTGATGCCCTCCATCGTAGCCATGAGTGTGTGGAAATCGGTGGGCTATACCATGGTCCTTTTCCTCGCGGGCTTGACCACTATCCCCGGGGAGCTGTACGAAGCTGCCAAGGTTGACGGCGCCTCAGGATGGCAGAGTTTTCTCCATATCACTTTGCCTTTACTGAAGCCCACCACACTGTTCGCCCTGGTGACAGGTATGATTGGAGGCTTTCAAGTTTTCACCCAGATATACGTGATGACAGGAGGCGGCCCGGGTACCGCCAGCCGCACCTTGGTGATGCATATCTATGAAACAGGGTTCAAATTCTTTGAAATGGGAAGGGCATCGGCACTGGCTTTCTTGCTCTTTGCTCTAGTACTAGTCATTACAATGCTTCAGCTCAAGTATTTACAGGCCGATTTCGAGTATTGAGTCGGGAGGGGTACCATTGCATAACCTCAAAGGCACGTTAAGAACTATGGTCAAGGCCGCTGCCTGCCTGGCCATCGGCGTTGTCATGCTGGCGCCGTTCATCTGGATGGTCTCCACCTCTTTTAAATACAATTGGGACGCCATCTCATTTCCTCCCAGGTTTTTGCCTACGGAGTTTGCCGGATTTGGATCATATAAGCGAGTCCTTACTGAGATCCCCTTCGCCAGGTTCCTATCCAACAGCGTAGTAGTAGCTGCAGCAGTAACTGCCGGTGTACTGTTTACCAGTTCTTTAGCGGGCTACATATTCGCCAAGTTCAATTTCTGGGGGAAAGAACAGATTTTCCTGGGAATCCTGGCGACGATGATGATTCCTTTCCAAGTCATCGTCATCCCGGTGTACATTCTGGTTTATCAGATGAAAATGCTCAATACCCTCTGGGCACTGATTATCCCCCGACTGGTCAGTGCTTACGGGATCTTCTTGATGCGCCAGTTCATGAGCGGCATTCCCACTGCACTAATCGATGCTGCCAGGATCGATGGCTGCAGCGAGTTCGGTATCTATGCCAAAATTGTCCTGCCCCTGTCTAAACCAGCCCTGTCGGCCCTGGGCATCTTTACTTTCATGGCCAGTTGGGACGATTTTCTCTGGCCTCTCCTGGTCCTGGATGATATGCCTAAGCGGACACTGCCCTTGGGGCTGGCCTTGTTTAGGCAGCAGTTCGGCATGATGGATTGGAATGTGATCATGGCCGGCACCCTGCTTTCCATATTGCCGGTGCTGATAGTCTTCTTTGCTGCCCAAAAGAACTTTATCGAGGGAATCACACTGAGCGGCATTAAAGGCTAGGTGCCGTTCAGGAGAAATGTATGTAGGCTCAGCGGAGATGGAGATGAAAGGGGTAGATGCCGGGTGACTGGGAGAGAGCGTCTCTTGGCAGCCTTACGGGGGGAGGAGGTTGACCGGATTCCCTGGTCTCCCTGCATGGATGGATACTATACCAGCTCCTTGCCGGAACAAGGCTACAATATGGATCTCATCGAGACACTGCGGTTCTTGCGCAGTGATATCATGGAACGCCATGTTCCTATCGTGGAGGCAGTATGTTCACAGGTGTCCGTCCGGGAGGTCAGCAGGGGAGATACCATCACCTATGAATATATGACTCCTGTAGGCACGCTAGTGGAAGAGAGAAAGCGTTCGGGTAAGACCATATACCGGAGCAAGTACTTGCTCCGCTCTGTTGAGGACATCAAGGTTTACCAGTACATCATTGAGCATACGTCTTATCAGCCGTGTTTTGATGAGTTCTTGGAACGGGACCGGTTTATCGGCGATGATGGCCTTGCAACTCCCTCGGGCAATCTAACTCCAATCCAGAGCCTGTTGCAGCACCTGATGGGAGTGGAGGGGGTTGTCTACAACCTGGCTGACTATCCTCAGGAGATGAATGAGCTTCTGGAAGCCATGCATCAGCATAACCTGAAATCCTATGGGCTCTTGGCCGAATCTCCGGCTCCAGTTGTGTTTACCTATGAGGATACCTCGACAACAGTTATGAGCGCAGACATGTACCTCACCTATTCAGCTCCCCAGTTGGATGAATATGCCAAGATCCTCCATGAGGGAGGCAAGGTGTTTATCACCCATATGTGCGGCAAGCTCAAGGGGTTTGCCCATCTTATTGGAGCCGGTGCCATGGACGGTGTCGATTCCCTCTGCCCGCCGACCACCGGCGATTTTTGGGCCCATGAAGCCCGTGGGCTTTGGGGCGAAGACAAGGTGATTATTGGCGGCATCGAACCTCCATCCCTGGTGTGGATGTCGGTGAGGGAGACTGTGGAGTATGTGACGGAGGTCTTAAACCGTATGGCCCCCGGCAAGGCCTTTATCTTAAGCAGCGGGGATGCCGTTGCCTACGGCACGCCCATTGAAAATCTCCTGGCTGTAACGGCCGTCATTGAACAAAGGGGTCAATATCCCCTCAAGGGGGATATCCGGCCGGAAGAGATTCTTCTGACCTAAGGGGCTGGCCAGCCCCTTATCTTGTTTCATCCAGCGGCTCCACTGTGGATTATTATCGCGGCAATTTGGAAACATCTTAAGCATTGGGACAGATGAGATCCCTGACCCCGGACCCAGGCAGGATAACAGGATTGACATGGCGTAAAGAATAAGACGGGGTTCGATTGGTAATCTTGGCCGTATAACATTTAGTGGAGGGATGACATAATGAATGAAGTTCAAAAAGCCCGTGAGCTTTTGCGCCAGTGGAAAGGCGATACTTACGCTTTCGGTTTAGGTGTTCTGGGCAAGACAGGAGAGTTTGCAGCTGAATTGGGCAAGACCGCGATGGTTATTGCCAACCGGGCCGATTGGATGAAGCCTACCGTGGATAGGGTGGTCAGCTCTCTGAAGGAAAACGGCGTAGAGCTAGTTCCCAATGAGATCGTGCCCGACGCGGCACCCAACGCTCCCCGGGAGGATGTCTACCGGCTGGAGACTTATATTCTCCACCACCAGCCTGATGTTGTAGTGGTGATCGGCGGGGGCAGCAGCATCGATGCAGCCAAGGCTGCCAACATGCTGGCCACCCTGGGGACCCATGATGCCGATATCGACCGGTATTTTGGCACCGGCGAGGTTACCAAGGCGCTAGAGGCAACCGGTAAAAAGCTGCGGCCCCTGATCGCTGTGGCCACTGCCGCCAGCTCCGGAGCCCATCTGACCAAGTATTCCAATGTCACCGACGTGGTTGCTGGGCAGAAGAAGCTGATCGTTGATGATGCCGTAGTACCCCAGCGGGCAGTATTTGACTATTCCATTACCAAGACAATGCCGAGAGGCTTTACCGCAGACGGAGCTTTTGACGGCGTTGCCCACTGCTTAGAGGTCTTCTTAGGCGCATCCGATGAGACCTTTGACAGAATTAAGGATGTAGCCCTCTTAGGGATTGAACTGGTAGTCAACAATGTCGAGAAGGTCATGGAGAATCCCACCGACGAGGCCGGCAGAGAAGCTCTTGGCCTGGCTACCGACTTGGGAGGCTATGCCATCATGATCGGCGGGACCAACGGCGCCCACTTGACCAGCTTCTCCTTGGTTGACCTTACCAGCCATGGACGGGCCTGCGCGTTGATGAACCCGTACTATACCGTGTTCTTTGCGCCTGCTGTTGAGAAGCAGCTGCGGCTGATAGGAGATATCTATCGGCGGGCCGGCTTGATCAGCGAGGATCTTGACAAGCTCTCCGGCAGAGACCTGGGTATCGCGGTAGCCAACGGCATGGTGGAACTGAGCCGCCGCGTCGGCTTCCCCACTAAGCTCACCGATCTAGAAGGATTTACCGATGCGCATATTGAGCGGGCCCTCACTGCTGCCAAGGATCCCCAGCTGGACATGAAGCTGAAGAACATGCCGGTACCCTTGAATGCGGATTTGGTGGATGAGTACATGGCGCCTATTCTGGAAGCAGCCAAAGTGGGCGATTTCAGCTTGATCAAGAATATGGCGTAAGGCAGGAATGACAGGCAGGATAATCGAATTATGAAGCCTCCGCAGGTTTAGAGGCGATTGAGATAGGCAGGTAATAGACGTTCTTATACCTGCCTATCTTGGTGTTGCTATCACATAGTTGGAGCCCTCGTTCTAGCAGAGACTCGGGGGCATAAATTGCAAAAATAATCCGAAGTGACTGTAATATATACAGCAACATTATGCAAAGGAGTGTATAAGTATAGATATTACAGTTTGATTAATATAATAGCAGGACATTTGTCCTAGGAGTTGAAGCCTATAATAAGGACTTTTTTAGTCTGCATTTTGACAGTACCGGGAGGTAGGGAACTTGACCCTTTGCAGGAACAATGAACAGGTCTTGCGGCATATACGCTGGCGTTCCACAGCACATTTTCTGGGGGAAGGCTCCCACTTCCCGCGGCTTGTCTGGGGATTCATTATTGCCATCATGATCTTAGTGGCTGTGCAGAGCCGGAACGTGGAGCCGAAAACATGGATTCCGGCGTTCCTGTGGTTTCACGCAGCTGTCAGCTGCGCAGTCTGGGTCGCGGCCACCATGCAGGGTTCTTGGGCCTTAAGCTGGGTAGGGTACTATACTGCTTGGATCGCCCTCTCTGGGATTGTGATTAGTTCTCCGGCGACCTTTAGCCTTGGATATGTGCTGATGCTGGTGGGCCTGGCACTTTCTGCTCTAGACATGCCCTCCCGTCCTGGTTTTATGGCCTTGTCCTTATGGGCGGCGTCTATCCTGATGGCCGTTGAGGGAAGGGAGCTTAACGAGGTTTTGCCCTCCAATGCGGCATCCATTGCCATACTGATCTTTGTGCTGGTTAGTGTGCTCTTGCTGCAGAGCCTCAGCCTTTTGGAGAGCATCTATCGGCGGGGATTCTGTGATGACCTTACCGGCGTCGGCAGCAGGCGGATGCTGGGATGGCTGAGCAAAACGGCATTGACTGAGGCGAACCGGCGAGGCCAGCGGCTGAGCCTCCTGCTGCTGGACCTGGACAATTTCAAGCGGGTCAATGATCACGGCGGCCATGCCTTGGGAGACGCTGTACTGGAGAAGTTTGCCAAGTTTATCCATGGGGAGATTCGCTCAGAGGATATCCTCTGCCGCTACGGCGGTGATGAGTTTGCCATCTTGTTGAGGAATACTGATCACAAGAATGCCGTAGCAGCAGCTCAGCGCCTGAGAAAACGGGTAGCAGACGTTTTCAGCCAGGAGTTGTCAGAGTGTCCCATCAGCATCTCCGTTGGGGTAGCAACCTATCCTGAACACGGCGCCAGTTTGACAGAGCTCTTGAACAAAGCGGACAGGGCCCTCATGGCTGGAGCTAAACTCCAGGGCAGAAACAGGGTCGCTACCGCTGAGGCCTTCCACTGCGGAGACCCGTGGGATGTGCTGAGAGATGTTCTATCGCCATCCATGGTACGGCTCATGGAGATTCTAGGTCAAATCGATGAAGAGAGTATAGCATCTATGGCGAGGATGGTGGAGTTGGCAGGGGCATTGGGTACAGCCATGGGCCTTTCTGAAGACATGCAGGCTGTCTTAATGCAAGCTGCAGCTTTACATGATGTGGGCAAAATCGCTGTGCCGAAAGACATACTAAACAAGGCCGAACCCTTGAGTTTGAAAGAGCAGCAGGCCGTGATGCAGCATGCAGAAATCGGTGTGGCCATCTTGGCCAATTTAGATGTTGATGAGGATGTAATAAAAGCCATCCGCCACCTTCACGAGTGGTGGAACGGCGAAGGCTATCCCGATGGCCTGCGGGGAGAAGAAATACCCACCGCTGCAGCCATCTTGGCAGTGGCAGACGCCTATGATACCCTGACGCGGCCGGGCCCCCATGGAGAGGCCCGCACTCCCACAGAAGCCGTACAGGAGATACTGCGGCGCTCCGGCCAGCAGTTTAGCCCTCATGTCGCAGCCAAACTGCCGAAGGTGCTGGAACGGGCATCCTAGGCAGCGTACCCGTTACAGGTGTAGGCTTTAGGTACTTCCCTAATCTTGCTTCTCCATTGTGATTGTTACATTGCCAGGCAGAGCCAACTCGCAAAAGGCCTCGTATGCTTTGATGATCCCAGTGGGCACTGGGCAGGCAGCATGGAGCCTGCAAGCCTCCGCCGCCTGAAAGATGGGATTCTTACTGAAGCGGCCTGCAGCGGCCATCAATTGGTCAACTTCTTCAAGGTATGGTGCAAGGCTCTGAACCAGCTGGCAGTCGCTGCTTAGCATAATCTGATAATCCCCATCCATCGCACCCTTCAGTATGAGCTCAGTCCCCATGCCGCAGATACCGGCTGCTATCCTTACTGTGACTTGCATTGATGACAGGGCCTCCTCCATGGGCTTTTTCAACGTTATCCTTAACCACTACTTTAGCGCTGCTGCGGCAGAGTCCTGCACCAAGACACAATTTACAAGGAAAATCAAATGGGATGTGCCTTTACGCGGTATAAGTGGTGGCAGCAACGAGCTGCCATAGATGTAAATTCTGCAAAATGGGGCTTGACACGATT
>LSQX01334680.1_pt1 | contig 12560 bp, 10 predicted proteins | sample 654561 | NCBI WGS metagenome assembly LSQX01 (sample SAMN04489861, study PRJNA283612) | anaerobic digester metagenome | isolation source: 4 biogas reactors fed with cattle manure at either 37C or 55C with and... | place: Denmark: Kongens Lyngby | collected 2014 | reverse complement strand
GGGTGAGCAGATGAGACAGCGCATCAACTACGGGGTGATCTCAGCCAGCAACATGGCCAGGTCCCACATGAAAGCCATCCAGGACAACCCGAACGCCAGGCTGGTGGCTGTTTGCGACCTCGACCTGGCCAAGGCGAAACGCGCAGCCGACCTGTTTGGCGCGGATCAGGTGTACCAGGATTACCGGCAGCTGCTGGACAATGCCGCCATCGACGCCGTCGTGATCTGCACGCCGGACCAGCTGCACCGGGAGATGACCGTGGCCGCTCTGGCCAGGGGCAAGCATGTCCTGTGCGAGAAGCCGATGGCCCTGACCGTCGCCGACTGCCAGGCCATGATCGAGGCCGAGCGCGCCGGCAAAGCCAGGCTGATGATCGGGCAGATCTGCCGCTATACGCCGGGCTTTGTCGCCGCCAAGGACCTGATCAGCCGGGGCAAGATCGGCGAGCTGTTTTTCGTCGAGTCGGAATACGCCCACGACTACAGCAGAATCGTCGGTTCCCCGACGGCCGACCACTGGCGGCGCGACCCTTTGCGGCACCCGTTCCTCGGCGGCGGCTGCCACGCGGTCGACCTGCTGCGCTGGATTGCCGGCAACCCGACCGAGGTGACCGCCTACGCCAACCGCAAGATGCTGCGGGACATGCCGACCGACGACTGCACCATCGCGATCTACAAGTTCCCGGACGAGGTGATCGGCAAGGTGTTTGTCTCGATCGGCTGCAAGCGCAACTACACCATGCGTTCCGTCTTCTATGGCTCGAAGGGGACGATCATCGCCGACAACACCACACCGCATCTGACGATTTTCAAGGACGGTTTTGCCGCAGCGGACGGCTTGTTCGACGCGGCCGCCACGCACACGGTTCCCGTCCTGCTTCCGGTCTCGCTGAACAACCACAACACCAGCGGCGAGATCAACGATTTCACCCGCTGCCTGCTCGAGGATACCGCTGTTACCACGTCGTCCGTCGAAGGGGCGTCGACCGTGGAGGCCTGCCTCGGCGCGGTCAAGTCAGCCGCAGCCGGGAAACCGGTCGCGCTGCAGTACGCGCATCTGCAAGGAGGATCGCTATGAAACGCATCGTCATCATCGGCGGCAAGGGGCGGGTCGGCTCCTACCTGGTGCCGCAGCTGGTCGCCGACGGCTATTTAGTGCTCAACGTCAGCCGCGGCCAGACCGAGCCGCCGCGGCCGGACCGGGTCTGGCAACAGGTCGAGCAGGTCGTGCTGGATCGCAAGCAGGATGATTTCCCGCAGCACATCGCCGCCCTGCACCCGGACGCGGTCATCGACATGGTCTGTTTCAAGGCGGACGACATGCTGCGCCTGGCCGATGCGCTGCAAGACCAGGTCGGCCACTACCTGGTCTGCGGCAGCATCTGGATGCACGGGCCCAGCGAGACGGTCCCCTGCCCCGAGCACTTGAGCCGCACACCGACCGGTGTCTACGGCCAGGAGAAGCTCAAGATGGACGACGCCGTGCAGCAGCTGTTTGCCCAAAAGGGCTTTCCCGGCACGATCGTCCACCCCGGCCACATCGTCGCCGAGGGCTTCCGGCCGATCAACCCGCAGGGCAATTTCAATCCTCAGGTTTTCTCCGACCTGCGCCGCGGCCAGCCGCTCGTTCTGCCCAACCTGGGCATGGAAACACTGCACCCGGTGCACGCGGCGGATGTCGCCGGCGTCTTCCTGGCATCCCTCCGGATCGGCAGCGTCAGCTTCGGCCAGGGCTTCCACGCGGTCGCGCCGGCGGCCGTCACCTTGTCCGGCTATGCCCGGTCGATGGCCGCCTGGTTTGGCCAGGAAGCCCGCCTCCGGTTTCTGCCCTTTGACGAATGGGCCAAAGCGGTCCCTGAAGCCGACGCGGCGGCCACCTTGGAGCACATCTCCCGCTCGCCTAACGCCTCAATGGACAAGGCGCGCCATCTGCTGGGCTTCGTGCCGCGTTTTGCCGCTTTCGAAGCGGTCCAGGCCGCCGTCACCTGGCTGATCGACCACGGACAGCTAGCTTGAGATTCTAAAGATACCGTTCCTGGTTCAGGAAGACATCCAGCATGGCCATGATCTGGTCATAGCGGATGTCGTGGGTCACGGCGTGCGTCGGGGCCGCGATGTAGCCGCCCCCCGCTGACATGACGCGCATCACGCGGCTCGTTTCGGCGCGGATCTGGTCGGGCGTCGATCTGGGCAGCAGCTGCTGGGTCGAGATGCCGCCCCATACAGACAAGTCGCGGCCGAATTCGCGTTTAAACCAGGCCTGGTCGTAGATTTCCGGCTGAAAGGTCTGATAGCAGTCCAGGCCGATCTCGATCAGGTCCGGGAACAAGGCTGAAATGTCGCCGCAGGAATGCTGGATGACAACCTTGCCGCCGATACGCGCCGCCTCATACATGCGGGCCAGGCGCGGCTTGATGAACGTCCGCCAGTTGGCCGGGCCCATCAGGGTCCCGCGCTGCTGGCCCCAGTCGTCGCCGAAATAGACCGCGTCCAGGGGATATTCGTTGACGATGGCGATCAGCTTCAAGTTATAGACCAAAATGCGCTCGAACAGCTCGTGCATGAACAGCGGCTCAGCCGCCATGTTGTACAGGGCTTCCTCGAAGGTCAGGTAACTCCAGGCGCGCTCGAAAAGTGAAAAGCCGATACCGAAGACCTTGAACTGGTCGCAGTCCCGTGCCCCCACCTGCTCGACCGCCCGACGGAATCGCGCTTCGTCAAAAGCCGGCTCCCGGTAATAGGCCATGTCCGGCCCGGGAATAAGCGGGTGATCGACGACGCCGATGTCCTTGTCCGCGCCGGAGCGGTTCCAGGTGACGCCATACTCGTCCAGAAACAAAGCCGAACCGGGTTCGCGTTCGGTCGGCCAGCCCCAGTACTGCCCGCAATAGAGGTGGTTGTCCAGCACATCGTCCTCAAATGTCTCCGTCTCGAAATGCGGGGCCATGCTGCGGCGGGCCTGTTCGGTAAAATCGCAATAGTGCGGGATCTTGTCGCTCGCCTGGTGACGCAGGGCAGCCAGGACCCGTTCTTTCCGGATCATGGCTCCCCTCCCAGCGGTTCAATGCGTACGCTCTGGAAATAGCTGCCGCCGCCCGGCATCTCCCTGCGGTCGATCACGGTCGACCAGGCCATGTTCGAGCCGATCGGCGCGTGGCTGCCGTCGATGTGCAGCGTGACGGTATCCGACGGGGCTAGTTCATGTTCGTGCCGCGCCTGCCAATAGGCGGCCACGTCATGGAAACGGGCGTCGAAATGGAACGGGGCCTGCCCAAAGATGCGAACGCCGCGGCCGTCGGCGTCGGTCAGCTCCAGCCAGTGCGTTTTTTCATGGCCGCCGTTTTCCGAGGGCGGATTAAAGGGGAAATGTTCTTTTGCGACCGTACTGCTGAACTGCCCCAGCCTGACGCAGGCCATGCGGTCCGGATAGCACTCCCAGGGGCCGTAGCCCCAATAGCGCAGCTGCTGGCATGCACCGTTCAGCTGAAAGCACAGGCCGACCCGCGGAACCATCTCGACCTGGTTCGGTACGAGCGCACCTATGTCGATCGCCAACCCGGCCGCGTCGAACCGGTACGTCAGGAAGACCGGAAAGGGCTGGGCGGCCCGGGGGGTTACCAGCAACTGGAAGCGGACCATGGCCAGGCGGTCCGCTGTGGTCAGCTGGACATCCTGGGCCGCGATCGCCAGGTCGCGAAACACGCGGGTCTGCGCGTACCAGCCCCAGCCTTCCTGGCAGTCCAGGCCGGTCGGCGGACGGGAAAACGCAGGGATGGCGCCCCGGATCAGGGAACCCCCGTTTTGCTCCAGACCGAGCAGCTGCCCGCTGGCGCGATCCAGCGTCGCCGCCAGGGTTCCGGCCCGCAGCACGATTTGGTCGCCGTCCGTCACCAGGACCGGGCCAGCAAGCTTGATCACCGGTTCGGCGCGTGGTCCGTCCGGCAGCTCGATCTGGATGAAGGAAAGGATGTCGCCGTCTTCCCCGTACCAGGGCTTGTCTTTCCAGCGCAGGTTGATCTCCAGGTGGTAGGCACAGCCTGGCTTTTTGTCGTGCGGCAGGCGGCAGACCCATTCGGCGGATTCACCGGGCGCCAGAACTGGCAAAACGACTGCTTGCCGGACGACGGCCACACCATTTTCGCGCAGCACCGCCTCGGCCCGCACGTCGGCCGTGCTCATGGTCTGGCTGCGGTTTTTCAAAACGAACCGCCCCGGGTCGCGTGCGGAACCGCGCGCGTTGCTGTCCCGGCGCTCTTCCAGCCAGATCGGCGCGTAGACGGCCTGGATCTCCCGGGCCACCGGCTTCCAGGTCAAGTCGGGCAGCACGATGCCGTTGTTGGTCATGAACAGCGGCACCTCCGGGTCGGTGAAGGATTCGCCGAAATCGCCGCCATAGGCCCAGTATGCATGGCCGTCCGGCGTTTCGGCCAACAGGCTCTTGTCCTGCCAGTCCCAGACAAAGCCGCCCTGGAAGCGGGGGTAGCGTTCGAGCAGGTCGCGGAACTGGGCCAGGCCGCCGCCGCTGTTGCAGATCTGGTAGAGGTATTCGACGAGGATGACCGGCCGGTCGTCGACGGGGTCCGCCAGCATTTCCAGGATGCGTTCGACCGGCGCGTACATATCGCCGCGGATATCGGAGATGTTCTTGCCCGGGCTGCCGCTTTCGTACTGGCACAGCCGCGTCTTGTCGTATTCCTTGATGAAGCCGGTCATGGCGGCGTGGTTCGGCCCGAAACCGCTCTCGTTGCCCAGCGACCAGGCATAGATGGATACATGGTTCTTGTAGGTGCGCACCATGCGGGTCGCGCGGTCCAGGTAGTGCAGGGCGTACTCGGGGTCGTGCGACAGCTGGCCTGAGACGCCGTGCGTTTCCAGGTTGCACTCGCACACCAAAAGAATGCCCAGCTCGTCGCACAGTTCGTACCATTCCGGGCAATCCGGATAATGGCAGGTGCGCACGGCGTTGATGTGCATCCGCTTCATCTGGCGGATCTCCTCGCGCATGTGCGCAAGGCTCACCGTGCGGCCAGACGGCCCGTGCTCGTGTCGGTTGACGCCGCAGACCCGCAGCCGCTTGCCGTTCAGCAGCACGACGCCGTGCTGAATCTCAACCTTCTTGAATCCGACGCGGCAGGCCTCGTGGTCGGCCGCCTCCCCGCCGGAGTCCAGGAGCGTAAAAACCGCCGTATACAGAACCGGCGTTTCCGGCGTCCAGGGGCACACCTGGTCGAGTTCGATCCGCACCCGCGCGGCGCCCGCGGTGGGCTGCTCCCGGGTCGTGTACTGCGCCCGGGCGGCCACAGCGCTTTCTGCTTCGCCCAGCAACCGGCCTTCCGGGCCGTACAGGCTGGCCCTGATGCGGCAATCGGCATAGCCGGGCTGGCGCGAGACCATCACGTCGGCGCAAAAGTGCCCGCCCGCGCCCGGCAGGTCCGGCTCGGCGACGACCTGGTAATCCGCGATGTGCAGCTTCGGCTTGGCGATCAGCCAGACGTGCCGGTAGATGCCGGACAGGTACCAGTAGTCCTGGTCCTCGAACCAGGTGCCGGTCGCGAAGCGCATCACCTGCAGGGTCAGCAGGTTTTCGCCAGGCCGGACAAATTGGCTGATCTCGAATTCGACCGGCAGCTTGGAATCTTCGGCATAGCCGGCCATCTGGCCGTTGATCCAGAGGTAAAAGGCCGTTTCCACGCCGTCGAAGCGGATGAAGAGGTCACGGTTCAGGTCGTCTTCCGGCAGGATGAAGGTCTTGCGGTAGCAGCCGGTCGGGTTGTCCCGGGGCAGCTCAGGCGGATTGGGGGCCTGCAGGCCGGCCCTGGCCGTGACGGCAGACGGTGTGCCCGGATCCAGCCGCCAGGGATAGACGACATTGGTGTAGATCGGTTCGCCAAAGCCCTGCGTTTCCCAGTTGCCCGGTACATCGATCGGGGCAAAGTCTGAAGGAACATAATCGGGCAAATAGAAGGCGTCCACGTCATCCGGTGAACGGTAGAGCTTGAAGTCGTACCGGCCATCCAGGGACCTGACCCGGGGCGAAGCCGTCCGGTCGCAGGTCCGGGCCTGCTCGACTGACGGGTAGGCCCCCCAGGGCGTATGGGCCGGGACGCGGTTCTGGGCGATGATGTCCGGGTTGAGCCAGGCGGATTTTTGATCAAACGCTTTCATGACTTCAGCCTCCTCGCTTGCAGCCGTTTGAGATCCCGAACGGCCGGAAATGCGCTTTTTCCCCAAGAGGTGTCCGGAAGCACGCGCCACCAGCACAATCCGGCTCATGATTCGAGATGGCTTAGATCCGGATGCCGAGCGCCAGCGCCTGTTGCCGGATGAAGCTTGCGGCGGCTGCGACCTCGTCGGGCTGGCTCATGTGCTCCATCATCAGGGCGGCCGGCATGGGCAGCTTATTCAGTTCGCGCAGGTAAACGGTGTAGTCGAGGGCACCGAGCCCGGGCCGGCACTCGTTCAGGTGCGTGGTCAGGCGGCTTTCCAGACGGATGTCCTTGGCGTGGCAGCTCTTGATGTAGGGGCCCAGCTTGGCGAACAGCTCCTTGATGACGGCCCCGTTGTCCGTGTAGGCCCGCGGGCTGCAGATGATGTTGACCGGGTCGAGGTGCACGGCGAACGACGGCCGGTCGATCGCCCGGATCAGGTCGAGGTAGGTGTCGGCACTGTCCGGCAGCATCCAGGGCATCAGCTCAAGGGTGTAGAAGGTTCGCACCGGGCGCACCGTGTCGATGATCCGGCGGACCACGTCGACGATGCGGACGAACGTGTCCGCGCTGAAGTTATCCGGGTGCGGGCCATCCCAGATATCGGAACAGGAGCCGGCGATGTTGACGCAGCAGGCTGCGCCGACCCGGTCAGCCAGGTCGAGCTGGCCGCAGCAGAAATCGAAGGCCTGGCGCGCGGTGCGCGCGTCCCGGCTGAGCGGATTGCTCCAGGCGCCGACCTCCGCGATGTGCAGCGGGTGTTCGCGGATCAGGCGGACATAGGCGTCGACCAGATCCGGGGGATCCGTATGCTTCAGCGGAAAAAAGACCGCCGAATAGCCGAGTCTCAGAACCTCGCCGAGCCATTCCTCCGGGTTACGGCACGCTTTCAGGACCGGTCCGCCAAACAGCATGGGGATACCTCCCTCCGGATTCTGCGCACGAGCGGCGCGTTTTACGTCAGGCCAAAGGTCTTCTCTTTCAGATCAAGATAGTACAGGTAATCCTGGTCGCTGACATTGGGCGGGCAGCGGTGGTCGCAGAACGGGATGTAGCCGCCGCGTGCGACCAGCGGCACCAGCGTCTCCATGTAGCGGTCGATCGCCTCGCGCCCGGCTCCAAGCTGCATCTTGTCGAAGCCGCCCATGATGCGCAGGTCGCGGCCGTAGGCATCGAGCAGGTCAGCCGGGTGCGTGCAGCTGTTGACCTCGTACGGGAACAGGCAGTTGATCCCGCTGGCCAAAAAACCCGGCAGCAGGGGACGGACATCGCCGTCGCAGTCGGTGTACCAGATGTCGATGCCGTGCGCCTTGAGCTTCTGGTCGATCCGCTTGTAGCGCGGCACGACCACCGACTCGAAAAAATCCAGCCGGACGATCGGGCCCTTGTTGAAGCAGATGTCCTCCCAGCCGGCCGCGAAATCGAACTGGAAGTGGGGCAGGAGCTGGTCCAGGCTGTGTTCGACCAGCCGGCAGGCCGTTTCGACCATGTCCTCGACCATCTCCGGGTAATCGTAGCAGGCATAGGCCAGACCCTCGAAGGTCAGCATGTCGCGGATCTTGCCGATCATGGAACCGGTGTTGATGCCGAGCGGGTAGACACGGTCGTCGGGATGGGCGCGTTTGAGCGCGTCGATGTCCAGCGTGCGTGTCGCGTCGATCTGGAAGCGCTCGTGCTTGACCTTTTGCCAGTCATCCGGCGTCTCAATCGAGGAACGCAGGAAGTGCGGGATCGTGTCGTGGCTGTCCAGCGGCACCTCGGCCAGCAGGCCGTCGCTGTTGATGATCACCTTGTGCTTGCTGTCGCGGCTGATCTCGCGCGTCTCGAAGGGCGGCGACATCCAGGTGCGTCCGCCGATAACCTCGATGCGGTCAAAGTTGAAGAAGATGTCTGCCTCGCGGTTGTTGCGGATGTTATGGTCGCGAAACAGCTTCCAGAGATGGAAATTCTCTTCCCAGTAGCCAAACTCCATGTTGAAGCAGCGGTCGATGTCCTGGTAATGCATCTGGCGGTTGAAACGCTCGCGATCGGTCAGGGTTCCTTTCCATTTGGGCCGGATGGGTGAGATCGCCATCGGGTTTGTCCTCCAAAATAAGGTTTATGTCGCCGGGCGGCTGTTCAGGAACGGGTGCTCGGATGCGTGACATCCAGCAGCGGGTAATCGTCCAGGTAGTTGGCCAGCAAGCCGCATTCGTCGAGCAGCTTAACCAGGCTGTAGCGGGTGCGGTAGTCCTTGCCGGCGTGCATGGAGCGGTTCAGCATGGCGCGGTCGATACCCAGTTCGGCCGGGGTCTCGGGGCCGCCCAGATCCCGCCAGGCCTTGAGGATGCGCGCAAAGGGCGGCAGATCCCGGATCACGGCCTGCAAATCCGCAAGGCGAGCCTGGGCCTGGCAGATGCGCCGTTCCTGTTCCGGCCAGTCGAGGAAATCGTCCGGATTCTCGCGCATGATTTCGGTCGCGGCCTCTTCGCGGTAGGCTTCGAGCAGCCAGGCCGTCCGCTCGTCGCGGCTCAGGCGCCGGCGGCGGATATCGGCCAGGTCGAGGCGGGACAGGTCTTCCTTTGCAAAGTGCAGATAGAGCGGCCAGACCAGCAAGGTGGACAAACCGACCGCCGTGCCGTGCGGCGGCTGCCGTTCGCCCTTGAGGAGCTTCATCATGTCCCAGTAATGGACGATGTTGTGTTCGACCGAGGCGACGGCCCGCGTATGGCCGACCACCATGATCGTCACGCCGGCCAGGAGCAGCGCTTCGATCAGGACGCGGATGCCCGCCTCGCTCTTGCTTTTCAGGTCGCCGATGTGGTCGAGCAGCTTGTTGACCGCCTGAACCACGATCTCGCCGCAGACCGTGCAGGTGCGCTCGCCGTTGACGATGCCGCCGATCTGCCAGTCTGCCCAGGCGATGTACTTGCCCAGGACATCGCCGATCCCCGAGACGACCATCGGCATCGGCGCCGTGCGCAGGATGTCGAGGTCGCAGACGATGATCTCCGGGCAGTTCGCCGCACGGTGGATCTTGACGCCGCGCAGGATCAGGGGGGCCACGACCGAGGTATAGCCGTCCATCGAGGGCGCGGTCCCGATACAGACAAAGGGTTTACCGGTCCGCACCGCCACCACGCGGGTGGTGTCCGTGATCGAGCCCGAACCGACCGAGATGAGGAATTCTGTCTCCGGCTGCATCGTCAGCAGGACTTCGCCGCAGGCCCGCTCATCGGGCACCAGCTCGCCGTCGCGGCGCAGCACGCAGGGCAGGACGGTCAGGCCGGCCGCGCGCAGCAAGCCGGTCAGCTTTTCACCGACCAGGGGCCAGGTGTTGTCGTCGGCGACCAAAACGGCCTGGCGGCCCAAACCGCGTTTCCGGATCAAGGCGGGCACGCGGTCGATCAGGCCGGTGCCGACATAGATGTCCTGGGTCGGCAGGCGGTGCTCGCCGCCGCAATTGCAGGCCAGGCCGGTCAGGGTAAGTTTGCTGTCTGAATCGTAGTGGAGCTGTACAGCCATATGGTTCTCCTCATGCGCCTTGCGGCGGTGATACAATCCCATCTTAACACAGTTCCCGAACCAGAAAAGACCTGGCTGCATGGGCTGGACATTCCCGGCCGTCTGGCCAATAATGAAAACAAGCCCCTTGGGCAACACGATTTCTGGCAAAAAGGAAGGTGATCTGGATGGCTAAGCTTCGTATCGGCATCATCGGTACGGGCGGCATCGCTCACGCCCACATGCGGGCGTACCAGCAGTTCGAGGATGTCGACATCGTCGGCGGCGCCGACATCATCCCCGGCAAGGCGCGCGCGTTCCTGGATGAATTCGGCCTCACCAAGGCCGAGGCGTTCACCTCGGCCGCGGACCTGATCAAAAATGTCGCCATGGACGGGGTCAGCGTCTGCACCTACAACAAGACCCACGCCGCATGCGCGATCCAGGCTTTGGAGGCCGGCCTGCATGTCCAGTGCGAAAAGCCGATGTCCTTCACCTTGCCGGAAGCCGTCGAGATGGTGCGGGCGTCGCGCAAATCCGGCAAGATCCTGACGATCGGCTTCCAGCCGCGCTACAGCTACATGCGCCAGAAGGTCGATGAAATCATCGCCTCCGGAGCGATCGGCAAGGTCTACTATGTCCAGAGCGGCGGCGGCCGCCGGCGCGGCATCCCGCCGGGGACCTTTGTCGACGCCGACAAGGCCGGTTTCGGCTGCCTGGGCGATCTGGGCTGTTACTCGATCGACGAATGCATGCACGCGATCGGCTACCCCAAACCGCTGACCGTCTCGGCCGTGGCCACCGACTATTTCGGTAAAAACCCCAAGTACTGGCCCGACCCGGACAACTTCAATGTCGATGACTTCTCCGTCGCCCTGATCCGCCTGGAAGGCGACATCACCTTCATCTTCAAGCAGTCCTGGGCGATGCACGCCGATTCGCTCGGCGACACGCTCTGGCTGGGCACAGACGGCGGTATCAAGGTAAGCAACGGCTTCGACTACGCCAACAAACCCTCCCGCGTGATGCATTTCACCGATGTCAACGGCTTGCAGACGGACAGCTACGTCCTGCCGTCCAATATGTACAATGCCTACGCCGGTCCCAAGGAAGTCGACATCTTTGCGGCCAAGGTCCGCGCCTACTGCGACGCGATCCTGACCGGCGGCCCGGCGCCGATTCCCGGTGAGGAGATCCTCTACAACCAGGCGATCTGTGACGGCATTTACCGTTCGTCCAAGCTGAAACGCGAGATCGAAATCGAGATTCCCGCGATCTGAAAGGAGACTTCCCATGATTCGTATTGCGATGCTTTCCAAATGGCATGTCCACGCAGCCGGCTACGCCAGCCAGATCCAGAAAGCCGAAGACGCCGCGATCACCTGTGTCTGGGACGATGACGCCGCACGCGGCCAGGCCTGGGCCCGGGAACTGGCCGTCGATTTTGAACCGGACCTTGACCGGCTGCTGGCCCGTGAGGATGTCGACGCCGTCGTCGTCGACACGCCGACCAGCGACCACGCCCGCGTGATGGTCGCGGCTGCCCGGGCGGGCAAACACATTTTCACGGAAAAGGCGCTGGCGCCGACCCTGGCCGAATGCCGGCAGATTTCCGCCGCCATCGCCGATAACCAGGTCAAGTTCTGCATTTCGTTCCCCAACCTGACCACGTCGCTGGCACAGTTCGCCCGCCAGGCGATCGACGACGGCCTGCTGGGCCGCGTCCATTACTTCCGCATGCGCACGGCCCATGCCGGGGCCCTGATGGGCTGGCTGCCCGACTACTGGTATGACGTGGCCAAGTCCGGCGGCGGGGCCATGATGGACCTGGGCTGCCACCCGATGTACACCGCGTCCTACCTGCTGGGCAAGCCGGCCCGGATCGCCTCCGTCTTCAACACCACCTGCAGCCCGCCGCCGGGAGAGGACAACGCCGTTTCCGTCGTCGAATTCGCCAATAAGGCCATCGCCGTGCTGGAAACATCCTTCGTCTCGCCCTGGTCGGCCAACTGCTTCGAGCTTTTGGGAACCGAAGGCGCCATCGTCGCCGTGGACGGCCAGGTGAAATACCGCAGCAAAAAACTGGCCGCGGACGGCTGGATCATCCCGGACAAGCTGCCGGAGGCCACCCCGATGGCATTGCGTCTCTGGCTGGACGGCATCAGCAAAGGGACGCCGATCCCCTTCGGCACCCGAGAGGGCGAAGCGCTGACCGAACTTTTAGAGAACGCCTACCGCTCGCACGACAGCCAGAGCATCGTTGCGATTGACTAGCGCTTTTAGATCAGGACTTTGACAACCACCTTGCGCACCGGTTCCGGCTGGCCGACGGCCATGCAGGGCCGGTGCGCGTCTTCCGGCCAGAAAACGGCAAAATCGCCGGCGCCAAGCAGCAGTTCGTCCCCCTGATCCACGTCCAGGAAAAGAACGTCCAGTTCGGCGCTGTAGGGCTGCGTAACCGCGTGATGCTCGCTGGCGGCACAGCCGATCCGTTCCTGCCCGGCGACGATCACCTGGATGTCGATGTAGCGGCGATGGGCTTCCCACTTGCCCTCTGCCAGGGACCGGGTCTGGTACTGGCTGGCGGTCGCGTAGATCGCATCGCCGTCAATGGCATGCCGGCCGGCTTCGAGCGCGGCCAGATCGGCTGCAGCCAGGAAATCGATCGCCTGGTCCAGGCGCGGGCTCAGGCCGCGGTACCGTTCAATCCGGTTCAAGCTGTCCTTGATCATGAGAGGCATCCTCCGTAAAAGTGACATTTGTTACCTGCTTATCATAGCACGAACGAGAAAAACCCGACAGGCGGTCGCGCGAACGCCCCGCGCGTTTGACAGAAGTCAAGGAGGTACCTACACTTACAGTGAAGGAAGG
>LSQX01124666.1_pt1 | contig 12561 bp, 12 predicted proteins | sample 654561 | NCBI WGS metagenome assembly LSQX01 (sample SAMN04489861, study PRJNA283612) | anaerobic digester metagenome | isolation source: 4 biogas reactors fed with cattle manure at either 37C or 55C with and... | place: Denmark: Kongens Lyngby | collected 2014 | reverse complement strand
ACACGTTACGTGGCTTAAGGCATTTATATGCAAATTAAGGTGGTACCACGGGTTTCTCTCGTCCTTTACAAGACTAGAGAAACCCTTTTTTATTAATTTTTAGGAGGAATATTATGAAAAATGTATTTGATACACTTACAGAAAGAGGATATATAGACCAAGTAACATTTGAAGATGAGCTAAGAGAATTATTAGGCAGTGAATCTGTAACTTTTTATATAGGATTTGATGCTACAGCGGATAGCTTGACCCTAGGACACTTTCTCCAAATTATGGTAATGATGCATATGCAAAAAGCTGGTCATAGACCTATAGCCCTATTAGGTGGGGGTACAGCTATGATTGGTGATCCTTCAGGTAAAACCGATATGAGGTCCATGCTAACCCGAGAAGATATCGATAAAAATGTAGCGGGGATTAAAACCCAAATGGAGAAATTTATTGATTTTGGTGAAGGTAAAGCCATGATTTTAAATAATGCAGATTGGCTGTTGGATTTAAATTATGTATCCTTTCTTAGGGAAATTGGAGTTCATTTCTCCGTAAATAATATGTTAAGAGCGGAGAGTATTAAACAAAGAATGGAAAAGGGATTATCCTTTTTAGAATTTAACTATATGTTGATGCAGGGGTATGACTTCCTACATCTTAGCCAAAACTATGGCTGTACCATGCAGCTTGGAGGAGACGATCAATGGTCTAACATGCTTGCTGGGATAGACTTAGTACGTCGAAAAGAGCGTAAAACAGCATTTGCCATGACTTGTACTCTGTTAACCAATTCTCAAGGTCAGAAAATGGGGAAAACAGTTAACGGTGCACTTTGGTTAGATCCAGAAAAAACTCCAGTTCATGATTTTTATCAGTACTGGAGAAATGTAGACGACAAAGACGTGGTGAAATGTCTTAAACTTCTAACCTTCGTGGATATTGATGAAATCGAGAGAATTGAATCTTTAGAAGGTCAGGAACTTAATCAAGCTAAAAAACTACTAGCTTTCGAAGTGACGAAGCTAGTTCATGGGGAAGTAGAAGCAGAGAAAGCTCAAAGTGCTGCTGATGCTCTTTTTGGTCAAGGTAATGACTTATCCAGTGCACCTACCATCGAAATATCAAAAGAAGATTTGGATAAGCCTCTATTAGAGATTTTACTCTCTGGTGATGTTTTCCCATCTAAATCTGAGGGGAAAAGAAATATGATGCAAGGCGGGGTTAGTATCGCTGAGGAAAAAATCATGGATCTGGATTATAAATTAAAGGAAGAAGACTTCGAGGAGAATTATATCCTTGTTAAAAAAGGCAAGAAGAAAATCTATCGAATTCTTATCACTTCCTAATGGCTTTATATGCCATATCGGATTTACACTTATCTTTAAGTGGAGACAAGCCCATGGACGTGTTCTCTGATGTATGGAAAGACCATGATGTGAGAATAAAGAAAAACTGGATAGCAAAAGTTAAAGAAGAGGATACAGTGCTTCTAGCAGGAGACCTCTCTTGGTCTATGAGTATGGAAGACGGAAAAGCAGAACTGGACTTTGTGGCTGCTCTTCCTGGACGAAAAATCATCAGTAAAGGAAACCATGATTACTGGTGGGGAAGTATCACTAAACTTAATGCCATGTACCCCAACATGGACTTTATCCAAAATAACTTTTTCACCTATGAAGACTATGCTATTTGTGGGACCCGAGGATGGGTACTACCCGGAAGTGTGCTTTTTAAAGAAGAAGATGAAAAAATCTATCAAAGAGAACTGCTTCGAATGAAGATGTCTCTTGATGCAGCGAAGAAGGCGGGATATGAAAAAATTATTGTGATGATCCATTATCCCCCTGTCAATGAGACTTTTAAAGACTCAGCATTTACAGATATTTTTGAGGAATACGAGGTAGAGAAGGTCATTTATGGTCATCTTCATGGAAACTCCTTAAAAAGAGTCATGACAGGATATCGTAAGGGTATTGAATATATTCTGACTTCTGTAGATTTCATTGATTTTGATCCCATCTTACTTATTGAATAAGTTGAACGAAAAAGTTTGTTGTTGTCCCTATCTGATTTATAAATTTGGAGGTAAACATGTACAATAATAATGATGTTTTAACCATTAATGCCATTCGACACCTATCCCTAGATCAAATAGAGAAAGCAAATTCAGGTCACCCTGGACTTCCTCTTGGTGCAGCGCCTTTTGCTTACGTGCTTTGGGCAAAAAATATGATGCATAACCCATCTAATCCTGATTGGTTTAATAGAGATCGATTTGTTCTTTCTGCTGGTCACGGTAGTGCCATGCTTTACAGCATGCTTCATTTATCAGGCTATGATTTACCCATGGATGAACTTAAGAACTTTAGACAATGGGGTTCAAAAACACCAGGACATCCTGAATATGGTCATACTGTAGGCGTAGAAGCCACTACAGGACCTCTAGGTCAGGGAATTGCCATGGCTGTGGGTATGGCCACTGCAGAGAAACATCTAGCTGCAAAATACAACAAAGATGGTTTTGACGTGGTTGACCATTATACCTACGTTCTTTGTGGAGATGGAGACTTAATGGAAGGGGTATCTTCAGAAGCCTCATCCCTAGCAGCTCATCTAAAATTAGATAAACTAATCATGCTTTATGATTCTAATGATATCTCTCTTGATGGAGATCTAAATAAGTCATTCTCTGAAGACATTAAAATGAGATATGAGGCTTATGGTTGGCACTACATTCTAGTGGATGATGCTAATAACCTTGAAGCGGTAGATGAAGCTATTAAAGAAGCGAAAAAAGTAACCGATAAACCTACCCTGATTGAAGTTAAATCCATTATTGGAATGGGTTCTCCTGTTCAAGGAACTTCAAAAGCTCATGGAGCACCTCTAGGAGTTGAAGGCGTTAAAGCCACAAGAGAATTCTTCAAATATGATCATAAAGAATTTGTAGTACCTGAAGAAGCATATAATACCTTTAGAAACCACATTAAAGAGAATGGAATTAAAGCAGAAGAGAAATGGAATGAACTTTACAGAGCTTACGGCGAAAAATATCCAGAGCTTAAAGAAGAACTTCAAAATGCGATAGATGGAAAACTTCCAGAGGACTTTGGAGCTGATATGCCTACCTACGAAGAAGGAAAGGGTGTGGCTACAAGAAATGCATCTGAAGATGCTATTAATTATTTTGCAAAAGTACTTCCATCCTTGTTTGGAGGATCTGCTGATTTAGCGGGTTCCAACAAAACATTAATAAAAGGCGAAAAAGATTTCTCAGCAAAAGAACCTGCTGGACGTAATATCTGGTTTGGTGTAAGAGAATTTGCCATGGCGGGAATGATGAATGGAATCCATCTTCATGGAGGACTTCGAATTTTCGGTGGTACATTCTTTGTATTCTCAGATTACAATAGACCAGCCATCAGACTTAGTGCTCTAATGGGGTTACCTGTAGTTTATGTATTTACCCATGATAGCGTTGCTGTAGGAGAAGATGGGCCTACCCATGAACCTATTGAGCATCTTCCATCCCTAAGAGCAATGCCTAACTTAAGCGTAATCCGACCAGCAGATGGAAATGAAACCATGGCCGCTTGGAAGACTGCTTTAGAAGCTACAGACCATCCAACAGTATTAGCTCTTTCTCGTCAAAACTTAACTACTCTACCAACTTCAAAAGAGAATGCGGTGGATGGCGTAAATAGAGGAGCTTATATCGTATCTCCTTCTGAGAAAGAATTAAGTGATGCTCTACTGATTGCTACAGGTTCAGAAGTATCCTTAGCGTATAGTGCTCAGCAAGAACTTAAAAAAGAAGGAATTGATGTAGCGGTTATCTCCATGCCATCATGGGATATGTTTGAAAAGCAAGATCAAGCATACAAGCACAGTGTCCTCAACCCTAAGGTGAAGAAGAGATTATCCTTAGAACTTTCTAATCCTTTAGGATGGGAGAGATATGTAGGAGATGAAGGTAAAATTTTAGGAATTGATGGATTTGGTGCATCTGCTCCAGGAGAACTCGTCATGGAGAAATTTGGATTTAATGTGGAGAATGTTAAATCTCTTGTGAAAGAACTATTGAATAAATAAGACTAATTAAAACCAAAGGATAAGATTTAAATCTAATCCTTTGGTTTTTTCATATTTTATCCCTATTTTAAGATGTCTTTGAGTATAATGGAAGTATATAAAAACTAAGGAGGAAATTTTATGATTGGATATGCACTTATTACTGGGGCTACATCAGGTATTGGTTTAGAACTAGCACTAAACTTTGCTCGGGATCAGATAAACCTGATTTTAATCTCAAGACACATTGATCAATTAGAAAAAGTGAAAGAAAGAATTTTAAAAGACTACGACATTGAAGTGGTGGTTATCGCTAAAGACCTAACTCATGATGGAGCTCCTTTAGAGATTTATAATGAAGTGAAACAAAAAGATTTAAATGTTGATTATTTAATTAATAATGCAGGGTTTGGTACTTTTGGCCGGTTTAAAGATATCGATGTGGATACAGAAAAAGATTTAGTTAAACTTAATGTAATGTCTCTTCTAGAGATGAATAAAAGATTCGTTCCTGACATGGTGGAAAGGCAGTTTGGATATATCATGAACGTGGCATCCATGGCATCTTTCTTACCAGGACCTATTATGGCGAACTATTATGCATCAAAAGCTTATGTGCTGAGTCTTTCAGAAGCTATGTATGAAGAGCTTAAAGAAGAAGGAATTAAGGTTAGTGCCCTTTGTCCTGTACCTGTGCGAACAAACTTCCAAGAAACTGCTAAGATGAAGAAAAGTGAGAATTTAAAGTCCTTTATGTTAGAGGCTAAGAAAGTAGCTGATGTGGGTTATTTAGGTCTATGGAGAGGAAAGGCAGTGGTCGTTCCTGGAACACTTCAAAAAGCACTTCCTGTATTAGTTAAGCTTATGCCGAGATGTTTGGTTAGAAAGATTTCCATGAGGTCTCAAGACGAAAGCTAAAATCTTTAGAGAGTAAAAGAACCAGAGGAAAAAATAAACAGTACCCTTTGGTTTTTCTTGCGTTTTTTCGCTATTAGGGCATACTTTAGGTATAATAAGAGTATGCAGAGGGTAAGGTTGAATTTTACCTTTGGATTAAGACGTTTTCGTGAGTTTTCAGTATGATTAAGAATTGTAGAAGGGAAATACTAAAGTTTATTCCCAGATAAAGAGGTGAAATTATGGCTAATAAAGATTGGAAAACATTTATGGTTCCTTATGAACAGGCAGTAGAAGAGCTCAAGGTAAAACTTCGGGCCATAAGAACCGAATATCGACGAAAAAATGAATATTCTCCTGTGGAGTTTATTACAGGCAGAGTTAAAGAAATCTCTTCAATGCTGGAAAAAGCCAATAAATTTGAAATTCCTCATGAACGGCTGGCTTTGGAATTAGAGGATATTGCCGGCATAAGAATCATGTGTCAATTTGAAGATGATATTCAAACAGTGGTAGAACTTTTACGTCGCCGAAGCGATATGCAGATTCTTTATGAAAAAGATTATATTACCAACGTAAAGCCTAGTGGTTACCGAAGTTACCATATGATCATTGAGTATCCTGTAAACATGGCAGAAAGAGTATATAAGATCATCGCTGAGATTCAAATTAGAACCTTAGCCATGAATTTCTGGGCAGTTACAGAACATAGTTTGAATTATAAATATAAGCAAAGTATTCCTGAAAAGATTAGAATTAAGCTTAAAGAAGCAGCGGAGTCAGCCTACCAACTAGATAAAACTATGCTAGATATCAAGGATGAGATTAAGGATGCCCAAAAGCTCTTTGAAGTTAAATCAGCTCTAGTTTCCACCATCATGAATGATATTCTATACTTGATGTCTTTAGAGAAAATCCTAGAAGCTAGCCGATATCAAGCTCAACTAAATAAGTTAATTGAGTATGGCGATGTGGCTGAACTGAATCAACTCCATCAAATGGTTAAGAAAGAGATCAGGCGGTTTAGGTAATTGAAATAATATAAATATCAAAGAAGATTTAAGTGAAAGCTTAGGTCTTTTTTTATTGATAACCTATTTAAGTCACCTCTTTCTAATAGGGGTCCAATAAAAAGGCTGTTGATAATGACTGAATAATCACAAGATGTGTTCATTTATGATAATGCGTTAGCAAAGATATAAAATATCACGCGATGAAGTATAATTACTGTTGGTATTGCAACAAGAAATTTGATTTTGCAAAATCTAATAGTATAATAGATGATAGTAGAAATATTTTAAGATGAAATGTGAGGAAATAAAATGGAGCAAGAATTAGATCTCGTTAGAAAAAATGGATTTGAAATTCGGAATATGGTAAATCCTTCCTTAGAAGTCATGGAAGAAGCTGTTAAGAAAACTCCGACTTCTATTAAGTATATGGAAAACCCCCCTACCCATATCATGGAACTTGCGGTAATGGCTGGATGGAATAGTCTCAAATTTATAAAAGAACCTACAGATGATGTGTTATTTAAAGCCGTAGAGAATAAAGGGTGGGCTATTCAATATATTAAGAACCCATCTATAGACCTTCAACTAAAAGCTGTGGAGAGAGATTACGATGCCCTTCAATACATCAAGGATCCTTCTTGCGAAGTGCAAGTAAGAGCAGTAGAAAATTATTGGAGTGCTCTAAAATATGTGGAGAACCCTTGTTTTGAAGCAAAATTAAAAGCTATAGAGAAAAGCGAGCAGGCCATCACCTATGTAGGAGACTTCACGGATGAAGAACTTAGAAAGTACCTTTTCGTAAACATTAAAATAGTAAAATATGTTTATGATTCCTTAGAAATGGATTTACTTATGGATGTGCTTAAAGAAAAAATGGGACAAGAGGAAGTCAGTGAGTCATATCTTAAAGACTTTATGGAACTTCAGATTCTTGATATTAATAAAGTAAACTTTGTTCGAGATCATGGGTCTAAAAATGCTAAAAAAGCATTAATGAACTATGTCTTGTCTCGATAAGAAAGGAGCCTAAAATGAATTATAAAGAAACGCTACAAGCTGTAGAACTGGCTCTTTTGAGCGGCTCTGTACCTTTGATTATAGGAGAAAGTGGAATTGGAAAAACATCATTGGTCAAAGATTTTTCGAAAAAAAATAATCTTTACTTAATTAATATTGATGCCAATCTTCTTAAAGAAGGCGAAATTGGAGGACTACCCATGGTGGTCCAAGGTAAGACCCATTATGCCCCTCATCATAAACTTACCGAGATGGATGAATTCCTAAAAACCCACGAAGAAGGGGTTATGTTGTTTATTGATGAAATCAATAGATGCGACCATAGCGTACAACAAGAACTGATGAATTTAATTCTAAATCGAGAGATTAATGGTTATAAACTTAATGATCGTGTATTCGTTACAGCTGCCATGAATCCCACTAGCAAAATGGAGTCTTATCGAGAAACGGATTATCAAGTGGTAGACATGGATCCCGCTCAAGAAGACCGATTTATCTGGTATCAAATGGATTCAGACCCTAAGGAGTGGATTCGATGGGGTATGGAAGCAGGAGGTGTCCATGAATCAGTTATTTCCTTTATTTCTAGCTTTCCAGCCTATTTAAATTACAAGGGAGCAGATGAGTACATGACATCCACCCCAAGAAGTTGGGAAAGAGTGTCCAAGGCTTTAAAGGTTTTTGAGGGGAAGTCCTACGATGAAAAAACCCTATATCACTTGGTGAAAGGTAATGTAGGAACAAAGATCGCTCAAGAATTCATAGGCTTTTTAAATGACAATAAAAACCCTTTATTATCCTCAAAAGACATTTTTGAAATGGAAGTTCTTAATCAATTTGTTCAAGACGAGATTAGCCAGTCTAGCCACTCAAGGCTATATATTCTAGCGAAAAATATGATCATGCTCCTTAAAGAAACCATGACAAAAGGGAGAGCAGACCGATTTGCCAAGACGCTTAACCTTATGCCTAAAGACTTAAGAATATCGTTGATGAAGGAAATTAAAGCGGATTATGAACCTATTTATGTGGAACTTCAAGATTCTCATGAGTTCATGGAAGGATTTTTTGATTGCTATGGTCGATCTTAATTTTAGAGACGAGTTTCAAGATAAAGACTCTCTTATGCAAACAAGAAAAGAACTGCTCTACGACATGATTTCCTTTGAAGAAACTGGAGAGCTTAGACATGGTTTTTCTCGAGAATTTCTAGAATATTTAAATGAAATCTCGTTTCGGATGCTTAATGGAGGAGAAGATTACTATGCTCTATTCTTAGGGAATACCTTAAGAGAAATTGATTTTAATTTAGGATTTCCCACGGCATCAATTTTAAGAAAGAGTAAGATTATATTTCTCTTTAATCCAGCGCTATTTTTAACCCTGGAAGAGAGAGAAGCCAAGGCTATGCTCAAACATGAAATTCTGCACATTCTCCTAAAGCATCACCAAAGAGAGAAGGTCTTAAAAAACACTTTTCAAAAACTAGCCATTAACCTAGCCATGGATGTGGCTGTGAATCAATACATCAATCATTTGCCGTATTTTTGTGAGAGGATAAATACGGTGAATCGTCGTTTTGATATGACCTTAAAAACTGGAGAGACTTTAGAGTATTACGTAGAAGAAATCCACAAAGCAATTAAAGAACATCCAAAAGAAACCAAGGATCTAACAGAAAAAGGTGAAGTGAATTATGAAGAGGTTCATGATCTATGGGCGGAGTCTGAAGACGAAGAGGATGACGATGTTAAAGATCAACTGGACAATGTTCTGGCCTCATCTGCGAAAAATGGTATCCCAGACGAAATCTTAAAAATTATCACAGATCGTGAAAAAGGTGAAATTCCATGGACTCATGTGGTGAAAAAAGCCTTAAGGACATTACCACGTGGTAAAAAGAAAACGGTAACACGCCTAAATCGTAGGCAGCCTCATCGGTTAGATTTAAAGGGAGAGCTTAAAAATCACATCCCTGATTTGACCGTGGCCATTGATATTTCAGGAAGCATTGATGATAGATCCATGAATGATTTTCTCAAGGAGATTCTAAATCTTAGTTATGCCTATCATGACTCTATTCGAGTTTTGGAATGCGATGATGAGATTCGTAGGGACTATCAGATTAAAACCATTAAAGACATCAAACCTCTACTTAAGAGAAGAGGAGGAACAAAATTTACTCCTGTGATGGATTATATCAAAGATAAGAATCTTCGAGGTACACTTCTTCTTTATTTCACGGATGGTATGGGTGAAGACAAGTTAAAATCAAAGCCGATACATCATAAAACTATTTGGATTATTAAGGGAGAGAAGCTTTCCTTAGCAGATTCATATGGAGAAGTAATCTATCTTAAAAACCATACACAACAAGCAGAAGGTTCCTATGGAATCAAGGTCATGAGAGCTATGCTAAATGATTGGGCACGATAAAAATGTAATGAAAGAGATGAGAGTAGTAAAATACACTTGTCTCTTTTCTCATGTTTTGAATGTTGTAATAATGATGAAATATAGTCAGAAAATTTCATCAAATTGAAACCTTCTTTAATGCTAGATAGGATATTCTAAGATTAGTGTAAAAGAGGAGGCAGTCGAGATGAAAAAAATAACCAGTATAGTTTTTGTGACTTCGTTACTTATTCCTTTTCTTGCTGGATGTACAGAACCCAGAGTCCCTATGAAGCCGGAGCCTACTGACACAAGTATTCAAACCCCAGTTGAAAATATCGTTGAAAGTCCAGCTGATAGCTCAACGGATGTAATTTCAAGTGATGATATTACAGTTGTAATTACAGATTCCAATGAGGACGACTATAGAGTCCAAGCATCCGCTGAAGTAGACATTAATGGGGACGGTAAAAAAGACACAGTAGTACTAAAAGCCTATAAAAATGAATATGGCTATGACGACACTTCTGAGTACGATCTTTTTGTAAATGAAATTAAGATTAATGAAGAAGGCGAAAGTATTAACCCCATGTTTAATATTGTAGATATTAAAAGAAATGATAAATATTTAGAAATTGCAGTCAGTGAAGAAGGCCCAAGTGCTGATTATAAAACCACATTCTTTAGATATAATGGAGAAGAGCTAAAGATGTTAGGTAGAATTCAAGGATATTATGGATTATTTCCTGAAGAAGATTATTCTGGAGATATGATCATTGATGGGAGCGGAACTATAATTACCTACTCAAGAGGAGAAATTCTGCAAACTTGGTTTTATGAAGATATTTATGAGCTCAGAGAGAATGATGAATTGGTGAATATCAGGAAAGATCTATATCCCATGAAAACTGATGTGACCATGTTAAAAGATTTAAAAACAGTAATGAAAAGAGATAGTCAAAAAGAAGCATTCACTCTTAAAGCGGGAGAAAAGGCAACGATTATGGAAACCGACAATAAGTCTTGGGTATCTATAAAGAATGCTCAAGGAGATATTGGGTGGTTCTACACTCAAGGCTATGACATAATTTATGGACAAGATGAAGATTTATATCCAACAGATTATTTTGAAGGTTTAAGTATGGCAGATTAGAGAAGATGTCTTACCATTAAGATAAATTTCCTTAATATAAGAAAGAGAGAGGATCGAGAAATGATTAAATCATTCCTTGATCCTCTCTCTTTTTATTTAATTTAACAGTTAAATTGAAATCTTAGCAGCTACTACAACTACCGCAATCCACATCAACTATTTTATTTGGTCTTAAAACCATACCTTGACCTTTATTTTCATCAGTGGAAAGTATCTGAAAACCATCAAATTCTTCGAATAACTTTTTCTCTACCAAGAAAGTCATATCCTTAATGGTTGCAACCACATCATCTTCTTTCTTTTGGTCTACAACTAAGCCAAACCTAGGACCACTACAAGCATATCCTGCAAGGCTAATTCGAATGGTCTTTTCCTCCACATTATTTGTGTTGAGGAAGTTTAAAAATTCTTCGTAGGCGGCATCACTTAACGTCATTAATTGCTTATTTACAGTCTCCATGAATTGACCTCCTTCTTAATGTATAATTTTATACTAAATAGCACAGCCTGTAGCACAGGTATTACATCCTGCAGAATCATCAATCTTTTTAGGTCTTAGGGACATGCCTCCGCCAAAGTTTTCTTCGTCAGACAAAATCACAAAACCTTCATATTCATTATAAAGATCTTTCGCTACGATGTACGTAATTTCCTTAACGACTTCTACGTAATCATCTTCAGTAGCTTCGTCTACCATAAGTCCAAATCTAGGACCACTACAACCAAACCCAGCTAGAGCCAAACGAACAACCTTTGGTTCAATTTCATTGGCATCTAATAGGTCATTAAATTCATTATATCCAGCATCTGAAATTTCTATCATATCTACTAATGTATTATTCAAATTTCTACACTCCTTTTAATCCTTAGCATATTGCTCTGATTTACCTTTCTATTATATAACATGTGGGAAGAATCTTCAAATTAATCTTTGCAGATTTCAATCTTTCTTAAGACATGGAGAAGGATTAATAATTATCCAACCATACTACCCAATGGAAAGAAAAATTGATAAATTTTAATTGTAAATTTATCTAAATGCAGTAATAATTATATATGGCGCGGTACATAGCAAATAGATGAATATATGAAAATCCCCTTGAGTGGGGAAACTCAAGGGGTCTCATATGGTAAACATAAATCGTATAAAAGGGGAATTATGAAATACTATCAATGAAGAAGTATAACAATGTTTATGTATGGGTGTGTTATGAACTTATAATAACATAGATTGTGTAAAATTGAAAGTCATTCTCAATTAAAAAAAGTAAACAATTTATGAATGAATTAAACACATAAATAAAACTTAATTTTAAAAAAAGAATAAAGGAATTGTCAATTATTGATTAACAATAGAATATTCAATATTATTTCAGGTTTAATGGGTTAAAATAGAAGTAGAAATAAACCTATGGAGGGATTTTATGAAAATATTAACATTTGTTGCGGATATCTTTGAGGATCTAGAACTTTGGTATCCTATTATTCGCCTTAAAGAAGAAGGTTGGGAAGTGGATGTAGTTGCCATAGATAAGGAAAAAACCTATACAGGTAAATATGGTATTAAAGCAAATGCAAACAAAACTTATGATGAAGTTAAGGCAGAAGATTATGACGGGTTACTAATTCCAGGAGGATTCGCTCCTGATATTCTTAGGATTGAAGAAGGTTGTATTAAACTTACTAAGGATTTTAATGATCAAGGTAAACCTATCGGTATGATATGTCACGCTGGATGGGTACCAATCACAGCGGGAATCTTAAAGGGGAAGACCGGAACTAGCACAAAGAAAATTCAAGCGGATCTTGAAGGTGCTGGATTAACATGGGTGGATGAAGAAGTGGTGGTTTCACAAAATATCATTTCAAGTAGGTCTCCTAAGGATCTTCATGTATATACCACTGCATTTATTGATGAAGTTCGTAAATTTAAAGAAAAGAAATAGCAATAAGATATAAAAAAGACAGTTACAAAACTCAAGGTTTTGTAACTGTCTTTTTACTTTTAATAACTATATTTATTAG
>LSQX01178909.1_pt1 | contig 12562 bp, 6 predicted proteins | sample 654561 | NCBI WGS metagenome assembly LSQX01 (sample SAMN04489861, study PRJNA283612) | anaerobic digester metagenome | isolation source: 4 biogas reactors fed with cattle manure at either 37C or 55C with and... | place: Denmark: Kongens Lyngby | collected 2014 | reverse complement strand
CCAAGGTCAGCTGCTCGGCGGAGGTGGGAAGATTGATGCCGGTACCATCGAAGGAAAGGAACAGGCCATAGGCATAGAGATACCGGTAACCCAGGGCAATGATCTCCGGATCGGTCTCCATGACCTCATAGTCCTGCTCCACCTGCCGCTCGCCCTCCGGCCCGGTCACCCGGGTACCCCAGCCAAACACCCGGAAGTCGTAGTAGTCCGGGTTGGTCTGCAGCTCCGAGATGGGGATGGAACGGGGCTGGCGAATTTCCGACTGTCCTGTATATCCAAAGGTATTGGAACCCAGGATCTCGCACTGGTGGCTGGGATGCAGCTCCATGAGGCTGGTAGCCCGGCGGCAGTTGTGTGTGGGGTCGGTACAGCCGGTTTTGTAGTAGTCCAGAAGATAGTCCGCGTAAGAATCATACCCCAGCTGAGCCAGCCGGTCTTCCAGATTCACCACTTGCAGGAGGGAGACATCGGCACTGTGCCGAACGCCGTAAACATCCTTCAGGGGCTGGGTCACGGAACGCAGCACCGTCATGGAGTAGGGGATGAGATTTCCGTCAAAGCCCCGCTGATCCGTGATGGCTCCCGCCTGGGTGGGAGGTACAGTGCGGATGGTATAGCCGGGGACGGTGGTAACCCCCGGCGATTGAACCGGAACATCCCGGTCGATGTTGTTGACTGTGGTGATTTCATAATCTTCAAAGATATAGGTCTTGTCGCTGTTGTTGACAAAGCGCACCGCCACCTGTGACGCCTGGCCCGGCTCTGTCAGCCCCACCATGAGGCTGTTGGCCACATCGTTGCAGTTGATGGTCACACGGTCTCCGGCGTTGGAGGATATGGTGTAGACGATGGCGTTGCCCGCGGTGTCATAGGTACGGACATAGTCCCTGGAAGCCGCCAGTGCGGGGGCTGCGCCCCTTGCAGCGAGGCTGAAGCCCAGAACCGCCGCCATCAGGCCGCGGAGTATTCTCTTGTTCATGCTTCACCTCCCTGCAAGGGGCGGATGCCGGGAGCCGGCATCCGCCGCTAAGTGCGTTTAAAATGACTGATGTTCTTGAATAAGTCAGGATCACTGATAATAGCCTTTGTGTGCTTCGGTGTTAATGATATTTGCGATCATCTGTTTGATTCCATCGGCATTGTTATCGGATACGGCTGCATCCGCAGTATCAGCAGTATGGTTGTAGGACAAATCCGTCCAGGTCGCCTGGACTGCCGCATGCTCCACCTGAACGGCCTCCATGATGGGGGTGATGGTGTAGGTGGCGCCCTTGAAGGCATTGCCCACAGTTTTGCTGATGGACACGGACTCCAGCAGCGGCTCGGAAATAGTAGCGCCGGTCAGGGGCTTGGTGTAATAGAAGTAGCCGTCGTCCGCCAGGTACCAGGTGGTATTCTCTGCAAGGGCTGCGCCGTCGGTCTGCACGCCAGAGGTGGCGAAGTTCAGAATGACAACATCGTGAAATGTACTGCCGAAGTATTCGTTAAATTCGGTCTCATGGGTAGTAATCCCGTGGATGCCGGTAAGACCGGTGGCTGTCGCTGTCACGCCCTCTGCCGTGTGGCTGCTTGCATCCTTATACATGTTGTAGGCATATTCCACCTTGAAGGACTCAGGATCAGCGGCAGAACCACTGCCAATCACCGGGGTCAGCTTGACCAGATGGTTGTAGGCCGGGGTTGCCTCAGTTGCTGCTACCACCTTATAGGCCAAATAACTGTAAACGGTGTTGCCGTTATTGTTCTCTCCATCGTTTTTGGTTGTCTTTCTCAGGACAGTGATGCCGGAATCGACTCCTGTTGCAGTATAGCTACTATATCCCTGACCCTTATACGCCTCAATCATTTCATCGCTGATAGCAGCCGGCACATACCCATCTGTTTCGGCTTTGTTGCCCTCAGTTTCATAGACCACCTTGATCTTATCCACCGTGCCGCCCTCAGCATCCGTCTCCATCTGCAGCAGGCTCAGGGTCTCCTCCAACTTGACCCGGACCAGCACATCCACATTGCCGTTGTTGCTGACGCCCACCTCCTTGGTGATGTCGGTTCCCGGCACCAGGGGCACATCGCTGGGGTCAAAGTCTTCCGTGATGACCACATCGAAGTTGTCCATGTAAAAAATGTTCTCCACCTTATCCGTGGTGGTAAACCAGGCGAAGGTGCCTGCCGCCACCAGCACTGCCGACAAGGCTACGGCACCAATAGCAATTTTTTTCTTGTTTCTCATTTCTTTCCTTCCTCTCTTTCTGTTTGGAGCAACAGTTATTTTATGTGTCTGACCGCAGGCACAGGGATTACGAATGTTCTGCAGGGGCCTTTTTTGCTTTTTTTCGCACAATGCCAACGCTGAGCCATACCGCAAAGAGTACGATAACAGTGCCTGCGCTGATGACAAGGTGGTTTTGTATCCACGCAATGGCAGCGCCCAGCAGGGGGATATGAAACACTACCACACCGATCACCGACTCACCGTAGATCAGCGGGTCGGACTGATCCACCGCGTCGCCCTTTGTCTCGATCACCACCTGCCCGTCCTTGAGCATGGTGCTGACCACCCGGTGGGTAACGGTAGTGCCTTCATTGTCTGTGGGATAATAGGTGACAATGTCGCCGTTTTGCAGTTCCTCTGCCGGAACCGCCTGAACGATGACCAAATCGCCAATACTTAGCTCCGGCTCCATGCTGCCGGAGAGAATGTTGTAGGCCCGATAGCCCAGAAAGGTTTTGTTGGGGTTCTGGTTCAGGGCAAACAGAAGACTGCCGCCCAGCATGGCCACGTTCACCAGGACAAAAACCACATCCGCCAGAATTTTTACCACTTTACTCATGTACTTCCTCCCCAGGTGTTTTCCCATCCAGTGGGAAGATCCGCCCCCCAGGCGTCCTGCCAGGCGAAGGACTCTGCCTGTACAGTTTCTGCATAGACATAGATGTCCAGATCATATTGGGTCAACAGGTCGTTGTAGGCCGCCAGTTGGTCGGCGTAGGCCTGCTCCAGCGCCTGGGAATAGGCATCCCCTGTCAGCGTACTGTCTGCCAGGACAATATCCTCCAGAGCATAGATATCCTCCGCTGTGCGGATGGTCACCGCCCGGAACACCGGCTCCGTGCGACCAGTCACCGGCACAATCTGGTTATAATACAACCACTCGGAATCCACACCGGAACCCCGATACCAGCCACCCGCAATTGTCCACATATCGGTAATGGCACCGGTGTCCAATCCAAATGACAGATTATTGCTTTGGTTGGGCGTCAGGTTCAGCCGCAGGGCAAAGTTTTTGCTTTCTTCTGTCTGCTGACTGTCCGCTGCCAAAATATTCAGCAGCTGCTGGGCGGAGAAATTGGTATTGGCCGCAGGCTTTTCACTGTCCGCAGCAAAGAAGCGGACATAATTGGGATTGATCAGATCGTTCTGCCCGTTTCCGGCGGTTTTTGGCGTCCAGACCTCCTGGATCTTCACCCGCACCACAAAGGGCATCTCTCCGGTGTTGACGATCTGGGGGTCCTTGGGCAGTACATCTCCCGGTCGCACCGGGGTATCCGGGTCCTCCCAGGAGGGCTCCTCAATGACAAAGTCCAGCTCGGAGATCTCCAGCTGGTTGACCACCTTATCCTTGCCGGAGAAATAGGAATAGGTTCCAACGCAGATGGCCACCAGCAGGCACAAGGCCACTCCCGCCGTGGCCAGGGAGCGCAGCCCCCAGCGCTGTGGATGCCGCCGCCTTCTACGCTTTGCTTTCTGTGTATGCTTTCCGGTATAGGTCAGTTGGCTATATAACCTCTGAATCCTCATCCGGATCCCGCTTTGTCTTTTTCTCCGTTGATAATTCAATGCTGTTCACCTGCCTTTCTGCAATGGGTGCCGCATCCGGGATCTCGTTGAGAATCTCACAGGGATGCTCGATCTCTTCCGGCTCCTGGCCGTCGGTGGGAATATGGTTGACAATGAATTTTCCGCTGGCAGCGACATGGCCACCCGGGTTACCTGTGTCATCCGGCGGTGCCTGTCCCGAAGCCACAACCGTATTGACCACCGTGGCATGGGCGTCAGCCGCGCCGGTGACGGTAACACTGACCGTCTCTGCCGGTATGATGTTGCCCGGCAGCACCGAAGCGGCCACTTCTTGAATGGTATAAGTTCCGTCAGCCGGGTTGTTCAGCACGGTGCTTTCGCCGGGATGGAGCACGGCGGTATGAACCAATGTTCCGGCGCTGTTATAGATCTGGATGGTATAGGTATAGTCCAGATCGCCGATATTGGGGATGGCTCCATCCTCGTATTGCAGTTGCTTGGTGACGGTCAGGGTATGGGTCACCGTCTGCACCATCAGGTCGGCCTCGTTGGGGGCCACATAGTAGGGCGTCGGCAGGCTTTCCAACGCTGCGGCGTTATCATACGTTACCACTGTTGCGGCAGCCGACGGTACCGTCTCGCTGCCGGTGCGGGTCTGGAAAGTGCTCTGCTCGATTTCCGACTTGCTGAGCCAGCCGTCCACATCCAGAATCTCGGCCAGTACATCCAGCTGCAGGTTGGTCAGCAGGGCGGTATTTTCCTGGGTACCCACATAGGGGTTGATTTGGTCTATCGTTCCCTTCACCGTATCGGCGTAGACTGCGTTGCCTTTGGTCACCGTGCTGCCGAAGTTCAGGCCCAGGAACGCACCTGCATAGCCCATGGTGGTATTGGCGTCGGAAGTTTCGCTGGAACCGCCGCCGTACACATCATAGCCGTCCCAGGTGTCCACGCCGGTGACGGTGACAGTTTCAATTTTGGATCGGTTGACCTTGAGTAAGTCAATATTGGCTCCAATCCCGTTCCAGATTGCCTTCAGCAGGCCCAGATCCAGGCTGATGAGCATAGCGTCGCTCATAGCCCCCATGAAGCCACCGGCAATCTCGTCGGACATAACGAGACGCAGGTAATTGGCATTACAATTTGTGATGCGGCACACATCCGCATAGCCCACAAAGCCGCCGGCAATTTCGTGGTAGCCATTCTGAGCCAACACAGAGTAACCGCCGTCCACACCCTTCAAGTTGGAGTCCTGGATATGGGAGCCAAACACATCTCCCACACCTATCCCCAGGGTCAGCAGGGTGCTGAGAATACCCAGGTTATCGCTGGTGGCCACATCGTCCACCTTGATGATGGAGCTTTTGCCCATCCGGGCCACGAAGCCGCCGGCGTAGTTCTTGCCGCTGACCAGGGACAGGGCATCTGCCGCACAGTAGCGGACAATGCCCGCCTGAAGCAGACCGCCGAAACCACCGGCGCAGGCTGCCTTGTTCTTATCTTCGTTCCACTCTGCCGTCTTCCAGGCATAGGCATTGGTGGTTTCCACCTGATAGCCCCCCACAATGCCGGTGACACTGCCATTGTAGATGTAGCTCTTGGCCAGCTCGATGGCGGCAATACCGCCCAGATTAACCAGCCCCAGGAGGGTGAAGTTTTCGTTGCTGCCGCCTTCGTCAGGGGCAGACACATCCAGCGTTTCCGCCGCATCTGCATAGCCGAAGAAGCCGCCGGCATAATCTCCGCCTGTCACCGACCGCAGTCCAGTGACGCTTACATTCTGGCCCAGAATCGTCTCGTCGGGCGTTCCGACATGACTACCGCTGCTTGCATCGATAACAGCCGGTGTGTACTTCATGCCCACCTGGGCTCCCTGGAGGAAGCCGGCAAAGCCGCCGGCGCTTCTGCCGCCGTTGCCGCTGACATAGAAGCCCCAGTCATCCACCGCCGATACATCGGCGTAGTAGACCGTCGGTACCGTTGCGGAGAGTAAGGTGAGCAGGTCTGTAGGTACTGTAATGATGCCCAGCAGATCCAGTCCGCCCACATTGGCTACCGACGCTGCCCCCATATAGCCCACATAGCCGCCGGCATCGCTGAGGGAGCCGGATGCGGTGACACTGCGCAGGTTCTTGGTAAAGCAGTGGTTGGACACTGCGCTGTATGTATGCACCAGTTGGGAGGAATCTTCCGCAAAATCTGCCGCATCCGCTTCTCCCCAAATCTGGCCGCCCTTCACCGTACCGGCAAAGCCGCCGGCGCTGCCATTGTGGGCAGTGATCTGACTGCCAGAGTAGTAGCCGTAGACACCACTGGTCTTGACGACGGGCACGATGGCATTGACCACGCCCAGCAGCTGTCCAGTCACGCTGGTCACACCGCTGAGCAGTCCGCCCAGCAGGGAGGATTCCAGATCTGCCTGGGCCACTCCGCCGGTGAGCATAGCACCCACAAAGCCACCGGATTGCTGGATGGCTTCGGACGAAATCAGGTCGTAGGCGATGCTGCCCTCAATGACACCGGTGGTCATGACGCCGCAATAGCCGCCGGAGACTTCTGTTGTATCGTGGCCCACTGTATAACCATAATATTTTGTAAAGTCTGCCTGTGTAAAGTTGGTCTGCTGCTGAAAATACTGCATCTGGGCCGCCGTCACATTCCGCAACGGGCCGGTGACACCGGTGTTGCGCTGGGTAGGCACCACCACCTGGCCCACGGAGAGCAAGTTGCCCAAATCCACCAGGCCGTCCAACAGGTTAATATCACCCAGGGAGGCCACATCAGCCGCTTTGGTATAGCCACTGTATCCTCCCGCATATAAAGTGGCGTCCACCTTGAGCAACTGGAGAATATCACAGGTCTGTCCGGTGCCGTAGACATTCTGCTCATACCCTGCGGCATTGCCAGAATGATCGGCAGTTTTAGCAGCACGGTCTGTCACCTGGTCTGCATTCTCATCGTTNCCCCAAATCTGGCCACCTGCGTTGAGCCCCACATAACCCCCAGCTACGCCGATTTTGGTGGTGGTTCCGGTCGTATCGGCATAGTCCGTACCGTAGGCCAACACCGTACCGCCGCAGGGGACGCACTTGGCATAGCTGTTCTTCACGCTGGGCACCATGACCTGCAGGGCCGAGAGCAGCCCGCCATCTAATTTTATAATATCATTGATCAGGCTGGTTCCGTTGGCAACCTTTGCCACATCGCCGGGCACCATGCGGCCAAGGAAGCCGCCGGCGTACTCCTCGCCTCGGACAGTATCAATATGGTTGGCGTAGCAACCCTCCATATGACTGCCCTCAAAATTGCCGATGAAGCCGCCGGCCATACCCTCATCCGTCCAGCTGCCTGTGGTTCCGCTTACCCGGTCAAAGGCGGTGACAGTGTAGCCACCGGAGGCGCCCTGGCAATAGCTGGTCTTAAGAATGGACGCAGCACAGTCCAGCAGGGCGGCAATGCCGGTCACGGAAGCGATTTGTCCCAGAATACCGGCATTGCCCAGCTGGGCCACGGAACCGATGGTCACATAGCCGCCAAAGCCGCCGGCATAGGAGGTGGCGTCCACCAGAAGAAGGTTTTCATTGGCGCAGTTTTCCACCTGTATGGCCGTGCCATAGCCTACAAATCCTCCCCCACTGCCGCAGGTAGTGCCGTTGACGGCATCCCGGTTCTGGGCATTGATGCGCTCACCGGGTACATTGGAAGCGGCATGGGCCGATGCCCGGACAGTGTAGGGCTGATTCCCCTCGCCCACATTGACCATGCAGCCGGTGAACCGGTTGGGGAAGCTCTCCAGCAGAGATAGCAGCTTGTTAAGGCCCAGCAGCTGTCCCACATCCAGTCCTTCGAAGGTCTTGCCCATGACCTCGGCAATGGAACCTGTATCCGCCACGGCGCAGAAGCCTCCGGCGCAGCCGTCGCCCTCTGCCAGACGCAGATTGGACACGGTACAGTTGGTGTATTTGCTGTTGATGCTCCAGGCTACAAACCCGGCTGCTGCAGAATTGTTCTGCGTATTGTCGGCAATAACGGTAAATCCCTCGGCAATACCGCTGACAGAGGAATCGCTGACAAAGGTATGGATGGCATCAATGACTGTCAGCAGATTGCTTACCGTTACCAAGCCCAGCAGCTGCAGGCCGTTGCCGTCCTGCCCGGCCACAGTGCCGGGGATGATCTGACCGCCGAAGCCGCCGGCATAGGAAGCAGCCTGTACTGAAGCCAGATTGCTCACCGTCACATTTACCACATCGCCGCCCATGGCGTAGCCCACGGCGCCGCCGGCTCGGTCACCGGTAGCGGTGACGGAATAGCCAGTGGAAACGCCGGTCAGCGTCACATTGTTCAGCTCAAAGCGCTCATACTGTACCACCGTCAGGCTGCTGACCAGATCCACAGCGCTGGCAAGGGTTGCCTGGCCCACAACACCGCCCACATAGTCACTGCCTTTCACCAACCGCAGGCCGGTGATCTCCGTGAGATAATTGGCCGTCACCGTGCCGCTGTCGCCCAACTGGTCCTCCACGGCCATCTGCAAGGTATCACTGGCCAGACCATTGGCATTGGTAATAGTAACCTGCTGTCCTGCTTCATCATAGAAGATCGAAGGGTCCGAATTGTCCCGGTAGACGATCTGATCGCCCTCGGTGCTGTGGTAGGTAAAGCGCACCTGTCCGAGGCTGTTGGTGACCTGCTGATAGACGGGGACCACGGCGTTTGCATCGGGAAGGTCGTTTTTGTTGCTGATCACTTCTCCATCATTTGTCAGCAGCGCCGACCAGTTCTCATCCCGGAAGGTGGCCGTATGCACCGGGCTTCCATCGGCATCCAGATAAACCGAGTCGTAGACATGGTACACCGTCTTTCCCGTCACATCCGTTACAGGGCTGATGTTCCATACATTGCCGTGGACATCCTCCAGTACAATCTGCCCATCCACCAGCCGCCCGTACACGCCGCTGATCAGGTCGCCGCCGCCTATTCCGAGGGTTCCATCCGTGACGATATCATCCACCGACACATACACAGGACTGCCGTTGCTATCGGTGAGCTGGGTGCGGGAATACTGCTGCTCCAGCACCTGCTCCACGATCTGACCGCCCTGCAGATAGCCCACAAAGCCGCCCACACGCTTCCCTCCGCTTACGGCGTAGTCACCTGCCACGGAGCAGCCAGCCATCTGGGATGCTTTGATGCCGATGAGACTCAGCACACCGGCGTCCAGGTTGACGCCCAGCACCTTGTCCAAAAACTCCGTCACACCGGTACCCAATTCCAGAGAGCCGTCGTCTTTCAGCTCCAGATTCAATGTCTTGTCCAGCAGGTTCAGCACCTCGGCCAGATCACCGATGCCGGCGTAGCCTGCAAAGCCGCCCACATAGTCGCCGTTTGCCGTGACGCTTTGCAGTCCGGTGACACCGCATCGGGCTGTATCAGCACTGATGGTAATGGTACTGGCCATGACAGCACCGGCAAAGCCGCCGGCGTATGCCAAGTTTACAGTGCCGTCAGTTACCGTTTGGGTGGAGGTAACAGTAAGACCTTCGCCGTCGGCCACGCAGTCGGTAACCACGCATCCCGCAGGGAAATCCACCAGGTTGACCCCCAGGCCCTGAAGCAGACCCACGATGGGAGCGTTGTTGATCCGCCCGGCGAAGCCGCCCACATTGGCGAAGGCCGTAACCGAGCGGATACCCGTTACAGAGCAGCCTGTCAGCTGCGTCCCCTGAAGCCGTCCGGCAAAGCCGCCAGCGTAATTGACGGCGGCGGTCACCTCGCCGCCAGACGAGGTGAAGCTGACCGTACAGTTTTTCAAAATTACAGGATCATAACCCACGGGAACCAGCTTGTCCACGCCCAAGTTGTCGATCAGATTGCCCAGCACATCCTCTGTGGGCAGCAGCACATTGAGGATGCCGTCAACAGTCGTTCCTAAACCACCCAATGTACTATTGAGCCCATCCAATGTTCCGTTGAGCAGATAACTGGTGGCGCCCACAGTCTTGCCAACGAAGCCGCCCGCCCATTGCTGGCCGGTGATATTGGAAACATCGAGGACTTGACAGTTTTCCACGGTGACATTGCCGCTGATCTGTCCAGCAAAGGCGCCCACGGGAATCTCTCCGGCAACAGAATCGGGCAGAGTAACCCCGTCCAGAATCAGATTTTTCACCGTGACCGCTTCAAAACCCAGAGCGGTCACATCTTCCCAGCCCACCAAAAGGCCGGCCACATCCTTTAGAGGGCCGGTGACGGTACCCAGGAGCCCGGCTACCACCCTCACCAGGCCGCCAATGATACTGCCGATAATACCGCCGCCCGAGCTGCTCTTCTCCATCTCGTCCGCGTTTCCTTTAGAGTACAGCGCACCGAAAAAGCCTACGCCATTGGCAGAAGTCGTGCTTCCATCCACCGTGATGTCGGAAATGGTGCGCCGTTGCTCTACCAGGGAGTAGTCTGTCGATCCCCATGTCCCCGGAGTCTCCACCACTTCCGCACCGATCATGGTACCGCAGAAATCCAGGGGTGTCCAGGGCGCCGTCAAGGTGATATCCGCCACAATGGCGTAGTCCTCGTCGGCGGCGTAGTAACGTTCATAATTGCCAGTAGGTAGTATTCCTAAAATATACTCTTCTGTACCTGGAACGCCGACATCGCTTTTTCCGATGTTGGCAAGTTCTGCTTCCGTATCGATCAGAATATAGGACACGCCGCCCAGCTCCAATGTAGCCGGAGCATTGGTCAGCGCCAGCTGATCTATCCCAGCATCCCCGGAGGCTGCTTCGTCCTGTGAAGGGGGCAACGCAGGATCCGCTGTATTTGTTCCCTCAACTGGATCATCGACAGCCGGTGGCTCCTCCGTCAATACGCCGTCATCATCAGTAGTTGCGGATTCATCTGACTGAACTATTCCATTTTCCTCTGACGCCGGGTCCCCAACCGGGACATCCTCAAAACCCTCCAAGATCTCCTCCAGCGAGGGCGTACCAATGGTAACATCCTCACTTCCAATGGTAACATCCTCACTTTCTTGCGCCGCAGCCACAGGTACTACGAGGTTAATCATCAAGCACAAACATAAGAAACAGGCCAAAAGCCTTGTTCGAATCTTATAACTCATGTACCACTCCTCCTGCTTCTCAAAATGCCTTTCCAACCCCCGACACTATAAAGTCCAATGCATAAGAGACGCCATATTCCGAAAATTCCAGCTGACTATTCTGCTCGAAGGCCACACATATTTTTCGGGTGGGCACCTATGGTTTATTGAGTGGAACCGACATGTCAAAAATAAACTGTATTTGCCAAATTACAGTGTAATTATAGCAGTTGCAATTTTGATACGCAATATTTCCATTAAGCTCCAAATACAAAATGCAAATCGCAGTCAGCCCCTAAAGTCCCAGGATTTCGATATTGCTATGAGCAACAAGCAGGTCCGACAATTGTGGGGCATTTCTGCAACTATGGTTTAAATTTTGGGTAAAGTTTTGGCAGATGTAGGTTCTTGTGGAGGCCAGCACATCCCCATCACCGTTTAGTACGGCAACCGCACCAACATCGCTGACAGAGCTGATTGAGGATAAGATGTCCGCATAGGCTTCGGTGCTAACAGAGCATGCCAAAACGCCGCTGATTTCTCCGTTGGTGTAAACCGGAGTGACATAGCTCACTGTGTTATATTCCAAGTTCGGATCGTAATAGGGCTGAGAAGAAATGGTTTCACCTGCCAGCGCCTGCTGAATGGCATGCTGCATCTCAGGCGTCTCCTCATCGCTTTGAAGCGCAATCACCTCCCGCTGAGAAGACAGCTGCATCCCTTCTCCGTAGGGGTTAAAGTAACACAGGCGGGCAAATCCTGCTGTGATACTGGCATCCCACAGGTATGCCAGACGCTTGCCTGCTGCTTTTGCGGAATCATTTTCTGCAATCGTATCCTCCAGCATACACGCCATGGCGCGGAGCATCTGCAAATCAGAGTCCGTTTTAAAGAGAAAGGATTTCTTATATTGCAGCGCCCGTTCTTCCATCCGGCCTCGCACAGATTCCAAATACAAATCAGAAACAGAGTGAAATCACTGCTCATAAACAAGATGAGGGTAACAAACTTCTTCTACAACCATAATTGTAGCAGATATCAGGTCAACCTCAGCGGCGAAAGCGGCTTAAAAGTATATTGTCCATCATTTATTTCTGCCAAAACCTCATGTCAGAGTGCTTGCTCCACATAGGAAAGGCAGTTTAGAGGATACCTCGGTAACCAGGTATACAACAAGTCTTTTCACCAACAAGAATCTCTCCCCCTTTTATGGAGATAACCGATTTTGGTTAATATGATTATACACCAAATTTGGTTAATATTCAAGAATAGTCTCGAAAAGTAACTTGTGATTTCATATCAAAATTTGTGGTCAACCATGAAAGAACGTGGGATTACACAGTATGCACTTATAAAAACTTTCGGCATAAGCCCTGCGCAGATTATACGCTTAAAGCGAAACGAAAGTGTAAGTACACATACAATTGAGATGTTTTGTAGAATCCTCGATTGCAGAGTTGAGGATGTCATGGAGTATATAAAAGACCAATAAGCCACGCTAAAAACTATGTTCTTTCCCACCAATAACTAAACGGCCTGGAGATATATGCAGCTGACAGATAATGACTGGCGTTATAGCAGCTCACACACTTGAATGGGAGCGGAAAGACTGAAATAGCCGCAAGTCATCAAAAGCGATGACTTGCGGCTATTCTATTCGTTCC
>LSQX01040958.1_pt1 | contig 12562 bp, 10 predicted proteins | sample 654561 | NCBI WGS metagenome assembly LSQX01 (sample SAMN04489861, study PRJNA283612) | anaerobic digester metagenome | isolation source: 4 biogas reactors fed with cattle manure at either 37C or 55C with and... | place: Denmark: Kongens Lyngby | collected 2014 | reverse complement strand
CAGCCTCGACAGTGCGTTGGTAGACATGCTGCACCATCGGCTTGCCGGCGATAGGTGCGAGTACCTTGCCCTGCAATCGGGTTGAGCTGTAACGCGCCGGTATCAGCGCGGCCAGGCGCATGACATCACTTCTCTCTGAAGCCCATATGGGCTGATTATCCACGAAACTAACGGCATGTTTCGGCGCACTGTCATACGAGCATGTATGTTAGTATTCGCCGGTATCAGGGCTAAAGCGGCGAGCTATGGCGCGGAAAACAGCGAACACCGGTATAGTCCACAGTGCTGTGACTATGGAGGTCATGGCAGTTAGGCGCAGCCATGAAAATACTTCGGGCGGTGGGGCCAGTATCAGGTTGATCAGTGAAGTGGCTATGGTGGCGATTAGGGCAGCGATAATTGCAACTGTGATGCGGGTAGAAAACAGTCCGCTACGGAAAAATCCGGCCAGTAATCCGATGCCGATGTGAGTGATAAACTGACCGCCCATGCCCAGTGCTCCTACACTGGCCGACAGGTAGGCAGCGAAGAACCCCGCTACCAGGCCTGCTGACGGGCCCCGCACCAGTCCGATACTCAGCACTGCCGCGAGCGATAGCAGCGGAGCGGCACCACCCAGCTGTAGCCATTCGGGCCAGGCGTACTGTGTGGCCACGCTCAGCAGTAGCAGTAGTGCGCTGATCAGATGAAACAAAACTGTATCGCCCCCGGGCAAGCGCGGTGACTACCTGGCACCTCTGACCACCAGTACGTAGTCTATCTTACCAAGATCTGCAGCAGGTTTGATGACAGCACGCAAAGTGCGACTGCTAGCAGGCGCGGTCTGGAGCCGGATCACAACTCCGATGGGCACGTTGGGCGGATACATCTCGCTGATAGCCGAAGTCACTATGATATCACCTACTCTGACGTCGGCCTCTCCTCGTAGTTTTTCCATCTGCAGCAGCGGTTCGGTATAGTCTGACGACTCGAGACTATAGACCATTCCCTGGTCACCAGAGCGCTGGACTACTCCGGGGACTGCATGGTCAGTGTGGCTCACAAGCAGCACTTCACCAACAGTTTTCTGAGCCGTCACTACGCGTCCCAACAGTCCCTTCTGCGTTCTGACCATGTTTCCCGCTTCGATGGTACGCCCATCCAGAGACTTGACGGTCAGCATCGTCCCTCCAGGGCTGCTTGACCTTCCTATGGCCCGGGCAGGCACCCCTTTGGCGTCTCCAGCGATGACGAAACCCAGTGCATCCTTGAGTTCCTTGTTTTCCAGATAGTAAGCGTGCAGTTGCAGCTTTTCCGCCTCTAACCGATCGACTTGCTCTCTCAGTTCGCGGTTTTCTTGCGTCAGACTTCGGGAGCGGGTCAGCGATACGACGACATCATGCGACCATTCGGTGGCCGAGGTGATCACCGCTTGCAAGGGCCAGACCACCCGCTGTGCTAGCCTTTCCGGAGCACTGTCGCGGCCTCCACGGCGAGCAGTGTGCTGCCAGAAAGTCAGTATCACTGCCAGCAGGCACAGAGCCACCAGCAATCTGGTATCGAGTTGCGAAGACTGTGGTTTGGTCAGGATAGTCGTGGCGTTTCACCCGCGTTGGTTGTGCAGGATGTCCAGGTAGCCCGCGGTGCCCAACACTACGCAAGTCAGCGGGTCTTCGGCAACATACACCGGTATGTCAGTCTCAGCGCTGATGAGTTGGTCCAGGCCCTGAAGCAGGGCGCCACCGCCGGCCAGTACGATGCCCCTGTTCATCACATCGGCAGCCAGCTCTGGAGCGGTGGCATCGAGCGTTTCTTTGACCAGGTCAACAACTCCCGAGATCGGTTCGGATATCGCTTCACGAATGGCGCCCGAGTTGATGGTCACACTCGTAGGCAACCCCGAGACCAGATTTTTCCCTCGCACCTGCATAGACTCTTCTTCTTTGCGCGGGAAGGCCGAACCCAATCGAACCTTGATCTGCTCCGCGGTAGCCTCGCCTATGAACAGATTGAATTCACGGCGGATATAGTTGGAGATGGCGTCATCTATCTCTTCCCCCGCAGTGCGCATGGATCGCTGGCTGCAGATACCGCCCAGCGAGATGACAGACACTTCCGTGGTCCCGCCCCCGATATCCACGATCATGTTGCCGACCGGCTCTGCAACTGGCAACCCTGCCCCGATTGCAGCGGCCATCGGTTCGTCTATGATCTCTGCCTCCCACGCTCCTGCCTGGCGAGCGGCATCCTCGACTGCGCGCCGTTCGACCTCGGTGATACCCGCCGGCACGCCGACGACGATGTGGGGGTGTGCAAACCAGCGCCCTGAGTGGGCCTTGCGGATGAAGTAGCGCAGCATCGTCTCGGTGATTTCGAAGTCGGCGATGACCCCGTCGCGCAACGGTCGGATGGCCGAGATGCGTGCGGGAGTACGGCCCACCATCCGCTTGGCCTCCTCACCGACTGCGCAGACGCTGTTAGTCTGATGGTCTATGGCCACCACCGAGGGCTCACGCAGCGTGATCCCCTGCCCACGGACATGCACCAGAGTGTTGGCTGTGCCCAGGTCAATCCCCATGTCACAGGACAAACGCGACAGCCAGTGCCGCATGGTCCTGGATATCTTTCTGTAGGCCTTGGATATCAGGCCATCGTTCACATAGTCTAGCACTTGAACTCAGTGCACCTCATCACTCGGTTGGCTTTCTTTAGCCTCTTGCAGGCTCCATCCCAAAGTGTGCAGCATAGCCACAAGCTTGTCAACAGGTAGGCCGACGATGTTCAGGTACGACCCTTCTATACGGTCAACCAGACTGCCCCCGAGGCCTTGAATTGCATAGGCTCCGGCTTTGTCCATCGGTTCTCCGCTCTCGACGTACTGGTATATTTCCCGGTCGTTCAGTGGGCGGAAAACCACCACTGAAGTCACGTAATCTTCGCTTGCGAGCCGTACTGTAGAGCCGTCGGAGTATGCGATCACCAGTGCTGTGATGACCTGGTGGCTCCGACCGCTAAGTAGCCTCAGCATCCGTACAGCGTCGCTGTCATCTATCGGTTTTCCCAGCAGATAACTGTCTACTGATACAACCGTATCGGCTCCTATCACCAGCCGACCAGGGCAGTCGCCTGCTACATCCACGGCTTTGAGCCGGGCGGCCTTCAGGGCAAAACACGCTGCTGTGTTGTCCGCGGTGTCTATGCCACTAGCATCCTGAGTTTGACGCCCTGTCGCAGTGTCCAGTTCCTGTTCGGCAGCGCTTGTGCGGACGACAAACGGCAGCCCGGCCTGTCTCATGATATCACGGCGCCGGGGCGACGCGGAGGCCAGTATCAGGGGCTTGCTCAGTGCCTCCTGGAAGTCGGTCGGAGGCCTGACGGGTCCGGTTGAGATGCTCATGGTGCGGCCTCTCACTGCCTTCCGGTGCGCAAGATACTGATGAGTAGCCAGGTGCCTAGCAGAGCACCGGCCACCAGATACGCGGTGGTTAGGATGCTGGCTATGGGATTGTCTGAGTCTGAGCTGGAGGCCAGCAGCGCCGATGACAGTATGATCGCTGATATCAGTATGGCCGCTGAAAGTCGGGTCACGATGCCATCGATTCTACGTAGAGGACGGTCCAGGTTCTCATGGTTGACACGTATCAGCAGCCGTCCCGAATTTGTCAGGGCCAGAGCTTGATTGACTTGCCGCGGCAGCAGGCGTACATGGCGCAGCAACTGCCGGCCCAGTCTCATGCCCTGGCGCGCAAGGTTGTGTGGGTGCAGCTGGCTGATGAACATCCGCCTGATCATCTCTTCAGCGATGCCCTCGTACTCGAACTCCGGATCCAGTTGCAGGCACAGCCCTTCACTGACCACTACTGCTTTGGCCATCGAGGCGAACGCAGTAGGCACCACCAGGTCGTGTTGCATGATCAGCTTGAGCAATTCCTGCAGGATGTGGCCGATGCCGACATCCGAGCTGCGATGCAACTGACCATACATCTGCATCAGGCGGTCTATGCTGTGCTCCAGCAGGTCTGTGTCCACATCCTGCTCGGCTACACCGATGTCCATCAGTATGTCGGTCACCTGGGTGGCATCACCGTCAAACCAGGCCCATAGCATCTGCACGATGGCGGTTCGCAGGCCCTCGCCGATGGTCGTAGCGTAGCCGCTGTCGAGCAGAGCGATGGTGCCATCGGCCATGAACAGCACATTGCCACCGTGTGGATCGGCATGGAAGTAGCCGTCCAGCATCAACTGATGCATCATCATGCGGGCTACATTGGCAGCCGCTTGCTTGCGGTCCAGACCGTGTACCGCGAACGCCTCTTCATCATCAGCACGAAAGCCGTCTATCCACTCTACGGTGAGCACGCGGGTGGTGCTATAGCGGCTGTGCACCTCAGGTATTTTGACGAAGTCGAGCGCCTCCATTTGATGGCGGAAGCGCTCCGTGTTCTGCGCCTCGACACGAAAGTCCAATTCGTTGAGCAGATAGTAGCGGAACTCCTCGACCTGTCGAGAGGCGTGTTTGCGGCGCAGCCAGGCGTTGTGGCGCTCAGCGAACTCCACAGCTGCAGTCAGGATTTGCAGATCGGTGCGGCAGGTGTCTTCGGCCTCGGGGCGCTGAATCTTGACGGCGACCAATTCACCCGAGTGCAGGCGGGCCCGGTGCACCTGCGCCAGAGAGCCGCATGCTACCGGTTCTTGCTGGAACTCTGCGAAAAGCTCGTCCACATCGGCGCCCAGCTCTTCGATTATGACTTGCTGGACCTGGCTAAGCTCACACGGGCCGACTCGATCCTGCAAAATTCGCAGTTCGGCCACATACTCATGTGGCAGCAAGTCGCTACGAGAACTGAGCATCTGGCCGAGCTTGACCGCAGTTGGCCCCAGCTCTTCCAGTGCCATGCGCAGCCGCACCGGTGCCTCGAGTTTGGCTGTCTCCGGGTCAGGAGTGCCGGTGATGCTGTCAGGCAGAATTCGTTCCAGCCGATCGAGGATGGAAGAGAATCCGAAACGGACCAGCACGCTGGTTATGTGGGCCAGGCGGGCAGGCCAGTGTTCAGGGCGGCGGACGGCTCGGTCGCTGCCTGATTTGCCTTCACTGTATGATGTTGAGTCCTGCTCCACAGTTGGAGCACCTGCCCTCTGAGAGACAGTCGGGTCGCGCCTGGAAGCCGCTGCGGCTGACTGCCACCGCATCGCAGGACGGGCAGCGGGTGTCGGTTGTGCCATCCAGGTGCAGATTGCCGATGTATACGAACTTCAGTTTGCTAACTGCGATCTCATGAGCGCGTTTCAGGGTGGCGGCCGGTGTGGACGGGGCATGGAAGTCATGGGCAGGCCGATACGCGGAGAAGTGTACCGGCATGTGCTCCGACAACCCTGCAGCCCAATCCACGAGAGTCTCTATCTGCTCGTCACTATCGTTTTCGCCCGGTATCAGCAGATTTGTGATCTCCACATGACAGTGGGCCATAGCGGCTTCCACCGTATCTCTGGGATGCTGTGCGCGCCCGCCGCACAACCTGCGATAAAACTCATCGTCCATAGATTTTATGTCCACATTCATAGCGTCAAGATGAGGCAGAAGCGCCTGGAGCGGTTCGCTTTCGACGATGCCGTTGGTGACCAGCACGTTTTTCATGCCCTCCGCAGCTACCAGCGGAGCCGTGTCGGCCAGATATTCGTATGATATGAACGGTTCGTTGTAGGTGTAGGCGACACCCAGGTTGCCCTGTGGCCTGCAGTTGACGGCCATTTCGACCAGCTTTTCGGGGCTGATATACTCGCTAAGCGGACGGCCCTGGGATATCTGCCAGTTCTGGCAGAAGCTGCAGCTCAGGTTGCACCCGAAGCTTCCCACTGACAGGATTGGCCTGCCCGGGTAGAAGTGGTACAGCGGCTTTTTCTCGATGGGGTCAAGCGCCAGAGAGGTGACCTGGCCGTAGTTGGCAGAGTAGAGAGTACCCTCGTGGTTTTCTCTTGCCCCACACAGCCCTGTCTTACCCGGGCGAATTCGGCAATGCCAGGGGCACAGTAGGCACTCGACATCCTGCTGGCTCAGGTTGCGGAAGTAAGAGGCTATGTGTAGATCGTCGCGGTCCATAGGCTGGAACTCCAGGTGGAGCATGTATGGTCTAGGTGGCGCCATGTCGCGGTACGATGTGCTATACCGGCGCTCACTGGGCGACCATTTCTGGGGCCATGTACTCCGGTATCACCGTGAACCCTTCCAGACAGGCGTCGCTGACATATCGCCTTCGGGCGCAGTTGCGCCATCTGTAGCTGCAGCCTGGTGGCTGGCCGTGTCGACACAGCCTTACAGTGACACAATTTTATGGCGGCGGCCCGAGGGCTAAGCGCGTTTCCGGTGTCCTCAGATGGGGTGAGGTTGACCGGGGCGGTATGAATAGCAGGTTCCGGACAGCGCACAGGCCTAAACACAGGTCGCCAGCCGTCAGATGCAGCGGTCGATCTGCCCGCTATTCTCCGAACGGTGGCTCGTTCTGTATTTCTGTGATGAGTGCATCGGCTGCTGCCACCTGTGCATCGGTGCCCTCGACCAAAAGACGTGCGGCTCCCTCTGCACCACAGACCCCGCCCGAACCGATCTGGTGGCATTCCGCGCCGGTCAGAAGTTTGAGGGCCTCCAGCTCGGTGACGATCTGCCCTTCCATTATCCACAGGCTCGGTATGTGCGGTTTGCTCAGCTCGGGCATAGCAGCGAGTTTGCGTGCGGTGTCTCGCAGTGAACCGGCCACTTGCTTTTCCAGGCCGATGGGTATGATTGCATGCAGTCCACGTCCATATACGGGGCCTGCAAGTGCGCCCCAGGTGCCGCCAGCGGGGTGTCCGACCAGCAGACCGGCGCAGCCAGCAGCATAGTCTAGCGCGTTGGCGCCCTTGATGACGATATCACCGGCACTCATCATGGGAGCTGCCTTCTTCACGCCCAGGCCAAGCACTGGTGCGCCATTTTTGAAGACTACTTCCTCCATCTGGCCGGAGAAAACTTCACTGGTATCTACATCAGGTGGTGTGGTTTTCCCCAGACAGTAGGCGCCCTTATCTATCGGCCGACCGAATAGCTCTTCGAGTATGTAGGCGTTTGTGGTGCCCTTGCCTACTGCAATCATACCCTGTTGCATAGCTGTTTGTACACAGTCCATCTGGGCGACCGCTTTGGCGATGAGCCGCTTGCCGGCTGCCACGGTCACCACGTAACTCCTGATACATCTGTCACTCACAATCCTCACTCCAGCGCTTGTGATGCAGTGCAAACCGAACGCAGGCAACTGCAAAAGTATATCAGTTGGTGAGGTGTGTTGGCAAGCCACAACGTAGATGGTCTCGGTTGCTACAGCCGAGTTTGCTTGCTCGCTGGCGCCCTCATGCATCATGAGTGAGTACCGCATAGCAAACACAGGGCCTGCGGAGATGCAGGCCCTGTGTCGCTCAGCTTGAGCCCGGTAGTGTCTCTAGCTGTTGATGATGCACTCCAGATGGGCCGCGGTATCGCGCACAAACTGCTCGGGGTACTGTGGATAGGAGCTGAGTTCGGCGGTCAGATAGTCATTGTAGCCGACTCCGCGCAGGGCATTCATCACTCGCGGATAATCCACACTGCCTGTCAGCAGGGGTACGAAATCCCGCTTGGTGGTGTTGAAATCCTTGACATGCACCTTCACGATGCGCTCTCCCAGGATGTCAATCCACTGGTGAGGGAAGCCGTAAAGCAGGATGTTGCCCACATCGAAATAGGCTTTGATCAACTGATGCTCGAAGCTGTCCACATAATCCCGGAACTCCACAGGGCTCAGGAGGAACTTGTTCCAAACGTTCTCAAGAGCCATGGTGACACCGAACTCTTCGGCGGTGGGGAGGATCTCACGAAGGCTTTTCTTAGACAGGTCGAGAGCCGCTGCGTATGAGACATCTTCAGTTACGACACCGGGTACGACCAGGACAGTGGTGACGTTCGCCCAGCTTGCCACCTTGATAGCGTGTTTGATGCCCTCCACGCCATCAAGGCGAATATCTTCATCAGTGCTCGACAGTGGCAGCTTCCAGTGGCTACCGGCCATCACGCTGTGGACCTCCAGGCCCAATTCGACAGCAATTTCAGCCACTTCTTCGGTTTCCTGCTGAGTGTCGAAGGTAGGGAATTCGATTCCGTCCAGACCTGCATCCTTGGCAAGCTTCAGCCGATCACGGACGCTGAGCTTTGCAGGCAGACTGCTGTAACACATCGCTTTTTTCACTACACCGCCTCCAGTGTGTGAATGGTAGTTGGTACGAGAAAAGCTTCTTCGAAAAAGACCGCATGTCCTCCTGCATGGCATAGTGGATTTCGCCGAATGGAGGAGCTATTGCGCTTGTACGAGCTTCACATCACACCGCATTAGCAACCGATATAGTGCATGATCGCTGCATTTTCAGGTGGGGTGAGGACCTATGTATTATGGCAGAGGCTGAATATATACCCTCCACCGTCGTCCATGATGCTGATATTGCCTTGCTTTCCTGCCGGACCTGCTCCGGAGAGCTGAAGAGTAGAGTCTGTTGGCTATCCATGCCACCCATGAAGATCAAATCATCTCCGAATCCGCATTTGTCTATGTCACATGGTCGCCATAACCACCATGACCATTCGGTGGCAAGACAGGCTGCAGGACCTGGGAAGTACGCGGGAGCAGTAGAAGCAAACAAGAGCCCATGCAAATTCTGCATGGGCTCTTGAGTTTTGTCGGTGTAGCTTGCAGCATTTGCACCGCACTCAGTCATCAGCGGCCTAGAATGGCAACAGGGTGATGGATTGCGAGACGAGCGCAAATGCGATTGATAGCATCGAGACCAGCCCCATACCACATGCCAGTCCGGCATATAGTACTGGAGGCCACAGTTTCCAGTTTTCCTCTCCAAATCGCTTGCGCATGTAGTAGCGTCCGATAAGTGCGCCGAGCATCTCTGGGAAGATGTAGTGGGGCATGGTACTCAAGCCACGGATGAAGCCGTAGATGAGCAGTACCGGTGCGTTGAAGAAGTTGAGCACCCAGTATGTGACCAGCCCAAAGCCCAGGCCTCCGACCATCAGCCACGGCTTGATGGCGCGCTGGAACATCTCGACATGCCCACCCTCGGAAGTCGCCGAGTACCACAGCCACTGCTGCAGGGCGGTGAAGTCCCAGAATTTCTGGGCGTAGGGATACTGCACACTGGGGATGGGGTTGAGCCGCCATATGTAGCTCCAGAATAGGAAGCTGCATATGATTATGATCGGGAAGGTGAGCGCCTCGGCCTTCAGGATGGACGTGAACTTGGTGCCGGTGAGCTCAACTTCGCGGAATTTCTGACTGGTGGCGCCATAGTTTGACAGCGGGATTGGGGCGAACCAGATGTCTACGCCCTTGTAGCCGCTGAAGATAAACGTGGCCTCTCGTATCATCGGGAAGGAGATGAACTGGCCGGTCAATCCGATCATGCGTGCATTGATGTAGGATTGGAACGGTGTCCATATGTAGCCGTACACCAGGATGAACACGATCGGGAAGTCCGGAACCAGTATCCGGCACAGGATGACATAGCCGGTGGTGGCCAGGAAAAACAGGGCTATGCACCAGTAGACGTTGAAGTCGCCGCGATCGTGTTTTGGTTTGCCGAAGCCCAGAGCACCGCTGGTCTCACCGCTCCGCCGCGCTTCCATATACTGCGTCCAGCTCTTGTACATGCCGATGAACGCAACAGAGAAGGCCGTGCCGATCCCGAACGACAGCCAAACGTCAATCTGTGTTGCCCACAGAGTTCGGGTAGACTCCATGCCCGGTCGCCAGGTCGGCATGTGGCCGGTTTTCTGGATGATGGGGTTTACGAGCAGGGTGGCGGCTGCACCTGCGAACGAGCCGGCGACCATCCAGAAAGGCAGGACAAATCCCAGGAAAATCATGGAGATGTTGGTGCCTATGCCGGTAGGTGCTGACGGCAGTATCGATTCAGTGCCTGCGGTGAAATCAATCCACGGTATAGGCAAGATGGAGACCGGCTGGACGAGCATGACGCCGGTGATCGTCGGCAAACCTACGTATATGAAGCCAAAGCCGATACCGATCATCGCGCCGATCGAGAAAAGTCGCCATCGCCAGGTCTCTTCCTTGCTGGATGCCTCGGCCAGAGCGGTTGCGCCCTGTGCGGTGATTGGAGCCAGCGGATATGGAAGCTTCTCACCATCGGACATCAGCCGATACAGCACATATCCGAAAGTGAACCACGCCACCCGAGAAAAAATCTGGGTGGCCAGCATGACCACAATCGCCGGTCCCCAGTCACGGTGGACAAAAGTCCGCTCACGGATCGCTGCCGACTCTGTCGGCGGCGTGACCCAGTTGGGGACTTGCTCTCCCAGGCCTCCGGGGGCCACGGCGCGCAAAAATGAGTTCCAGATGAGCCCGGCAAACGGCCCACCAGAAAGCGCCAAACCTCCGGTCATCGCTGTCAGGCCACCGGCGATGTAGTAAAGCACATACACTTCCTGCCTGGTGAGGGTGGTCAGTGACCGTCGTGCCACCTCTGTGAACAGGATGATGGTAGTCCATTCGGCTGCCGGTCCCATGGTCTGGCCTGCGACCAGCCCCAGGTAAATGGATCCGGGCATCATCACGAAACCGATGAAAAGTGCGCCGATGATGGTCTTCCAGCCGAAGCCGTCCCGATACTCCTCGGGCGCCTCCATCAGGTCTCGGTATTGCTGTAGCTCTTCTATCTCTCGCATTCTGGCCATTGACGTACTTGCTCCGCCCTACTTTGATTGCCGCGAAAGTGTCGTCAAGCATACTACATCCGCCACTTTCCTGCAACCGGCGGCGGATTCCTTCTCTTGCGCTGAAATTATCTGTCACGGGATAGCTATATGCCATGCCATCCGATGATTGCGCTGTATCTGGCATGTGTCGTGAACCAATTCGCCCTCGATATCAATTAGTCCTTCCTGCAATTGTATGAGATTTTGCCACGGATACAATTGATGACAGCTAGGCAGGCCCTGTGCTCGATTTCTTCGGTTCTCGGGCTGAAATCGGATGCCGATAGCGAGCCCTGTATCAGTATCAGTCAACAATCAACCGCACATCGCGGGCCGTGAGCTGCAATTGTCGCTTGCCCTGTGCAACATGCTGGAGGTGGAGATGCCTAGCATATAGTCTCACACCGGTTTACCTGCAACCGTGTTCACTGCTGCAAGCGGTGTCCGGGCAACCTCGCAAGATGGAGAGATCCCGGAGCTCTTACCCCCGCATTGGGCCCCAAGCGACATCTGCTGACGATTCACGAAAGCCTAATGCCACAGTCGTCGATCTGCGCTCAAATCAGAATTGCCCGATATAACTGGAGACAACAAGCAGGAAGTCAGAACGTCTATGGTGAAAGTAGCGCGGCAAATCATATCGTGGACTTCCATCAGTATTGGTGGAAGGGGGAATGGACGAGTGCACAACGATAAGTCGTCAGGCGATTGCAGGGAACCTCGCAATATTTTGGTGATAGGTGGCAGCGGCTTTCTCAGCGGTACGATCGCCAGAAGTGCAGTAGCCGCGGGGCACCGTACGTGGGTCGTCACACGCGGTCAGCGACCTGTACCCGAAGGCGTCACCAGCCTCATAGCTGACCGACATGACCGTGACGCCTTTGCGGCCGTGGTGGCCGCCGAGAACACCCACTGGGATGCGGTGATAGACTGCATCGCATATGAACCGGAGGACATGCGCCAGAACCTGGACGTGTTGAGCACCCTGGCCTCGCAGCTCGTCTTCATCTCCACTGATTTTGTGTTCGATCCGACACGCCGCAGTTTTCCTCAGCCGGTGGAGGCGCCGTATACCGAACTCGATGACTACGGGGGCAAGAAGCGCCAGTGTGAACTGATACTTCTCGACGGCGACACCGGCGCCATGGAGTGGACCATCCTGCGCCCGTGTCACATCTACGGCCCCGGCTCGCAGTTGGGCTGTCTGCCGCTGCACGGCCGCGATCCGGACCTGATCCGACGAATTCAGCTCGGTGAGACGCTACGGCTGGTCGGCGGCGGCCACTTCCTCCAGCAGCCGATCTTCGTCCGCGACCTGGCTGCCATTGCCCTCAGCGCGATCGGCAACAGCCGGGCTTTCGGGCAGATTTACTGCACCGCGGGCCCGGACATCATCGAATCGCGTCGCTACTACGAGATCGTCGGCGAGGTGTTGGGGCTCCAGGTGAGCATCGAAGAGGTGCCGGTCACGCAAGCGCTGGCAGATGACCCTACCAGACTGCCGTTCTACTGCCATCGCATCTACAGCCTCGACCGGTTTGCTGAGCATGGGCTGCACGTCCCCGCAGTTCCCATCGAAGACGGTTTGCGTGAGCACACAGAGAGTCTGCTGGCCGCGGCCTCGACACAACAAAACTGAGAGCACTCTGGTAGGCAAGCGAATCTCTGGGACGGGTAAAACTGGGCTTGCGCGCATGGGCTGCACGTCCTTGCAGTTCCTACTCGGCGACGGTCTGCGAGAGCACACAGAGGGACTGCTGACTGCGGCCTTGGCACAGCAAAACTAAGAGCACTCTG
>LSQX01016140.1_pt1 | contig 12562 bp, 14 predicted proteins | sample 654561 | NCBI WGS metagenome assembly LSQX01 (sample SAMN04489861, study PRJNA283612) | anaerobic digester metagenome | isolation source: 4 biogas reactors fed with cattle manure at either 37C or 55C with and... | place: Denmark: Kongens Lyngby | collected 2014 | reverse complement strand
ACGGCTGCATCGTGCCGGAAATGGACAACAACGTCGGCAGCTCATGGACAAAGAGGCTCGGCCATTTACTGACAATTTACGCTAGCAGTAACATTCGCCATAACCATTAAAGTTAAATGCATACGCTTAGATTGGTACTGTTTTAAGTATCAATCTTTGCGTGTTTAAAGTGTTATGACGAGATAGCGACTAACCAACTAAGAATCCATCAAGTGATAGAACTTAAGTGGTGCATAATTTACGGGTATGAGCTCGCACGGATCGCTCCAGATTCTGCTTGGTCAGATAGCCTAGCCGATCCACAACTCCTTGTGTCGTCAAATGCTCTCGAAAGTATAAGTCGATTGCAGCTAGCTTCTCTGCATCGGTAAAACGTCTCGTGCGAACCCGCCTCATGTCTAAGGAATTGTCCGCACCCCCCACACGCAATACTCTTGACGCTGTTATGTAGTGACCGTTGGAATATGATTCGTAATCATACCCCACACAAAACAGGCTAGCTCACGGGCTACCGCCGTAATCGCCACATTACGTCTCTTGCCTTGTTTGGTCATTCGCTAATACTTGCGTCGCAATCGTTCATTAGCACGGTCTCCGGTTTACAAATAGGATCGCATGATTAAATCTCATATGCACGGATATGGCGCCAACTTAGATACAGTGCGATTAACGTGGGAACTAAACCGGCAGCTAAGATACCCATCGTGTTGGGGGCAGGAGCAATGGTTTCCGGCGAGAACATTATTGCCGGTGAAAGATAGTAGCGAATGGATTCGAAATCGAATAAGCCAATATGAAAAGTTGGTAATCGTAACGTCATAATGGTCCAGCCAAAGAAGTAGAGCAACATATAAAGAAACGTTTCTGCTTTCTTTTTTGCTAAAAAGGAGAAGAAACAGGCAATCAACGACAGAAAAAAGATAGATAGAAAGAAACGAAAGAAGCCTGCGACAAACGTATAGATAACAATGTTATTTTGCGCGAACGACTGCCCAATAATGTCTCGAAGAAAATATGGTTCATTATAAACATTGTACTCAACCTTGAAAAAAAGAAGTGCTAGCGTTTGAAGAATAATAAATACCATGTAAGTAGCAGTAGCTATTTTAAGTGAAACTGCAAACATGGTTGCGAACAATGGGTCGGTTCTTTTGTTTTCTCGGCTGAACTCAAATTTCATTATGGTTTCTCGGTGGCTATGAAACAACACGCCAGCAAATGCAGCGGAAATGGGTGCGGTAAATTGCAACATCATTAATAACGTGAAATTGATATCTGGATAATGGAGCCATTCCCGCAGATTCTCCCACAAGAGATGCATGATGCCATTTTCACGGTGTGAAACCAAAGGCAATTCAATTTCACCTTTGTAAAAATAAATTAAACAAGCAACAAGACTAACAGATACGATTAACCAAAAACTTGCATCAAAAAAATTCTTCGTACGTTTAAGAATTTGTTTCATCATAATTGCCTCTGCTGACATAAAGATGCTTGAAATAGTCAGACATATCTCACTTTACGGATTCCACGTGCCCCCTATATAAACTTCTGGATCGTAAAAGTACTCTCTTCCTGCAAAAAGTTTGTGATCAAGTGCATATGTGTTATCAGTTAAATAACCAAATGAACTTAAATAGGGGTACTTATATTGGGGTGACGACTTACCATTTTGATCAATTGTTTTAAACCAAATATAGTAATTGCCTGGTACTTCGGTATAAGTCCAATAAATCGATGTAAATCGCGAAGTGCTCCACTTGCGAGCTGGAACTGAAACCTGAGCATAGCCAGCTTTAGCCTTTCCGCCAAAAGCATAGGGTAAAGCTTGAGTGTTTGCTCTGATGGTAGTCGAGAACAATACCGCAACCAGAAAAGCTACTGCGATTACTCGTTGGCGATTAATCAATTTACTTATCATGTTAGCCTCCATCCATGGTTGGATTAATCCTGTCAGCAGAGACGGATAAAATTTGCAAGCATTATCAACAACATTTTACCATGTAATTGGCTCTGTGCACGACAAAAGCACAACTTATTCGCCAAGTCGTTGTCTACCTTTCAGTTCCCGCATACTTATGATTACATCCGCTAATTGCTCAATGATTTCGCGATCGTGAGACGTGAAAATAATCAAGCGATCTGGCGAGCGAAATGTTTTGAACAACTCAATTACCTCATCCGTTGTATCTTCATCAAGAGCAGTAAATGGTTCATCCATCAACAAAATAGTTGGATGTTCCATCAAGGCCTGAATAATCCGCATCTTCTGCCGCATGCCTTGAGAGTAAGTTCGATAACGTCTTCCCAAGGCATCTGTCAGATCCAGACGTGAAGCTAAATTCAGAATCTCTTCCTTCGTGGCGATTCCTCGGATATTTGCTAAATACATTAAATTATCGAGTCCAGTCCAGTGACCAACAAATTCAGGCTGATCAATGCTGATACCAGCTTCAGAGATGAAATCATGCTTTTCGCCAAGTCGTTCACCGCGAATCCAAATTACCCCCTCTTCAGGTTTTGCAAACCCAGCAATGAGTCGAAGGAGAACACTTTTGCCGCTACCGTTGCCACCTACAATGGCATATATGAGCCCGGCATCAAATTGTTGAGACAAATTTGAAAAAAGTTTTACATCGCGATAGTTCTTCGTTATATTCTCTAGCGAAATCATGGTCTTAACCTCCCTAAATGATATCTCTATTTTTTATCTGCTTATTCATTAAGGCGAGTACTAGCATATATAAAAATATGGTGACTCCTATGGCAGTTATATTATGTGGTAATGAATAGGAGAGTCGGATACCCGTAAAAGAGGCAGACATTGCGGATATACTATTAACGACCACTACAGTGAAAAGTGCGCTAATAATTCCCACTTCAGGACGTTGCTGCCAAAGCGCATTCCAAATATAAACGCTGACACCGAATAAAAGAAATCGCAAAATTAGAGAAGCTAAAGCCAGTATAGTTAGCATCGTAATTCCCGACTCAAAAGGCAATATGGAAACAAAAGCTAGCTGAACTAAAGAAAACAATAAAAATAATCGTGTTAGTGATCTTCCCGCAAAGCGCCATGCCTGTTTGTGAAGCCACAAAGAATACTGTTTTCTTATTGAAATGCGGGAAACAATCAGCATCTGATAAGATCGGCTTTCTTGGCTTGACAAAATGATGTCCCATAAATAGAGCAGGGTGAGTAAGGTGAAGACAAGCATGTTATATAGGGAAAATGTGTAATTGCCAAAATCGTCAAAGGTAGGCAACATAAGCAGTTCTTCGAGCATTTGCGCAAGTGGCAACTTGCCTTTAATAGAATACCAACGCATACTTGTGCCAGCAAAAAGGAATACTAAACTTATTATGGCAGGCAATGCAGAACGGTTAAATATTGAGAAACGGTATCTGCGAACAGTTTCTAAACCACAAGTTTTGCACCAGCTTGCTCGTCCAGCAACAATTCGTCGTCGTAAAGCCCAAAAGATCAAAGCAAACAGGATTAAATAGGTTAGTGGCGAATAGAATAGAATTGTCGAGTCATCACGCCCAAGTAATATGGTGTGGAAGCTAAATATGTTGAAGATGGATTTAGGTAACAATGCGAAAAGCACAAGCGTGCTCCAGAGCAAGAAAAGTAGAGGATTTTCATGTTTGGTCAAGGTACTTAACTGCAATAATAAGTAAAGAACGAGACTGTTTAATTGTACAAAAATCAGAAATAGAGGAACGCTAGACCAACTTATCGCTCCAAGACGAACATACGAGATAAAAACCATGCCCACAGAAATGACTATAATAGTAAGTACTTGAGAAATGGCGAACGTACGAAGCAGGTGGCGGGTAAATACATGGAAGGTTGGCGTTCTGGCAAACAAGAGCTCTGGCTGCATAGAATTTTGAAACACATAGGCGATCATTGCATAAAGAACAATGCGAGTAATGTCAGCTTGAAAAAGATTCTGCTCTTGTTGAAACGGACTCAACGATGTAAGCAAGACAAAAACAAACCAGAATATAAGAATGTTTTTCCATTGTCCTTTTACTGATGACATATGCACCCACAATCTGCTAATCGCGACAGAGGTCTACTTAATGATTTTATCACATGCATAATCAAGTATTTCATTAGTAAAATTGTGTCGCCGGGCGCTTGACTTTCTACGGTCCTGCTTCCTGTCCCATTGAATCAACTTAACTTTTCACGAGAGTAGGTGAAGGTCTGCTGGCGTATCACTCGTTCGTTTTCAGGTAACTATATATAAGCCGCGTCATGTAGCACGCCACGTTCCAAGATGAAGCGTTCAGAAAACATATTCACGTAAGACTCATTATGCGTCACTAAAATTAGTGCCGCTTCGTTTTCCGCGCACCAATAGAGCAAGAACTGGATTACTTCTTCACCTGTATTTGCATCCAGCGCACCCGTCGGTTCATCAGCCAAAAGCACACGCGGCGAATTGGCGAATGCGCGTGCGATCGCCACACGCTGACGTTCACCACCCGAAAGTGTGCGAACTTTCTGTTCGGAAAACGATCTCATTTCTACCCGCTCAAGTAAGGCCAATGCGCGGCTTCTAATCCCTTTTGGTTTGTTCCGAGCATAAATCATTGGCAGCATGACATTATCTATGGCACTCTCATTTTCGAGCAGAGCAAAATCCTGCACCACATGACCAAAGAATCCATTGCGAAGTGCACGTCGGTCTGAAACGGACATACCTTCCACACTTTGACCATGAATGGTTAACTGCCCAGCGCTAATCGGAGTAACCAGTCCGAGCATATTTAAGAGCGTCGTTTTCCCACTCCCCGACCTGCCTTCTATACATATGCGTTGCCCCGGTTGTAACGTTAGCGAGGCTTTCTTCACAGCCTCAACCATCCGCCTACCATCGCGATATTTCTTGTTCAGATTCACAGCATTTAGAAGAATCACATTATCCTCCGACGAGACCGATTTCGCTGCCAAGCGTTACGAAGCCGTATATGTACATCACGGCAAAGAACAGTGTGCCGAGCAGAAAACTGTGACCAATCCACTGCAAACTCGAAACCGTACGCGCCTCAAAGATGTTTCGCTTGGTGCTTCTTAAGACAAGAATCAGTGCCAGTACCAATGCGGCAATCGAAACGGTCACGACCAAGATCGCCAGCACTAAAAAGGGCACTCGTAAGTGAGCTAATTCAGGATTCCAAGCGGCGTAGCTGGCCGACATGTTAAAAAGAAACTGTAGGTTGACATTGTCGGCAATTGGCAAACTTTTATCGTTTTTATAGTAGTGAGAGTTATCGGAGCAAGCATAGGAAGTGCATATACACGTCCGCATTTCTACCCAGCTGCACTGACGTGTCATTGGATAGAAACAATGTTTGGGAGAACCCAATCCCCTTGAAGAAAGGACAGACGAATGGCTGAGCGCAAGCGCAATAACCTACTGATTTTTTACGTCAATGACCAAGAATACGCATTCATCGAAGAGAAAATGCGACAGGCTGGTATTCAGAACCGTAGCGCCTATCTTCGCAAGATGGCCATGGACGGGTATGTGATCCATGTCGATCACTCGTTTCTAAAAAACTATAATTGGCAGCTTCACATGATTGGTATCAATATCAACCAGATTGCACACCACATGAACGCTACCGGGAGTCTTTACCGGCGGGACGTTGAAGCAGTCAAAGAGATGCAAGAAAAGATATGGCAGTTACAAAGATCCATTGTATTAAGTCTACGCTGAAGAAGGCGTTGGATTACATCTGTGACCCAAAGAAGACAGATGAGAGAATCCTCATTTCCAGCTTCAACTGTACACCCGAGACAGCAGATATCGAGTTCCAGATTACCCTTTCACATGCCTTGGATAAGGGAAATAATCTTGGTTTTCATCTCATCCAGTCCTTTCAGCCCGGAGAGACATCGGCAGAGACTGCACACCTGATAGGACAAATGTTGGCGAGCGAAATACTTCAAGGAAAATACGAGTATGTGCTGGCCACCCACGTCGATAAAGGGCACATCCATAATCATGTGATCTTTTGTGCCGCCAGCTTTGTCGATCACCGAAAGTTTGTTTCGAACAAGAAAACTTACCATGAGATACGAAGAGTCAGTGATCGCCTATGTCGAGAACAGGGGCTTTCGGTGATCGTACCCGGCGAAGAGCGCGGGAAAGGCTATAAGGAGTACTTGGAGAACAAAACCGGCACAAGCTGGAAAGCTGCGATCCGAAATGCCGTCAATGAGAATATCGAGCGCTCTCATTCCTTTGAGGAGTTCTTGCTTCGCATGAGTGTTGCCGGTTTCGAAATCAAAGAAGGAAAAAACCTCGCCTTCCGTGCACAGGGGCAGCAACGGTTTACCCGTTCAAAAACACTCGGCTACGGTTATACGGAGGATAATCTGAAAGCGAAAATCAAGCGCAACAGACAAGCGGAGAGACCGCATAATAACATGAATGACCTTCGCTTGCTGGTCAACCTTCAGGAGGTGGTTAAAGCAATGGAAAGTCCGGCGTATGCGCATGTCTTAAAGATCCGGAATCTAAAAACAGCGGCAAAGACATTGAACTACCTGACTGCAGAAGGAATTGATTCTTATGCTCTGCTTGAGAAGCGCTGTAGTGAGATCCATGAGGATTTTGAAAAGACGAAAGCTTCACTGAAAGCTGTTGAGCTGAAAATGAACCAACTTGGAAGGATAGTTAAAAATCTGCACATCATCGAGCGAACAACACCGTTCTTTGATGGATCGAAAAATGTAAAGCCAGATGCTGGAACCGGACTTAGCACACCGTCGGCCACAACCCTTCATGCGGCAGCAACCAAAGCACTGATGTCTGCAGGTATCAAGAAACCGTATCCTTCTTCTTCAGCCTTGCTGTCAGATTTTGATGCGTTCGATCTGCAAAAAGAATCTTTGTATCGTCAGTATCAGACGGCAAAAAAAGAGTGGAAAGCGATTTCGACGGCAAGAAAAAATGTCGATCAACTGCTTTCCGTGAAACGCGAGCAATTCAACCAGATCATTGATCTAAATCAACCTTTATAGTGTTCACAAAAGGAAAAGTAGACATGAAATGACAGAAAAAATCACGTGCGATGATCTCGAAAACATGATACAGTTATATGTATCATTGGATGTTAAAGGAGGGTGAAGAAATGAAAACACTTCGCAGCATCTTGTTGTTACCACTCAAGCTAGTTTTTGGCATCTTTAGGCTAGCGCTTATCATTCTCAGTATGGGTGTAAAGTTTCTGACCGCGGTGGGGAGTTTCTTTTTTGGCTTGATCATCTTGATCTTCATTTTTATGTTCGTAGGTTTTCTTGTTTTCGTAGAGCCGGGACAAATAGGTTCCGGTGCCAAAGATATTCTCATCAGCCTTGCGGCTGTTTTCATTGTCGCGACCATCTTCTCGCTGATCCCATCCCTCATGGATGGACTTATCAATTTGTGCAGTCGCGTGATGCTACTATAAGGCGTTCTGACGATCCACCTTCTGTCGGCATTCTGTGAAGACGGTGAGGAGGATTGCAAAAGGAGGGAAAACGAACGACATGATCTATCCTGATAAAGAAAGTGCTTCTCTGGAGCTCAAAGAAAAACTGAATGACGGCTTCCTGAAAACGGTAAGTGCTTTCGCGAATTATAGCAATGGGAAGATTGTTTTTGGTGTGCGTGATGACGGGACAGTTATTGGTGTTTCCGACGAAGCCAAACTTCGTCTCCAAATCGAGAATAAAATCAATGATTGCATCAATCCCCGCCCTCCCTTCAGCATAGAAGAACAGGAGATGGACGGAAAAGTGCTTGTTGTGCTGACCGTTTCCAAGGGGAAAAATGCCCCCTATTACTACAATCAGTCGACGTTCAAGCGAACGGATACTTCTTCCGCTCCTGTTGATCGAGCGGAGATCCGTCACTTAGTTCTTTCTGGCGAGGAGCAGAGCTATGACCAGCTCGTCATTCCAAAGCGAACGCTGGAATTCAGTGCTTTGGAGCAAGCGCTTAAACGCGAGATCGCCTTGAGGCGGTTCTCTGAGGATACACTGCGAACTTTAGGGCTTATGTTGGGAGATGAGTGCACGAGAGCGGCTGAACTGCTGGCCGACACGAATGCCATTTCCCGCTCAGCAACCTCGATTGTGCGCTTTGGGAAAACGCGCTCCGAATTCATGGATCGCAAAGATATCAAGAATCAATCGTTGCTCGTACAGTACCAAACTGCCCTGGACATGTTTGACAAATGGTATGCTCCGTACGAAGAAGTCGTAGGCTTTCGCAGGATTGAAAGGATTCAAATTCCCCGCGAAGCCTATCGTGAAGGGATCGCTAACGCCCTCATCAACCGCCGCTATGATATCAATGGCAGCGTGCAAGTGGCCATGTATGAAGATCGAATTGATATCCTGTCGCCGGGTGGTCTTCCTGAAGGAGTAAGCGAAACAACGTACCTATATAGCCAGGTTTCCATTCCGAGAAATACGGTCATCGCCGATGTTTTCCATCGCCTGCACATCATTGAGAGATTTGGCACAGGGATCGATCGGATACGCAATGAATACGCGGATTTCCCAACCAAACCGAGCTTTGAAATCACAAACGATTTTATTCATGTTGTTTTGCCAGTCATTGACTATGACAGTGAACCGGAAGAACCAAGTCTGAAAGAGACGATTTTGCTTCTTCTTTCAGAAAAGGGATCTTTATCAAGAGCCGAAATAGAAGGTTATACCCAGTTCAAACGCAGCTGGATATTGATGGAACTTAAGCAAATGATCCAATCAGGAGAAATTGAGCTCATTGGTAGCGGCCCCTCCACAAAGTATCGTATCAAGTAAGTTATCTGCCACATTCATCTTTATCTACCACGCTATCTGCCAAAGTGGTAGATAGCGTGGTAGATAGTCGGCGTCAAGAGATAAGGAATCACCATGTCATGGTCATACGAAAAGCTCTGGAAACGGATTGAAGAGCGTGGAATTAATAAATCAAAACTGCGCGATGAAGCTGGCTTCAGACCCGCAACACTTTCACGACTAAGTCATAATGAGCCGGTCAACATGGAGATTCTAGCGCGGATTTGTGAATACCTTGACTGCAATGTAGGCGATATTGTGGATTATGTTGATTTACAGGTATCGGCTAAAACCCCTCAGCTTTGATTGAAGATTACATCTTGCATCAATTCTTATATTAACGCATTAATCGTCTACTCATTAATGGGATATAGTGGACAGAAATCGTTTGCAATGATACTCTAATGATGGGTAGTACCTTCCGGCAAGTAGTATCAATTGTATATGTTGGAGGTCGAAAATGAATCGATATTTGAAAATTATGACTATTATTGTGATTGTTGCGGTGGGTATTTTAGGAACAGTTGTGTTCGCACAATCTCTAGCTAGTGAATGGAATCGTGGCAATTGGTGGTCTTATTTGGACGGAACACACACAGGATACGTACAGTGTAGGCCATCTTATGTTGAATTTGGTCAGTGGCGTGCTGCGAGAGGTTATTTCCAACTATATCAGAAAGATGCTTATGGTTCTTTTATTGCAAACTCGGGGATTGTTTACACCGAGTGGGGAACTGGACCAAACGATTCAAGAGTACTTTCGCGAACTAAACCCATATATGGCACTATGAACATTAACCATCCAATAACCTTTTGGTACGATTTCGTTCGCGTGCCAGTTGGAAATCAATGGCCTCTTAGTGTGCCAAATGATTAGAGCTTTAACTTAATAGATAAAAAATTTGCCAGAAGATTCTTGATTTACTTAAGTAACAAACTAGATAGATATGTTTAGCAACAAAAGATTGAAAACTATTTACCTTTCAGTGCTGTTGCTAGTAACCATTGGAATCGGCTTCGCCATCGTGTATGCAAACTACTTCCAAACAAAAGAGTTACCCTTAACAAGAGTCCAAATCCAGGCTCCAAGGACGGGAAACTCCCCATCTGCAGCATTACCACCGACGGTCCGGCCACGTGGAGACAGGCGTCAACTGGAGCCTGTGCCAGTGGGACCGTTGCCAGTTGAAGACATGACGCAACGCATGATTGATTGGGCGGATCAGCATGAGCAGACGGTACTCTATAACGATGCCTTTGTCGCTGGCATCGGTTTTTATGCACGTTCATCGTTCCTTGAAGATACGATCACCATTACGGCTTCGCCGCGCGGTGTATCCGATGGGGTTTTCATCGAGAATGACCCTCTACTGATCGAAGCAAATGTTTCTGATAGCGTTTTTTTGCCGCGCTCCAATGCCCTAAAAGTAGCCGGTTTCTATGAGCCATCCGAACGGATATCATTCTTGTCGTATAGGGATTTTTTGTATCCGCTGAAGATGGCTTCATCATGCGACGGCACGTTCTTTATCGAACCTCGTGAAGTGGATAGCTTTGTCGCCTTGTTTGATAACAGCGGCTATGATGTTCTTAGTGTCATAGATCCTGAACCAATGAAAAACTTCAGTTGGCGCCAGCTTTTCACAGAAACAAGTCTTGTGCTCCGTTCGATCTTGGTAGCCATTTTTGGGCTGTTGCTCTGCTTAGTGTATTTGACGCTCATATCCTTTCAGGATCTTTATCACGTTTTTCACGTTCATCGACGCGTCGGGTTAAGTCGAAGACGTTTTGCCACGCACATCTTGATGCAAACAATAGTCATGCTTATCGCTACCGTCGCTTTGCTTATTCCTATCTTAAAAGGGACTTTTAAGTCTCTTTATGCTGCTGATCGATTGAGCGTGATTGGCATCACGGCCCTTATTTCGTTGCCTGTCATCCTTGTGGCAAACACGGTTGGTGTCCTGCTGACCTTCAAGCGGACAAAAGAACTGGTGAATTGATATGGAACTGTTGCGTCAGGTCTACCATGATATTCGTAAAGAAATCGGTTGGATCCTCTTTTTCACCGTCATCCTGGTCGCCGTAGTTTTTTCCTTGGCGTTCATACTTAACAGATTACAGGATGTTTGGGAGAAGCATGGCTTTATTCGTGAGTTTATAAAAAACGACGTTCAATTTGTCAGCACGACCGAAACCAAGTTGAACAATCCTAGCGCGAGTCTGCATGTACCAGAACTTGCACCGGTTAAATCATTACCGGATTTTCTTGACGAAGGCTTTCGCGCCAATGGTTCGCTCGGGACATACGCGATCATGCGGGGGGCACTAGACCACACCCAAGTGATCATAGTTTTAGGTGCTTACGTCGACTTGCTAGGCGTCGAGCTCGGTCCTTCAAATGACATGTACGTTGCCGTGACAAATGACTTGGCAAATGAGAAGGCGGATTCAATCACGTTACAGGGGACTGAGTATCCAATAGGAGTGCTCCCGCCTGATTTTGGATTGTTTCATCCTTATCGTTACGACTCGGCACGCAGTGGCCAAATCGATGATTCCCTTTTCATCTTCAGTAAGAACTACCGTCAGATCCGAGCGCTTTTCCCTGCTAATACTTATTGGGACATGTCCGATGAATTCTTCCTCTACAATTTGCTTCTAAGTCAACCTACCCCGGAAGACATCGTTGAGCTTCGACAGGTTATGGAGGCAAGTGGTAAAGGCCATACCATGTTGATGTCGATGCGCGCTTTTACGGAAGATTTAACCGCCGGAAGCGATCTGTATAATCATCTGGCGATGCTTTGGTTCTGTGTGGTCGCATCATTTGCACTTTTCTTTGTTATCTGTGTCACATCCATCCGGATGCTCAGACGAAAATTTTCGGAGTACGCCATTCACAAGCTCTTCGGCACTACAAATGGCTTTCTTTTCGGGCGGATGTTTCTTTTTGCCTTTGTCTATTTAGGCATACCTCTGGCAGGTGCCATTTGGCTCCTTTCATACCGAACACATCGCACATTGCCAAACGGAGATATCTATACGAACTACCTATTGATAAAGAACGATTCGACGATTTTCATATTGGGCATCGTGGCACTTGCCTTTATTGTGTTTGTAACAGTTTCCATGCACAGATCGTTTCGCGCCGCTTATGCGAAGGGCAGAAGGAGGGATTAGGATGAAGTCCATTATCTTGACAGGAGTCCGCAAGTACTTCCAGATGGGACAGCAAACAGTGAAGGCTGTCGACGGTGTCGACGTCCGTGTTGAAGGACAAACAAGCTGTGCCATTGTCGGGCCATCTGGTTCAGGTAAATCGACGCTGATCAATTTAATGGGACTAATCCTGCAGCCGGATGAAGGCTCCATTGTCGTTAACGGTAAACCTGTGACGAGTCTGAACGATTCCGAACGAAGCGCCATGCGCAATGGGATCTTCGGCTACATTGTGCAAGACTTTGCCTTGATTGATAATGAGTCAGTCTATCGGAATATTCAGATCCCGCTTCTATATGCAAAAGGAATTGCCCGTAAGGAGCATGGTGCGCGAATCAGAGCTGTAGCTGGCAAACTTGGTATCGAAGATAAATTGCGCCGAAAGACGGGGCTTTTATCCGGCGGTGAACGTCAGCGTGTGGCCATAGCCCGTGCGATGGTTTGCGACCAGCCCATTATTCTCGCGGATGAACCAACCGGAGC
>LSQX01396806.1_pt1 | contig 12563 bp, 10 predicted proteins | sample 654561 | NCBI WGS metagenome assembly LSQX01 (sample SAMN04489861, study PRJNA283612) | anaerobic digester metagenome | isolation source: 4 biogas reactors fed with cattle manure at either 37C or 55C with and... | place: Denmark: Kongens Lyngby | collected 2014 | reverse complement strand
TCGTTATCGGCACACACCGACTCCTTTCGAAAGATGTCTCCTTTTTTGACTTGGGCTTGGTCATCATCGATGAAGAACAGCGTTTCGGTGTGCGGCACAAAGAGAAACTGAAACAAATGCGCACCTCCGTGGATGTGTTAACCATGTCCGCCACACCGATCCCGAGAACTCTTCACTTCTCTTTGGTAGGCATACGTGACATGAGTCTGATTAATACAGCGCCCAATGATCGTCTGCCCATCCATACCTGTATTGAGGCATGGGACAAAGAAATCATCCGCGAAGCCATCGAAAGGGAATTGAGTCGTGAAGGACAAGTCTATTTTCTGCATAACCGTGTGCAAACCATTGACCGTGTTGTTGCTTTTATAAAACAAATCGTACCTAAGGCGCGGGTCGGCGTCGGTCATGGCCAGATGAATAAACGAACCCTTGAAGAAGTGATGACCGCCTTCATTAATCGGGATATTGATGTCCTCGTCTGCTCCACCATTATCGCATCAGGCATTGATATCCCCAATGCCAATACAATTTTGGTGGATCGCGCCGATCAATTCGGGCTCAGTCAACTGTATCAGATTCGCGGCAGGGTAGGCCGTTATAAACACCGTGCTTTTGCCTATATGCTCGTGCCGGGTGACCATGCCTTGACCGAAGACGCCCAGCAACGGTTGAAAGCGCTGGAAGATTTTTCATCGCTCGGGTCGGGATTTCGTGTTGCCATGCGCGACCTGGAAATACGGGGTGCAGGCGATATCTTAGGCGGCGAACAATCGGGTAATATCGCTACCGTCGGCTATGAAACGTACAAAGATCTTATTGCCGAAGCCGTCGCGGAAACAACCGGCGTCTCAGGCAAACGGCGCACCTTGCCGCCCCTCGAAATCAACGCAGACGCTTATATCCCCGACAAATGGGTGCAAATTGCGCCGCAGAAAATCACACTTTACCGACGCATTGCGTCCCTCACTTCCATGGACGATATAGACGAACTTGCCGCCGAGTTAAAGGATCGTTTCGGACCGCTTCCCAAGCCGGTACGTCAATTGTTTCGCATTATGGAAGTGCGCGCCCTCGGCGCTGAAATCGGCAGTGTAGCCATGGAAGCGGGTTCGCAGCAACTAGTTATTTATTTTGATTCAGGTGCGGCTCTCGCGCCGGGAGTACAAGCGCGGCTCCGTCGGATCTATCAAAACCGAGTCTCTTTTTCATGGGCTGATAAACCTGCCGTCACGCTCACTCCCGTATCAGCGGCACAGGTGCTCGACGAAATGCACCACCTCGTCCATAGCCTGCACCAAATGCTGACGGAAGAAGAGGAAGATTGAGGGCAGTCATGGCATTAATGCTATTTCGACCCTTACGCCATGCTATATTCTTGGTGAAAGTACCCTCTTAAAACAGGTATACTTGTTTCTTCTAAGGTTAACGGACGCAGTGTTGCTGTATATGACTGCGTCCGGTTGTTTAACGAATCTCTACTGTAGGAGGAGATACTGCCCATGAAACAGCTATGTCGTGTAGTTCTATTGGTTGCGCTGCTCTGTTCCCTATCACTGAGCTCTAACGCTGTTGTCAGTACGCCGAGTATTTTCGGTGATCATATGGTATTGCAGCAAAAACAAAAGCTGCCCGTTTGGGGTAAAGCCGATCCCGGCGAAGCGGTCACCGTGACGCTCCACAAACAGAGCAAAAGCACCGTTGCCGATGCCGAAGGTCTGTGGCAGGTCGAGCTGTCGCGGATGAAGCAAGGGGGACCTTATGCCCTGACCATTGCCGGCCCCGATAATACGCTGCAGTTCGAAGATGTGTTAATCGGCGAAGTGTGGATCGGTTCCGGTCAAAGCAATATGCAATGGGCGGTGAAAGACTCGAACGATGCCGAAAACGAAATTGCACAGGCTGATTACCCGAATATTCGGCTCTTCAGCGTGAAGCGCGCCGCGTCCCCTGAAATCCAGTTTGATTGTGAAGGTTCTTGGTCCATATGTTCTCCGGAAAGTCTTCCGGAATTCTCGGCCGTACTGTATTATTTTGGTCGTGAATTGTACCAGCGCCTGAACCAACGACCGGTAGGGTTGATCCACACCTCCTGGGGCGGCACACCCGCCGAATCTTGGACAAGCCGCACGACCCTCGAGAACGATCCTGAATTGGCTCACATCGTTCAAAATTGGGATCAGATATTGGAGGATTATCCTGCGGCAAAAGAGGCCTATGATCAAAGCGTCGTCGAGTGGGAAGAAGCGGTAAAAAAAGCGGAGGCAGACGGCACCGACAAACCCAAGAAACCCAATGCGCCGCGCGGTCCCGAACATCCCTGGCTCGCAGCGGGCTTGTATAATGCCATGATCGCCCCCTTGATCCCCTACGCCATCAAAGGCGCCATCTGGTATCAGGGAGAGTCTAACGCTGACCGTGCCTATCAATATCGCAACTTGTTCCCCACCATGATCACCAATTGGCGCGAAGATTGGGGACAGGGCAACTTCCCCTTCTATTTTGTGCAGCTCGCCAACTTTACCGAGGTTCGACCCGAACCTGACGAATCCGATTGGGCTGAATTGCGCGAAGCACAGACCATGACCCTTGATCTCAAAAAGACGGGGATGGCGGTAATCATCGATATTGGCGAAGCCAAAGACATCCATCCGAGAAACAAGCAAGATGTAGGTAAACGCTTAGCTTTGAACGCCCTTGCCAAGGATTATAGGCAGCAGGTCGTCTGGTCCGGTCCCATGTACAGATCCATGCGAATTTGGAAAGACAAAGCCATCCTGTCCTTTAATCACATCAACGGTGGATTGACCACCAGCGACGGTGAAGCGCCCAAAGGTTTCGCTATTGCCGGCGCCGACAAAAAATTTGTCTGGGCTGATGCCGTTATTAAAGGCAATAAAGTTATCGTATCGTCACCTGAAGTGGCGGAACCCGTTGCCGTACGCTATGCGTGGGCACACAACCCGATCTGCAATCTAATTAATGGGAAGCTGCTGCCTGCCTCGCCTTTCCGCACCGATGACTGGCCCGGATTGACGGTAGACAAAAAATAATATCCGTACCAAATCTATACCTGCTATCCCGATATGACCGCCCGTCATATCGGGATTTTTTTACTCTTTAAGCCGGCTAGAATCAAACTCGAAAGCTAAGCCTTTCCTGAAAAAAGACTTCGGCCGGATTTCTGTAATGACCTGTTTTCCTGCTCTATGATTTAGATCGTCAACCCACAAACGAATAACACCATTACAGGAATTTATAAAAGTAAAGAAGAATAGAAAGCGTCGTCCTCTGGCGCCGATTATCTATTTAGCCGACTTGAAACGGTTGATCAAACAAGACACAAGTGACGATGCACGATTCAGCACGATGGTCGACCTCTACTCTTATCCCAAAAACGTGCCAGGATATGAGGAAATACAATCTCTCGATGCCTATGAGCGCGTCATGGGACTTGAGGAATCGCTTGCCGCAGATATAGCCTCGCAGCGTTTTGTGCCCTATATCCAGCTCCATGAGTTTGAGACGCTCCTTTATGCGGATCTGTCTCGATGGGAACCGGCGCTTGACTGGAACAGCAACTGATTCTGTTTTTGATTTAAAAAGTAACCTGATTTTGGAAAAAGTGGTGGATCAGCCGGAAACCTTCTTCGACCACGATGCCTGTGGCGGCGGCAGCACCTTCCCCGTATTCTTGGGCGCTGCCCTGCTCAATGCCCTTGCCGCACATCACAAAAGGTACCGGACCGCTGGCATGGGTCTTTGTACTAATCAAGGTAAAATGGTCAGGCGCGGCAAGGATACGGGTGTCGGGATGGGTGTTCAGATAGTCTAGGAAGGGGCCGACAATGCGCGCATCAAACTCTTCGATAGCTTGAATTTTTAAGGCGCTGTTGCCCTGGTGTGCCGCCTCGTCGGGAGCTTCAACATGCAGATAAAGGAAATCATGGCGATTCAGCGCGTCCAATCCTGCAGCAACCTTACCCTCATAATCCGTGTCGATCCAACCCGTGGCGCCGGGCACATTGATGATTTCAAGTCCGGCACATACGCCAATGCCCTTGACAAGATCCACGGCAGAAATGACCGCCCCCGACAGGTTGAAACACTCGCGATAAGATTTGAGTGNNCCCTTGTCCCCACGGCCAAAGTGATACGGCAGGAGCAAGTCCCGCTTCACGACGCTTTACATTGACCGGATGATCGCGGAGCACCGGCTCCGACGCCTTCATAAGACTACGCAGCAACTGGGCAGCAGGTCCTTTCGGCAAGTAATCGGCATAGGCGCGACCTGTAATATTGTGGGGCGGTTCACAGATCGTCTTTTCCATGTCTTCAATGGTGCAGCCGTCATGGGCCTTAATCACGCCCGTATGGCGGTAACTCACGCCCGTATGGAGTCGAATAGGAAACTGCGGTGACAAGGCTTCATTAAGGCTGTCCATAAGAAGCGCTGCCTCTTCCGTGGTGATGTGGCCGGAGGTGAAATCCTCCATACGCCCCTCGTTGAGGGTCACGATATTACAACGGAAAGCGACCTCGTCATCGCCGAGCACGATGTCTTGACTGGCGGCTTCAATAGCCGCCCGCCCGGAAAAGACTTGGCGCGGATCATAACCGAATACAGAGAGATTCCCGACATCACTGCCCGGCGGCAGCCCCTCAGGTATAGGACAAAAAAGCCCGGTACAACCCTCTGCCGCCATGCGATCCATATGCGGCGTTTTCGCGGCTTCAATGGCGGTGCGTCCGTTATGAGCGTCCAATGGATGATCCGCCATGCCGTCTCCGAGCAATACGATATATTTCACGGTCTATCTCCTTGATGTAGTTCTGTTCAGTGCCGTCCCGATTGTAAAATACCCTATCACGTAAACGATGGACAAGGCAACAACATTCCGGAAAACGGGAAGGGAAAGCGTCGCCGCCCAGAAAGTGATGCGCTAATCGGAACGGGTAATATGGCCCCCTCCTCCGCACCGCCTTCAAGTGTGCTTGATTTCACGCATGGGCTCATGGATAATGGCTCCATTCTCTTTTTAACGCTTGGCCTATTTCTATAAGGAACAGACGATGACCGAAATTTTGAACTTAACGGATACCACCCTTTCGAAATCCTTTTTTTGGTTTAATGAAGCGCCGACCCATCATTTCGATGACGGCCTGCATCTGCGCACCCAAGGCAATACCGACTTTTGGCAGCGGACCCATTACGGCTTCCGCCGCGACGACGGTCATTGCCTCTTCACGCGGGCAACCGGCGATTTTCAATTCAGTTGTCGCGCCGTCTTCGCCCCTGAAAGCCAATACGATCAATGCGGCTTGATGGTTCGAAGCGACGAAAACCATTGGATCAAGCAGTCCACAGAATATGAAAATCCGACCATCAGCAGGCTGGGATCGGTTGTGACGAACCTGGGCTATTCCGACTGGGCGACCCAAGACGTATCCTCAGCAATCGGGGAACGGTGGTATAGAATGACGCGGGAAGACAATGATTTTACATTAGAGTGGAGTGCCGACGGCGTGCAATGGGATCAAATGCGCATCACCCATCTTCATGACGCACAAGACACGATCAGTGTGGGACTCTACGCATGCAGCCCGAAAGGGGAAGGCTTCAACTGCTCTTTTCATAACTTCCGGTTAACACCCGTAGCCGATTAACCGCACAACACTTGTCTGCACAGGCAAGCACGTAGGCGGCGTGCTGAGCAGACCATACAAAGACTCATGTCTCTATGTCTGATTGTGGTGTGGAGAAATCCGGGCCGGGGGCGTCGAGACTGGAAACGATGGTCAACACGCTCCAATTTTCACTCTTCGCTGCGGCGGCAGCGAGTTCTTGATTGTCGGAAAAGAGCAGCAGCTGTCGCCGTGCTGCGATCCCGTCGAGTAGCTGAATCAATGCGGGGCCGTCCACAGGCAAGGACCGATTTTGAAAACTTCCATCAACGATAATCGCTTCACGGCAAGTTGCATCCTCAAGTACCTCTAAGGCGGCAAGGCGCAGCGCCAATTGCAGCGTATCGGCGGGGATCTCTTGGTCTGACTGCGTCTTTACCGCAAATGGGTTTTCCCCGGCATCAGCATTGAGATTAAGAAAAATTTCCGTTTCAAGTCCGGCATCATCCAACAAGCTTTGGGCACGGCTGCTTATGGCAGCGCTGTGTTTATCGCGCCAGAGCAACGTGGTGTCTTCTAAAAGAGCCATTGCCCGTGCCGCCGCTTTAATTTTCCTTTTGGTCTCTGCTTCTTCTTCTACGAGATGCGCCAGATCCTCTTCAATTTCGTTTAAACCGCGCATATTCGCGAAAGCTTGATAGCGCTCCTCACGCAGCATTGCAAATTCACGGCGCAACTTCTCACAGTCTTGTTCACAACGGGCGAGTTCTTCACGCTGACTCTTAACCAAGTCCTCAGACACGTTTGCGTTTTGTTCGCCGTCTTTTTCTTGCTCGTAATAGGAGAGATCCCGTCCTTGCAGCAGTTCTCCTAGCCGATTTTCCAAGCCATCTATTTCAGCTTTAATATCTGCAAGGGCAGCATTATTTTCCGCGGCCTCCTCCACAGCCTCTTGACTCGCCACGCCAAACTCTTCTAAAAGCATCGCCAATTCTTTGGCGTATTGTTGCTCCAACACTTCCTCTTCTTGAAGGCGATTTTCCAATACTTGGCAGCGGCGAGTCAATAATTCTTTGTGGCTGAGATTTTTTCGGGCACTATCGATGTAGCGGTAATATTCGTTGAGTAATGTGTCCACTTCAGTCAAGCCTGCTTCTTCATAGAACCCGTTTTCGCGCATAATACGGCGCAGCTCTTTTTCTTTTTCGGCCAGCACCTCCCGTGCTTCGTTATGTTCTTTTTCGAGATAGCGCCGCCGGTTCAACAATCCTTGCTGTCTGTTACGAAGGTCGGCAAGGCGTCGCACCGTTTCATGATAAATACGATATTTACCGATAGCGCTTCCCACACAACGTTCCACGTCATTGGGGCTTTCTGGATACTCATCCATCGATTCAAGAGTCGCGCTAATACGCTCAAAGAGTCTGGGAATCCGCTCTTCACTTTCTTGTAAACTTTGTTTTTTCTGCGCGAGCTCTTCTTCAAGAGATCGGAGATGCAGAACGGCTTGATAATAAGAATCGTAGCGGGCTTCCAACTCGCGGATGGTGGCACAGCCGGCACGGTTCATAATTTCTTCAATATAGGAACCGCTCTTTTTCGCTTTTTCCTTGAGCACTTCCATTTCCGCATGATGTTCGGCTATCCGTTTGCTGAGCCTTATGATGTCTCGACTCCCACGAAGGCGCATCAACCCGAAATAAAAAACGGCTATGAATAACATGGACGCAGGATATAAGAGCGGTGTAGCGCGAACACCAATGTAACCTCCAATAAGAAGGGTAAGAAATAAGGAGCATCCTATAAGCAGCCAATTTATCCCGGGCATACTTTTTTTCGTGCTATCGCGCATTCCCCGATCCGAATGCAATTGGCGCTGTACCTGTTTCGCTTTTTCTTCCACCATTTTTTTCTGCGTATCATGATCCTGCATGATCTGCGCGAAATTATCGATACCTACAAAGAGTACCGCCTCTTCAGCGCCGCCGATTCGCAGCGTATGGATCTCATTTTGGAGTCGTTCCAAAGAGGACGCCTCTTCATAGCGGTCATGAACAGCACTCTTAAGGGTGGACGATAATTGATTGAGCCAGTCCACAGGGTTGGGCGCGATTCTGGTGAAATCGGGAAGCGTACTGATGGATCCTTGGATTTGGCTGATTTGTTTGTCGAGATCCTCCTCTTGTGAGGTCACCTCATCCAGACGGATGTGGATCTCGGCGCAGTTTTTGGATTTAGCTAAAATATCAAAGCGCAATTCATCGGGAATCTCAACACGCTTCGGAGGACCGACAGCTTCGGCAGGCGGATCTTGTTGTACCTTATCTAAATTACCTTTAATCTGATCCAGTTCCTGACCGGTTCTTTCTCTTTGTAATTTAGTAGTCTCGAACTGTGTTTCTTTGCGCTTGATGGCCGCCACGTCCCCGCTGCTTAGCAAGGGTTTTCCTAAAAGGTGGGGAATCTGATCTCCTAATTGAGTCATTCGCAGCTTTATGTTTTGGGCACAGGCGGCAACGGTGCCGTGCAGTTGGCTGCGCAGTTCTGATCGCCTTGCAGTGCATTGGATAAGCTGGCTGCGTTGACGGTTAAGATCAGACAATAGAGCGTCGGCATCTTCCAGCGCTTGCGCGACCGTAGCCCATTCAGCTTCCAAGTCGTTGCGCCGCGCCCGGATAATGCCTAAACGTCCGCTTGGGGCATCGGCTTGGCCCAGGGCGGCGGCATAGCGTTCGAGACGGGACAGCATGACATACGCGTCTGCCTCGCCGCTTCCCGTGTCCACGAAGGCAGCAAGCTCGGCGATAAAGGCTTCCGTCTCCACCGCTTCATCGTCAGCGGAGACCAATCGAATAGGGATCAGCGGCGCGCCGTATTTCATGGCTGCTGATTGATCATTCTTTTCCGGAAGTGCTTCCTCAAGTTGCAGCGAGAAATTTCCATAGCCGGGCAAATATACAGATCCTTTTCCGGAAAGGAATTCCGAGGCAAGACCCCGTGATACCGATACATCGGCACAATAGATATAGTTGCCTTTGGCACTCAAAGGCGAGGAAACTGCGGTGCCGGTAAGGTCGGGGTATAGGATCGCCTTATAGATCATTCCGGTAGTTCCATGTCGTTGTCATGAGCGAGTCCTTTATTACTGTGCGCATTCAAAATTAACTCAAGGGCTTGCGTTTCAAAGAGTGCGGCGTCCCTCTCGGGATCATCCATTATTTTCGCGATCATTGCCGCGGCAAGTTTGCTCAGGCAGGTGTTGGCGCGGGGAAGGATACTGCGGTCGTAATCGAGGGTCATTTCGTCGGAAACCACCATATGTAAAAAAGTGTCCTTCCCTTCTTTCTCAAGTTCTTGGATAAGCGCTTCCGCCAGCAAGGGGCGTTTACCTTGCAAGCGAAGATGAACCACACGCTCGCGCGGATCATGGGGCAGCTTATCGCCCGCCAGAGAATTCAGAGGAACTGAATTTTCCGAATCCATACATAAATCTTCAAAAAGAATGGCGGCCATGTCCACTGCATTGATTGAAACAGCGGTGGAGGCGGTGCCGGCGGAACGGGCAATCTCTACCTCAAGGGCATAACGGGAACCGCACGCGTCAAAGCTGCGTCCCTGCGGCGTGCCCGGATACCAAGCGACTGTGTTGTTGCCCGTTTCAACAGCGGCCTTATGGGCGCGCCCGCCTAAAGCGATATAAGTCAGAGCTTCCCATGGGCCCTCATGTTCTGCGAACATGCTTTGACAGACACTGCCGTCTTTTTTTTCCGAAACCACCGCTATATGCAGCTGATCATCGCGGGGAAGGGCGTCGAAAGACGGCGCAGCAAAATCACGGTCCTTTTTCTTTCCCTGGCCAATCCCATGCACAACGAGGGGCAGTGTGGGATGTTCGACAGATTGCCAAGTGTCGGGCTGAAAAATAACTACGTTTTGAGGCCAAACTTCAACCGCATAAGGACTGTTAGGCGCAACGGCATCATAAAGTCCCGGCGCAATATAAACCTGAGCAGGCGCCAGCTGTTCGAAGCCGTGGATGACATGCTCCAATAAGATCCGAGAAGAACACATGCCGTCAAAGAGATTGCCCGCGATACAAAGGACATCGGCGGGCCATGCTTTAGCACGGGCGACAAGACGATCGAAGACCGTCATCTGCGCCATTCTCAACCGGTTACCGCAAGCTGAATCGCAGCCCAAATGGGCGAAGGAGGCATCCAAGAATAAATCTGAGCTATGTAGAATTCGTATATGCTTCATAAACTTTCGTCCGTCACCGGCAAAGGCTTCCTCTTCCCGTGTATCAACACTGCGACACTTTTCCTCCATCGACTTTGCTTTATCACGAAGTCGCACCACGCAATAGGCTATGGAACTAAGGATAGTGTCTCAAAAAAGACGCGAAATATCCAAGTTATTAACGGTCACATCTGTTCCCGGCATCAGTCGATGAAAGCTTCCTTGTCGAAGCGCTCTTTCCATGGATCAGCGCAGCACTACGGATCAGACCAATTCCGGCTCCTGTTCCTTCTCGGATGCAGACTCTTTATCGAATACGGTATCGGCAATTTCAAGCTTTTCGCAAGCGAAATCCCGGAGTTTAAATTTCTGTATTTTGCCGTTGGCAGTGAGCGGAAAATCCTCTACGAAAAACACATGTTTCGGAGCCTTGTAGCGGGCAATTCGGTTGATGGCATAATCGCGCACATCCGATTCCGTGATATCGGCATCATCGGCAGGAATGATAAAAGCGCCTACCACTTCCCCATAACGGTCGTCAGGTACGCCTGCTACTTGAACATCTTTGATTCCGGGCATGGAATGCAGAAATTCTTCAATTTCCCTAGGCGATATATTTTCACCGCCACGAATAATGGTGTCCTTACTGCGGCCGGTGATCCGATAGTAACCCGATTCATCACAAGTGGCGAGGTCGCCTGTGTGCAGCCATCCGTCAGCATCTATTACTGACGCTGTGGCATCGGGCATATTGTAGTAGCCTTTCATGATGTTGTAGCCGCGACAACATAATTCACCTTCCTGATCGGGCGCCAGCGTCTCGCCCGTTTCCGGGTCAACAATCTTGATCTCCGTGCCGGGCAGAACACGGCCTACCGTACTGACCCGCCGCTCAAGAGAATCGTCGGTGCTCGTTTGCGTCACTACGGGCGACGCCTCGGTCAAGCCATAGGCAATGGTTATTTCCGGGCAGTGCATATCGTTAATAACCTGCTTCATCCGTTCCATAGGACAAGGAGAACCCGCCATAATGCCGGTACGCAGCGAAGACAAATCGAACATGTTAAACATGGGATGATTTAATTCTGCAATAAACATCGTGGGCACACCGTAAATAGCAGTGCATTTTTCTTTTTGTACGGCAGCAAGCGCGAGAAGAGGATCAAAACTTTCCAACAATACCAAGGTACTGCCATGGGTGAGACATGCCATAACGCCGAGCACAATTCCAAAGCAGTGGAAAAGCGGAACAGGCAAGCAGACGCGGTCTTCATCAGTCAGCTTTTGACGCTCGCCAATGTAATAGCCGTTATTGAGGATATTCCTGTGGGTTAACATGACGCCTTTAGGAAATCCGGTGGTACCCGAGGTGTACTGCATATTCACCACATCATCGCAATAGGTGGTGGATGCGTAGGATTCAAGCAAGGTATCGTTTTGGTGTTCGCCCAATTGAAAAAGTTCGGCCGTGTTGTACATGCCCCGATGCTTTTCCTGACCGATAAAGATCACACTTCGAAGCGCAGGAAAGGCTTCACTGTGCAAATCACCCCGTGCACGGGTGCGCAGCTCAGGCACTAAATCATACATAATATCCAAATAATTGACATCACGGAATCCGTCAACAATGGCAAGCGCTTTCATATCAGACTGCTTTAAAACAAATGCGAGTTCATGGCTTTTATAAGAGGTATTCACCGTTACAAGCACAATGCCGACCTGAGCGGTGGCGAAGAAAAACGTCAGCCAATCCGGCACGTTGCGCGCCCATACGCCCAAATGATCGCCCGGGCGCAACCCCAAGGCTAACAGCCCTTTAGCAAGACGCCGCGCCCGTTCCTCGAACTCTTTCCAGCTAAAACATAGATCCCGATCGGGATACCGTATAAAGGGACGGTCGCCATAACGAGCGGCTTGTTCTTTAAAAAATGCACCGATGGTTTTCTCGGTAAAAAGCATAGCAGTACCTCAAGTGTTTTGGTTGAACAATTTAATAGGCGCCGGCTTCACGGAGAAGCGGAATTTAGCACCGTTTTTTGTCTGATTGGGGACAAAAAAAGGCAGGTTGACATAAGTATGGCACAGAAATGAGATGTAGTCAAATGAATTGTTAATTGGCAGGCGAAAGAACCTCTTGGGGAGGAAAGATTTCCATACATCCACGGTTCAGGAAGAAAGTCTTTCTTTAGTGGCGACGCAAAGCGGTGAAATCACAAGATCGCGATGTTTTTTCCAATTGAAGAGAAGATTCTTGTTTCTTCACCACCATTTATATTCGCTTCCTTTGCTGTTCTTTTTTATTGACAAAGAATATTCAATTAGGGGCGAAATTGTATTTCGCAGCCCCCACCCTATACGATCGTTTTTTCATTACTATATCTGCTTAGTTTATAGCCCCGCGTCCCCATGTCATTCTGCGCGAAGCGAAGAATCCGGCTTGGAGATTTTTGTGGCGTTGCGGAGGAACAATCCAATAGGCGCTGCTCCAGGTATCCCGCGCAACGAACCGCACACGATTGGCCCGTCAACCAATCCGCTTCGACACCGGCGGCAAAACACTGTCCCAAAATGCCCAAGTATAAGACCGACCACAGATGTCCTTTATATAAGGCACTCCTGAGCATCTCAGGGTTTCCCGAGCCAATACCGCCAACCCGCTACAGTGATACCCCCCAAGATCCCAAGAGCAATCAAAATGA
>LSQX01145002.1_pt1 | contig 12563 bp, 6 predicted proteins | sample 654561 | NCBI WGS metagenome assembly LSQX01 (sample SAMN04489861, study PRJNA283612) | anaerobic digester metagenome | isolation source: 4 biogas reactors fed with cattle manure at either 37C or 55C with and... | place: Denmark: Kongens Lyngby | collected 2014 | reverse complement strand
AGAGCACTATTAAATCCGCCAGTTTGCCCTCTTCAACTGAACCCTTTATAGCTTCATCACCAGAGCAGTAAGCCGCGTTTAATGTGTATAAGGATATTGCTTCATCAACACTGAGCTTCTGCTCAGGGTATGCTGTCCGCGTCACCAGTTCTTGAATACCCAGCAAAACATCCAGCGGTTCCATAGGGCAGTCAGAACCAGCCGCAACCCTAATACCCTGGTCTAAGAGCGTTTTGATCGGGTGCAGCAGGCGCGCACGGTCACCAAGTCGCTCTTTGGCTGACCAAACAGTGAACTCTGTGGAGATAACTTTGGGCTGGATAGAAACAACTATGTTTTGCTTCTTGAGCCGATCAATTAGTGACTGGTTCAAGATTGCCGCTTGTTCGATTCGATATCGAATGTCCGCTGTTTGGATTTGCTCAATCACATTCAGAGTGATATCGATTGCTTTGTCGCCCATAGCATGGATAACCGGTTGAACACCAAATGTCAACGTGCGCCTAACCGAAGCCATAAGCTGTTCTTGGGTAAGCAACATCTTACCACTATTCTCAGGGTCGTCACTGTAAGGCTTTTGCAGGGCCGCTTCTTTAGAATCCAAGTAACCATCTACAACAATAAAGGCTCCACCAACACGTAGCACCTCAGGGTTTCTCGTTTTTAACTCTACTGTCTTTTCAAGAAGCGCCTCAGGAACAACCACGTTAACTCTTAAAAGCAGACGGTTTTGCTCGTGAAGTCTTTTGATAATATTTAATTCGTTTTCTGCTATGACAAGCCAAGTGATGCTGGTAATACCTGCTTTAAAGATTTTTTGACACGCTTGAGCTGTCGCCTCGAGTAATTCGTCCTCGGTTGGTTCGGGGACGGCTTGCCAGATAAGATTGGTTGCGGTGTCACGGAAAACGCCCAAAAGTTTGCCATTTTTGTTTTTATCAATTGCTCCACCTAATGGTGCAGAAGTTTGTTCTGTTACCTTAGCGAGTTGAATGGCGTTAGTGTTTGTCGCACAAATCATCGCTGTCTCCCGATAAAGTATAACGGGGTTAACCGGGGCAACTTCATCAAGTTCTTCTGCTGTGGGAGCGCGTTTTTCTTTGAAGCGGGTTTCATTCCAGCCTTGTCCAATAATCCATTGACCAGAAAGCAGTGTTTTGGTTTTTTCTTTGATTATTTGCTGGAGTTCTACAATGGATTTTGCACCAGTTAGGTCAAGCCACATTAGACTGCGTCCATAATCCGCAACATGTAAATGGGTATCAATTAACCCTGGAAGTACAGTTTTGCCTTCAAGATCCATAACTGTGGTATCTGGATGGATTACGGTCTGGATTTCTTGGTTAGAACCAACTTTGATGACTCTGTTTTTGAAGACAGCAACGGCTTGGGCTGAAGGTTGCTTGGGGTTCATGGTTTTTATATTTGCGTTTATAATTGCTAGATCCGCTGGCAAGCCTAAGTCTCCATGTTAATAGTAGTAATCGCTAGTTAGGCGGGTGCCATAAAAAACCTTCCGTTTCCCAAGCTCAGCAACTGCCTTTACCTTTTTACGTAAAACATAATAGCTTCGCACACGTGTTTTCCAGTAAATCTTAGGGGTACAAACGTGAAAGCCCACGTCGCACTTGTAAATCCATCTTACCCACCAGAAGCCGCACAGTCTATCTTTTTGCCGCTCGGTATTGGCTACTTAGCAGCAGTTCTTGAACAGAAAGGATACAAAGTTGATGTAATAGACTGTCAGATAACACGTCCTGACCAGAAAACGTTGGAGGACAAGTTTCGCAGTTTAAACCCAGATATCATTGGGATAACTTCAGCAACAGTTACTTATCTGCCAGCATTAGATGTTCTAAAAACCGCTAAAATTGCAGTACCTAAGGCATTGACACTTATGGGTGGTCCACATGTCACCGTACTGGATCATGAAGCTTTTACTGAAAGCTCAAACTTGGACATTATTGTTCGTGGTGAAGGCGAACAAACCATACTTGAACTTGCCAAACTGGTTTCAGAGAGAAAACTTGAAAATCTCAGTCAAGTTCAAGGTATTACATTTAAAAACAAAACTCAAATCATCCATAACCCTGACCGTCCATTCATTGCCGATATTGATAGCCTTCCTCAACCGGCGCATCATCATTTTGACACTAATATGTATCGGCTTTTTGGAGTAAACTATATGCCTATTATTACCAGCCGAGGGTGCCCTTCCGCCTGCACTTTCTGCCTGGCTTCCAAAATGTGCGGTCATGCTTTTCGAGGTAGAAGCCCAAGTAGAGTGGTGGATGAACTTGAATGGCTCAGGGATAAATTCAATGCCGGTGCCTATGCATTCTACGATGATACCTTCACGTTCGACCTGAAACGAGCTTATGCTATTTGTGATGAAATGCAAAAACGTAAGTTGAATTTACCTTGGGATTGTCGAACCAGAGTTGACCGAGTTAATAAAGAATTACTTGCCAAACTAAAGGCTACTAACTGTCAGCTTATCCATTTCGGAGTTGAATCAGGTAGCCCTGAAATGCTTAAACTAATGCGTAAAGGCACAACCGTCGAACTAAATGCACAAGCCATCAAATGGGCCAAAGAAGCAGGCATATCTGTAGCCGTTTCACTAGTAATTGGCTATCCAACTGAAACACCTGAAATGTTGCAACAAACAATTGACTTCCTTAACAAGACAAAACCTGATTATGTCTACATGTGTGAAGCTGTACCTTATCCAGGTACTGAACTTGCGAATTTTGTTCAGGAATTGGGGTTAGAGATATCCTCTAACTGGAACCAGTACCGAGAAGAAACACAGGTCTTCAAAAACGAGTTATTACCACTTGATAAATTGGAAGAGGTTAAGAAGGAATTTTTTGATCACTATTTAACCCCAAGCTATTTTCTACGTAAAAAATTAAAGGGTGACTTTTATAGCCAAATAATGGCACGTGCTGCATTGAACCACATCGTTTGGAACAACAAAACTGCCATGTGGATGTTTAGAAAACTTAGCAGAATTAGAGGTACAAAAAAGAGTGTGGGCGGCTACAGCACTTCAGTTCAAGAACAAGAGACTCAAAAAACTTGATTGAACTTTGTTGTTTTTATTCTGTAGCTTAATAATATGGCAACTATGATGATTATAATTAACATTATGGCAAGTATAGCCATTAATGGAAGCTCATTGTTTTCTGGAGACAGGATGATGGTTGATGTTTGAAGAGTTATATTTTCTTTGAAGCAATAAACATTCCAGTCATTACACCCAATGTATAGACGATTGTTTGCTATTGCAGGTGAAGACCAACTGCTAGATAAGGTCGTGGCATTAGCAATTATTGCACCCTGATTATTTATATCTAATACAAAAATATGGCGTTGGCTAGTAACCATGTAAATTTTGCCTTCAGCATATGAAGGTGAGACGTAGAGTTCGTCACCAGTATATTTGCTCCAGATTGCTGAACCAGTGGTTCCATTGACTGCTGCTAAATCAAATTTATTAATTAAGTAGACAGTGCCGTTTACCCAGATTGGAGAAGAAACAATAAACTCGGTTGCAGTTACGTCATAGAAGTGCCAGATTTCTTCGCCAGTTTCAGTGTCTATACAATAATAGTCACCCCAACTTGAGGAAGCAAACACTTTACCTTCTGCAACACTTGATGATCCAAGCATTTGATTTCCACCAGTAAACGAGGGGCGGTAAGCGATACTAAAGTTCCACAGAACATTACCAGTGGTTGCATCAAGTTTGTAGACTTCGCCAGTATCGGGTTCTTCGGCGGTAAAATATACTGCACCGTCTACCACTGCAGGCGAGGATTCGATTGGACCGTTAGTCTTGGCTTTCCATAAGATATGTCCGTCAGTCCAGTCTAAGGCATACAAATAGCTATCTAAGGAGCCAATGTAAACTGCACCATCTATGACTGCGGGTGAAGATTTTAATACTAAATTACCAAAAGTGAATTCTTGGTTTCCATTAACAAAGGTTTTCCATACTTGTGTACCTGTCTTAGCGTTTATGCAGTAAACGTAACCGTCGTCACCGCCGGTATATACATGCCCATTTTCCACTGCAACTGAAGATTCAATGGGTGCATTAGTCTTGAACTTCCAAATCAAGTTGCCATACCAAGCATCCAATGCATAGATGTAGCCATCTGTTGAACCGACATAAACAATATCATCACAAACGCTGGGTGAAGAAATGACTGAGCCGCTCGTAGCAAACCGCCAGGCTAACGACAGGTTCGAGGGACCAATATCAGAAATTGAAGAATGCGCTGCATCAGCCCGCCATTGTCGCCAATTAGTTGATACTGTATCTGGTTCCTCAGGGGAAATATCTTTTATTGCCCATATTTGTTGGTCGGTTGCATATTCATTACCCGAAATGGTATCCACAGCGGTTGTCACATCACCAGGAATAATGTAGAGAGTATCATAGGCGATTGCGACCGATTCTCGGGGTGGTAATGCTTCTTTGTCGAGCTTCCAAAGCTGCGCTCCAGTAAAGGCGTCTAAGCAGGAGAATTCCGAGATACCTTGTGGAGCATTGTATTGAGCTGCTTCACCAGTGGTTACATAAATTTTGCCATCTGCAACAGTAGGCATCCCAGGCCACATAAGCGATTCATTAGGCCCCTTATATTTCCATACTATTTCACCGGTATTCCTATCAAATGCGTAAAAGTAGCCATCTTTATTCATAGAGTAAACCATACCGTAGGCGACTGCACAACCCGTAACAAAGTATCCGTCGGTGTCTGGACGGTACCTCCAGATGACTTCACCTGTGCTTGCATTAAAAGCATACATTATGTTGTCGTCACTTCCTCCTTTGAAATACATGCCGTCATCATAAGCACCCGTGAAGATCATGGGGCCTTTAGTGTTGGTTGCCCAAATTATTTTTCCAGTTTTGGCGTCAAGCGCAAGTTGCATATTTTCAAAAGAACCGGTGAAGATTTTTCCGTCTCCATAGGTTGTTCCTATTCCAGTTATGCCACCTCCGCGTATGTAGGTTTTCCAAACCATTTTTGGTGGCTCTGAGGGGTTAGAGAAGTCCCAAGCTACAATTGTTGAGTTGACTTTGGCGTAGAACATTTTCTCTTCGGGACTGTAAACATTGGTGTTGAAGATTCCAGTATAAGCGTTAAAGGTTGGGCTAGTCCATAATAAATCACCCGTTTCTGAGTCGAGGCAATAGCGTTCTATAATCATGCGGTCGCTATCAATTTTATATGCTACCGGCCAAGTGGTCTCTTCAGGGAAATTGGTTTGCCAAACTATGTTGCCTTCTTGGTCTAATGCATACGCGGTGCTTGTGCTGCATACATAAATTTTGCCGTTAAACGCAACGAGGTAGGGCTGGATGCCAGTTATATTGACTTTCCAAAGTATGTTAGACGTATCGGGACCATAGCCAGCATAGAACCGGGTCATGGAAGCGTCCCCATTTAGTTGCGTCCACTCGTCATTACTGATAACCGCTTTGACCATTGGAATAAACGCTATGTAGGAAAAAGTGGATACAAGAAGTAAGACAATCAAGGAAGTGATTAGGATCTTTCTATTAAGGATTCTATATAGGTACAGTGATTCCTAGCCCCGAGACATATCAAAACCGTGCTTCGAACATAAAGTTTACTGAAATCAGTCATTTATAGAATTTCGAGCGGCAAAACCTGCTAAGAGGTAACCCATCCAAACAACCTAAATTGCAAGTAAACTATTTAAAACCCAAAAACCCCTTAACGGTACCAATACATGGAACCAGAGAGGATTCTAATTGACTGACGAACTTCAAGGTCCACTTCTAATGACTTCTTGGCGCGCCACCGGCGCATGCAACGCCAGATGCAAATATTGCAACGTAGACGCCACTGGGGCCCACGCCCCAAGAGAAATGACTACACAAGAAGCCTTCCACCTCGTTGACGAAGTAAAAAAGTTCGGGGTACGATGGTTCGGATTAAAAGGCGGCGAACCCCTCACACGACCCGACATCTTTGAAATCGCCACCTACGCCAAAAGCAAAGGCCTCAACGTCTGCCTCTTAACCAATGGAGCATTTGTTGATGGCAAAATTTACGATAATTTAGTCAAAAACCAAATCTGGTCTTCAGTTAGCATCGATGGACCTGAAGAAATTAACGATGAACTCAGGGGTGAAGGCAGTTACAAAAAAGCCATTGCCGCCATTGAGAAACTAGCGGAGGGCAAAATCTTAAACGGACTCGCCTGCGCCATCACAACCGTTAACCTAAAGCACCTCGACCATGTCGCTGAATTAGCTGAGAAGTATCATGCGAACTTTGTCTGGTACAACGCACTTGTCCCAAGCGGCAGGGCAAAAACCAAAATGGAACTCGAACCCTCACCAGAAGAGTACGAGTGGGTCCTCAATCACATCTGGGATATCACCCAAAAGTATCGAAGTAAATTCGAAGTCCATGTCCATTGCCCATTCTTCGCACGGATCGTCAAACAGCGTCTCCCAGAAAAAGAATTCAACAAATGGTACGAGAAAGAGTTCCACGGTAAATGTACTTACTTCGCTTTCGGCGGCTACCTCTCCGTAACCGAAAACGGTGATTTAATCCCCTGCTTCTACACCGACCTAACCCCCAACGAACCCATGATACTAGGCAACATCCGCAACAAACCACTTACACAGGCATGGGAAGAAGTTAAAGCCTCAAAATACTACAACCGCTTCCAAGACCGCGGAATCCTCAAAGGCAAATGCGGCGTCTGTGAATACCTCGATGTCTGCGGAGGCTGCAGAAACCGAGCCTACGCCTACACTGGCGACATTACTGAGGCGGATCCAGCTTGTGGATACATTCCCAAGAAATGGGCTGAGATGCAGAAAGAACAGAAAAAGTAGATCATCCTTTCCCTGTTCTTCTTTAAGTTCATTTTTTGTCATTTAGCAAAAGTATATTTAATGATAAAAAGTCATACAATATGGTGGAAAAATTTAACAAGGCAATAACCTGCTTGGCACTCATTCTCATAGTTGTAGTCTCAGCACCAGTAACTGCTCAGTCTAGTTCAAACAATGAGTGGTCGATGATTCACCGAGACGTCACCCATACGGGCAGCACCGATGCCGTAGCACCGGGGTCAAGCAACATTCTCTGGAAGTTCAACACTGGTGGTCAAGTCGGTTCCCCAACAGAGGCTAACGGGATTGTGTATGTGGGTTCCTATGACCACAAACTTTACGCATTTAACACCCAAAGTGGCGAGCCCATTTGGGTAGCAGAAACTGGCGACATTATAATCTCGAAACCAGCCATCGCAGAAGGCATAATCTGTATAGGTTCGGAAGATTACAACCTCTACGCCTTTGACGCAGCAACTGGCACAAAGCTCTGGAGTTTTACCACAGGCTATTATGTTGATTCTGACCCGGTTATAGTTGATGAAGTAGTTTATTTTGGATCTGAAGATAGCAAAGTCTACGCTCTCTCACTCTACACAGGCACCTTACTTTGGAGCTACCAAACAGACGGAGCAATAATGCTTTCCTCCACCACTGTCAGCGACGGCATGGTCTATGTGGGTTCGTTAGACAACAAACTGTACGCACTTGACGCAATAACAGGCACACTTGTATGGAGCTACGCTACTGGGGAGGGAATCGTCTCTACCCCAGCTGTTGCTAACGGGATAGTTTATGTTGGTTCCTCAGATGATAACCTTTACGCCATAGATGCAAGCAATGGCAACCTGAAATGGTGTTACACCACAGGAGACGATGTTTATTCGTCACCCACAGTTTCAGGTGGGTTGGTGGTTTTTGGTTCGCTTGACTGTCAAGTTTATGCATTAGACGCGGTAACAGGTCGAAAAGCTTGGAGTTATGCAACTCAAGCGGGTGTCGCTTCCTCGCCCAATATAGTTGGCAGTGTTGTTTATATTGGCTCCAATGACTTGAGCATTTATGCACTTAACCTGCAAAATGGCGAAAAGTTTTGGAGTTATGCAACTAGTGACCAAGTTATTTCTCGCCCTGAAATTACAGACGGTAAAGTGTTTGCGGGGTCTTGGGATGGCAAACTCTATGCATTAAACGCAGCAGATGGCGTGTTATTGTGGAGTTTTGCTACAGGCGGCCAAGTTGACGCCTCACCAACTATCGCAAATGGGCTGCTGTATGTGGGTTCGCATGATGGCAAAATCCACTGCCTAAACGCCTCTACAGGGATGGTGGGCTACGATTGGGAATTGCACAATACGGATGTCTGGAGCTTTGATACGGGTGACATGATTATGTTCTCCTCAGCCGCTGTTTCAGATGGGAAGCTCTACGTAGGTAGTTATAACGGGAAAGTTTATTCGCTAAATGCGTTAACGGGGGATTACTTGTGGAGTTACCAGACAGAATACGCAATTGTTTCATCGCCAACAGTGGTAAATGATGTAGTCTACATTGGATCAGAGGATTATAGCATCTATGCCCTTGATGCTTCCAGCGGTACCTTAGTTTGGAAATACACGACTGGTGACCAAATCACCCTGTCCTCACCAGCATATTCAGATGGTAAAGTTTTCATAGGCTCTAATGACGGCAACATCTATGCCTTAGATGCCACAAACGGCGATTTAATCTGGCAATATACAACTGGCAACTATGTCGTCGGTTCTCCCTCAATCCAAAATGGGATCCTCTACATAGGCTCATATGACCACAACATTTATGCCCTAAACATAATAAACGGCAAGCTGATATGGCAATACACCACAGGTGGGGTAGTTTCTGCTACTGCCGCTCTTTCTAACGGAAGAGTCTACATAGGTTCCGCAGACAACAACCTCTATGCATTAAACGCCACCAATGGAGAACTTGTCTGGGAGTATACAACTGACGGGGAGGTTGCTTCTTCACCCGCTGTTACCAGTTCAGCAGTTATGTTTGGCTCTTCTGACGGCAAAGTCTACATGGTAGATGCAGAAAAAGGCACGCTAATATGGAACTACCAAACAGAGGACAAAGTGGTTTCTTCACCAGCCCTCGCATATGACACGCTTTATGTCGGCTCTTACGATCACATGGTTTACGCGTTTGGCTTAGAAATAGAAACTCAACCGCCAACAGCGGAGTGGTCAGTCTGGATTTGGCTGGTCACCATAGTAATCGTCATCGTTGTAATGATGGCGGTAATTCTGTTGCTAAAATTTTTCAAAGCCCAGAGAGAACACAGAAACTCACACTTTTTAGTTAGAAAACTACCGGTTCGTTTCTAATGAATACCTTTTTCTGTGTACACATACCAAACACAGATTTGGCAACTTAGGTTAACTCATTGCACAAGAAGCATACGAAGCGCTACTCTAAACCCTAAATACGGCTGTCAACAACGCAATGGTTGATGATGAATATAATCTATTATCTAACTGTTTAAAATATTAAAAAACAAAACTTTCACCTAGAGCTAAAACTTCATAAGTAAAAACAACGACGGTTAAGCTATACTCAACATTACTCATCCAGCATAAGTGTGTGTACATAGCATGACTGTAAACAGGAAAGTTGCCCTTGTAAATCCACCCCTCCCAGTAGACATTGGTCACCACCCACAGTTTCCACCACTAGGCCTTGCTTACATGGCAGCCGTGCTGGATCAGAATGGGTTTGAAGTCAGAATTATCGACTGCCCCGTTAACGGCATCACCCACGAACAACTCAAAGCGGAGTTACAGTCGTTTCGACCGACGCTTATCGGAACAGGCTCCATGACCCCAACTATAGAGTCCGCCTTCAAAGTTGCTCAGGTAGCAAAGGAAGTCTGCCCAAATGCAATCGTTGTCATGGGCGGGCCACATGCAACATACTGTGACAAGGAAGTCCTCACTAACGACAAATCCGTGGACATAATCGTAAGAGGTGAAGGCGAGAAAACTCTACTGGAACTCGCTAAACAGTCCGAAACAGGAACCAAGCTTGCTGACATAAAAGGCATAACCTTCCGTAAGAACGGTGAAATCATTCAAACCGCCAACCGTCCATTCATCCAAGATCTAGACGCACTTCCCTTACCCGGCTACAAATTCTTAAACATCGAAAATTACTTCGTTGCCAAACGCAAACTTCTCCCTGTCATAACCAGTCGAGGCTGTCCATATGCATGCAGCTTCTGCGTCGCCAGTCAAATGTTTGGTCAAAAATTCCGAGCGCGCAGCCCTAAAAACGTGCTCATGGAACTCGAATGGCTCCAAAATGAATACGGAGCTGAAGGTATCGCTTTCCAAGACGACACATTTACCTTTGACCGCAAACGCGTAGTGGAAATCTGCAATGGTATGATTGAACGTAAAATGAAGCTACACTGGGGATGTGGAACACGCGCCGACGTGGTTAACAAAGAGACACTTGAGATTATGGCTAAGGCACATTGCGACGAAACAATGTTTGGGGTCGAATCCGGCTGCGTTAGTATGCGTGCCATCCTCAAAAAAGGTGTGTCTAACGAACAAATCGAAAACGCCATTAAATGGGCTAAAGAGGCAGGTATGTTCGTTACAGTTTCAGTTATCATTGGGTATCCTGGCGAAACCCGAGACACACTAAAAGAAACGCTGGATTTTGCCGCTAAACTTAAGCCTGATGATGTTTGGCTCTGCCACGCCACACCCTACCCTGGAACACATCTTCGAGAAATTGTAGTTAAAAAAGGCTGGGCTATGTCTATGGATTGGAAAACCTATAACACCATGAGGCCCATCTTTGAAGATCCTAACCTCCCTGCAAAGGATATCGCAAAGATGCGTCGACACTTCTACAACAAATTCTACAGCCCCGCCTATATTCTAAGGCAAGCAAACAAAGGCTACTTAAAAGGTAACCTCTACGGTAAAATCATGACTCGAACCGCCATAAATTATAACCTCTGGCGAGTTATGTCGGCGTTCCGTCGTTAAATTGTAGCTACTTTATTTTTATGTTGAAGGCAACAAAACCAGTAAACTTTATTACGTCACCAACCCGTTTAACGTACAATCAAAGAGGAAAATATCGATGACAAAAACCTCTGCCAATGGCATACAGTCAGAAGTTTATGATACACGGGAAAACTGGCCCCCATATACTTACCGCGACTACCCAGACATCAAAGCGGAAACCTATGAATCCTTTATGGAATTCTTGAACACGGAAAACACCTCGGGTAAACTTATGGAGTTGCAACCTTGGGTTTCTGTGTGCGATAGTAGATGTGCATTCTGCTACTTCCCAACCACTGCATCCAGTAAAGTTCAAATCGGATCCTACTTAGACCTGCTCAAAAAAGAGTTAGGGATGTATGCAAAAACCAAATATGTCAAAACTAGCTGCTTTGACGAAATAGTGCTGGGCGGCGGCACCCCAAGCGTATTAGGCGCAGAAGAAATCATCGACTTGATTGATTACTGCAAAGCTAACTTTAATACCAGCAAAGAATATTTTGTCAAAGTTACTGGCTCATCCAAAACCTTAGCACTTCCAAAAATCAAAAAACTAGCCGAATATGGCGTCTACCAAATGGACATGGGCGCTCAAACTTTTGATGACAAACTACGCAAAGCGCTCTGCTTACCAGACAGTGCTAAAGACGTCGAGGAAGCCATCAAATACGCCCGTAAACTCGGATTAGTCGTCTGCGCGGACATCATGTATAACCTCCCAGGTCAAACGATGGAAAGTTGGGAAGCCACAATAAAGAAAACCATTGAACTAGACTCTGAAGTCGACTGCTACAGTCTGCACGTTGACCCCGGAACCATTCTTGAAAAAATGATTAAAAACGGTCAATCACCTCCACAAGGTGACGCAGAATATGAGAAGCAAATGTTCATTAAAGCTCACGAAATCCTCACCAAAGCAGGCTACAAAGCCGTCGGCCACGACCGTTACAGTCGAGTTGAGTGGCACATGCGTGAGAACTGCCTTAATGGTTGGCCATGGGGAGGTATTCTCACCACGGGTGCGGGTTGCTTTATGGGTTATTTGCAGAGGTTCAGCTACTCCAACCTTGAGGATATCAATGCTTACATGGAAACTGTGAAGTCTGGTAAACTGCCCATATCCAATTTATCTGAGTCCACCATGGATGACATGATGCGTCGTACTATGTCTAGGCTTTACCTCAGGTTGCCAGTTAGCAAAAAAGAGTTTATGGAGAAATTCCAAACTACTCCAGAAAAAGTATTCCCGAAGCAAATCGAGAAACTCAAAACTGAGGGCTTACTTGAGACTGATGATAATGAGGTCCGCTTGACTAAGAAGGGCGAACTCTGGAAAGGCAACATAGCTTGGGAATTTGCACCTCAAGCAAAAACCTAAGTTTTCTATTTTTAATTTTGTGCATATTTAGCTAATGATGGTTTTCCCATCATTTAATCGTTATTTTTAACAAGTATCCGTCAAATTACTCGAGGGTGAGCGACATTTTTTGACACATTTATATACAAACACAAGCAAAAGCTAAATATATACTTAATTTTTTTTAATATTTACTGAGTTACCTATTATTTTTTTCCATAAATCCATAACCAGCATACACCTTTTT
>LSQX01031362.1_pt2 | contig 12563 bp, 8 predicted proteins | sample 654561 | NCBI WGS metagenome assembly LSQX01 (sample SAMN04489861, study PRJNA283612) | anaerobic digester metagenome | isolation source: 4 biogas reactors fed with cattle manure at either 37C or 55C with and... | place: Denmark: Kongens Lyngby | collected 2014 | reverse complement strand
TCCTGGCGGCGATCCTCTTCCCCGTTTTTGCCAGGGCCCGAGAAAAGGCCCGGCAGTCGTCATGTCTGAGCAACCAGAAGCAGATCATGCTGGCAATTCTCGCCTACGTCCAGGACTATGATGAACGCTTCCCTCCGTACAGGTGGACCCAGGAGCCACCGTCGAGCGTGTGGTATGACCGCGACAACGGTGCGGTCAGCAATCGCCACTTCTGGGCTCAGTCCATCGAGCCCTACTTGAAGAATCTGCAGATCATGTTCTGCCCGAGCGCACAGTGGGACATCGGCACGATGAGCGGCGGTAAGCGCTACCTCAACTACGCATACAACGGCAAGCTGCACTGCACGAAGCTGGCGCTCTGGAAGGATGTCGCCAGCAAGATCGCCATCGGCGACGTCGGCTACACTGACACGAGCAAGACGCCGAAAGGGTACCTTGAGAACTGGTTCATCTGGACCAGCAATGACAGCGGCAACACCTGGAGCCAGTACTTCTGGTGGGCCAAGCTGCACAACGGCGGCGGCAACTATGCTTTCGTGGACGGTCACGCCAAGTGGCTGAGCGAGACCGACCGCGCACTGGGGCCGGTCATCGGCACCAGCGATGCGAAGCTGATCGGCGATCAGACCGGATCGTGGTTCCCGGACTAGGCGAGGCAGAGAGAGGTTGATCTGACGGCACGGGCCCACCGTCTTCTGGTGCTGGCGCCTGCTGTGCCTGGTGCCCACTTGAGTACCGGCCATCCGTGATCGAGTGGACCATCAATTCTTGACTCGTGTAGGACAGCTAGTCGGTCATGATAGTATCGCAGCGAAGCGCATATCGTGGAAGGGATGTGGAGATCATGATGCGGCACCGAGGCTTCACCCTCATCGAGTTGCTCGTGGTCATCGCGATCATCGCCATCCTGGCGGCGATCCTCTTTCCGGTCTTCGCAAGGGCGCGCGAGAAGGCCCGGCAGTCGAGTTGCTTGAGCAACGTCAAGCAACTGATGCTCGGCATCCTCGCCTACGTCCAGGACTACGACGAGACGTTCCCCCCATACCGATGGACGCAAACTCCTCCCACTGCCGTCTGGATCGACAGAGATGACAGCAGCAAGTATGACAGACACTTCTGGGCGGAGTGCATCTATCCGTATGTCAATAACATGCAGGTCTACTTCTGTCCAAGTAACCCGCAGCGGATGGGCGTCACCTCCGGCGGCAGGATGTATCTCAACTACGCCTACAACGGCGTCCTGCACCGCACGCTGCTCTCGTCCTACCGCAGCGTCGCGAACAAGATCGCGATCGGCGACGTGGGCATCCGCGATAACACCCGGACCCCGAACGGTTACGTGGAGAACTGGTTCATATCAAGCTCCAATGATGGCCGCTGGGCTCAGATCTCGTGGTGGAGCGACATACATAACGGTGGCGGGAACTACGGCTACATTGATGGACACGCGAAGTGGCTAAGCGAAACCGACGCGTCGCTGGGGCCGGTCCGCCCCATCGGCGACTACCTCACCGGGGATCAGACCGGCTCGTGGTATCCCTGATCCCAGTTGACATGCGCAAGCTCAAGCGGCCGCCCCTCTTTCCGGGCGGCCGCTTCGTTTCTGACTGTACGACAGACCGGCCTCAGGCACCGGGCTGCCATTCAAAGCGCGCGCTGCCCTCACGGCCGGAGAGCACATCCCGCACCGTCACGCTCCACTCGCCCGCCGGGTCGCTCAGCGCCAGCGGGATGACAAGCTCCGCAGCACCTCCCGACGCGGATATGTTGCGCGTGTATGCCGGCCGCACTTCGCCATCGGGACCGGCGACCTCCACATGCAGCACGTGGTCGCTCACCTCGCCACCGCTCAGGATGTTCCCCCGCAGCCGCGGACCATCGGCGACTACTTGCACGCCCGTCACCTCGTGAGGAAGCAGCGCGAGGCATGCGGCCTCACCCGGCAAAAGCGTAAGCTGCGCCGTCTGCGTCTCGCCCAGGTATTCCTGCGCGCGCATGTCGTAGATGTGCGCAACGCGGCCGAAGTCCACGGTGCAGGTCTGGCTGTCGCTGCTGAGCCGGTGGTCGCGGATCAGCCCCACGATCCTCGCAGTGCCCAGTTCATACTCAGCGCACTCCCAGGCGCGGGCGGGATTCTCCGGATCGCCGCTGTCCACGACGACGCGGCGTTCCACGCCACCCTCGCGCATGGCTTCGTCGAACATGCCTATGACGCTCGGATCGTACTTCGGCAGCAATCCGTTGAGGTAAGCGGTGCGCCCTGCGCCCACTTCGCGGAAGATGACGGCGGGGGTGCCGTCTGCGTACGAGGCGTCGCTCTCTGCATCGCCGAGCATCTCGACGATCTCGCGCGCGGAGGTGTCGAATGTTTGCTCGCCGGGCCCGGTCAGCGTCGCGAGTTCATAGACCGCTTCGGGCTGCGCGCGCCGCACGCCAAAGAGCCGCTCCAGCATCGCGCCATCCCGAGGCGATCCGCGCTCATCCGTGCGCGCGAACTGCAGGTCCGCGATCAGGGTGCCGCCATCCTCCACCCACTCCACCAGCGCCTCCGCCAGTTCATCTGAGATCGCGAACGTCATCGGCAGGAAGAGGACCCGGTAGCGGTCAAGCTCCCCCGCCAGGATCTGTTCCGGCGCTACGTAGTTGTACATCAGTTGCAGTTCCTGCAGCGCCAGGCGGAAGTAGAACGCGGACTTGTACCAGCTTCCGTAGGCGTCATCCACCGCGGTCTCGGGGGGCTCGGGCAGGTCCCAGGTGCTCTCACACCACGCCACCAGCATGCTCGGATGCGACCAGAGGATCGCGACATCGGGATCGGCGCGGCGGGCGTCGATGAGCGCCTTGCCTATGCCCTCGCGCAGCGGGCGAATCTCCTCCGCCACCTGCCGCGAGTAGGGCGTATAAGCCTGCGTGGCGAAGACCAGTGACCATGACTTGGAGCGTTCCGCCGACAGGGAGTTCGTGGCGTAGTAAGTCACCCCGCCGCTGTCGTGGAAGGCCAGCCACCACGGCTCATAGCGCACGGCCGCCTCGCGATGGTCATAGCCAATCCAGCCGTAGTTCGGAAAGTCCTCCGGGCAGAACGAGCGCCAGATCTCGAATACCGCCTTCTGCGCGTTACCCTTGATCGCCTCGGAATACTCCTGCGCCCACTCAAAGCCCGTCTGCGTGCAGAGCTTCCAGAAGTCGTTGCCGTTCGTGGGCATGGCGCCGAAGGTGTTCGTATGCCCCACCCGCCCCTCGGGCCAAGCCTGTTCGTACGCCCCAGTAATGCCAGCCATGCCATCAATCCACACGTCCGTCATGAAGGTGCGGAAGTCCACGAACGGCGCGTAGTTGGCACTGCCGCGAACATCTTCGCTGGTAGCGCCGACAATCCCGTCGAAGCTCGCATGGTTCGTGCCCCACGACTCGTTCAACGCCGCGATGGTGCCGTACTGCCCGCGCAGCCAGTCCCGATAACGCGACTGACACCACTCGGAGAAGCAGACCTCCCGCCGGGTGTGGCGGTTCGACAGCGTGGCCTCATCACACAGGTTCAGCGCGAAGGGGCCAAGCTGCCGATATTGCGTGATCTCCTCCGGCGCCTCGGTGGTGTACTGTGCGACAATCTCAGGGTTGCTCAGACACGGTGTGCGCACCCCATCCTCGATCTTCGCGCTGCCGGTGAAGACCCGACCGGCCCGTGAGTGCAGGCCGGAGATGAGCGGGTACTCAGTGGTGCCGTAGGGGAAGCTGCCGAACTTGCCGTTGAAGCCAAGCTCCAGCAGCATCCGGGAGTATTGCTCGGAGGTGTAGGGCGTGGTCATCCCGTCGCCCCAGGTGCTGACATGCCAGTCCTGCTGAGGCGCTTCATTCGCGACCGCCGGGAAGTAGACGTCCGTCCACGCGCTATCCACCTCGTGCCCATCCTGTGCCAGGAGCTTCACGAAGAGCTTGTGCCCGGCTGTCAGCACTTGCTCGGCGGCGGGCGCCAGTTCCAGCACGGTCTCGGTCGCCGCGGGAGCAGTCGCCTCCGCGATGGTGCGCCCCCATGCGTCCACCATCCCAGCCTGGAGCACGCTCGCCGCCGGCTGTTCGGCAGCAGTGACAGTCACGCGGACCATGCCGCCGGGCTCATACCACTCACGGTCGAGCGCCAGTTCGGTGATCGGGCCGGGCTGCGCCTCGTCGGCTACGCTGCCCCAGTAGAGCGCGCCTCCGTCTGCATCGCGCACCACGACATCGAAGATCATCGGACCATCCGGGGGCTGCTCTGCCACGACTGGCGTGATCGGCGCGCCGGCGGCAAAACTCTGCGTCGGCCACGAGAGATCTGCCTCGCCCCAGCGCAATTCGCGCGTATGTCGCGGCGTAACCTCGACCGTCGCGGCCGCAGGTGCGCCGATAACGCGGATGGCCTCACCTTCGCGCACCAGCGAGATGCCGCTGTCGCCTCGCGCGGCATAGCGCGCGGCGCGGGCCATGAAGCCGTACCAGTGCTCCCAGTAGCGCATCTCGCGCGTCATCCAGTCATTGTGCCCGAGTTGAACCGGCAGCAGGCCCCAGACGCGAGCGACATCATTCGGGAAGCTCAGCCACACCACGCGCCCCTCGCCGATCTGCCCCACCCGTACCTCGCTCAGGATCTCCGCCGGCATGAACTCCCACGGCATATCGCGCATCAGCGGGTGATCTGCGCCGACGACCTCAAGTTCCTCCTTCGCGCAGTAGTTGCCAAGCCGCCCAAAGCCGGAAACCACGACAAGCCCAGCACCTGCTTCCACCTTCTCGCGGACCTCGCCCTCAAAGCGCTCGTCGAGTCGCGAGGCGATGACGTAGACCTCGTAGCCATCCTCGTCCATCGTGCGCATGATGCGCCCGCCGTTGAGCGAGTAGAGCAGGTCGCCGACGTAGCCGCCCTGCATGACGTCGGCGTCCATCTCCAACCGCTGCCCAAGCTCGACGGTATCGCGCATGGTGTTGAAGACGTAGATAGAGATCATCGCGCGCAGCGGGCCGCCGGAGAGGGGGTTGCCCCATGGCATCATGCCCTCGCGCACCACCGGGTCAGTGTCGGGCATATCGCGCTCGCCGAAGGTGACGGTATTGACGTAGCTGCGGGTCGCTTCGCCCTTCGTGAGCGAGACCCAGTCGAAGGCGACTTCACCCTTGCGCGCCGTGTTGTAGATATAAAGCCGCGCCACGGCGTTCGGGGCCTTGAACGTGCGGCCGACCTCAGTGTACTCCTCATCAACGGGGCTGCGCCAGATCAGCGGCATCTCGCGGACAGGCCGATCCTCCCCGTGCAAAAGCAGCACGCCGGCAGTGCCGCCACCGCTGCCACGGGCACTGAAGCTGATTGTGTAGGTCTCGTCGGGTTCGAGGGTCACGTCCTGAGTTGCGAGCACGTAGGTGTCACCGACGGAGACGAGGGCATTGTTGCCGCCCATGAAGACAATCTCCTGCAACGTTGCCCGCTCGGCGGAGGTGCTCCACCCATCGGGAATGCCATCGCCATCCTCATCGAGGTCAAAGCCGGGGTTGGTGAGTAGCTGGCCCTCGACGGGATATGCGACTGCCGGGGCAGCCATCATGGGGATGAGCAGCAGCACGGCGACAGATGCTTGAAGTGCGCCTCTCATCACACTCTCTCCTTCACCGCGTCGTGATGAGTGACTGTGCGCCGGTTGGCGAGGCGATTCCTTCCAGGCGGGCGACTATCGCGGCGGCTGCTGCTGAGAAGCCTGACCGCCTCTGCTCCTGCCGACGCGCCGGAAGAAGGACGCGCCGACCAGTGTGATGAGGTAAAGTGCGCCGGTGAGCAGGATGATCGTGGCGCCGGCGGGGAGGTTCGCGCTGTAACTGACGCCGAGGCCGACGGTGGTCAGCAGCGCGATGATGATGGCCGCCAACACCATCGTCTGGGCGATTGACCGCGATAGCCGGCCTGCGATCGCGATCGGCAGCGTCAATAGCGCAATGACCATCACCAGCCCGACGACCGTCACCAGCAACACAACCGTCAGCGCGACCATGCACAGCAGCAGCAGGTAGAAGGCCTCGACATTGATCCCGCGCATGCGCGCGAATTCCTCGTCGAACGAGATGGCGAGGAGTTGCTGATAGAAGATGATCCCGAGGGCGACGACCACGAGGTCGAGCGCCGCAATGAGCCACAGGCTCCCGGGCGTGACCATCAGGATGTTGCCGAAGAGGTAGCTCATGAGGTCCTCGGCGTAGCCGGGTGTGCGCGCGATGAAGAGCACGCCGACGGCCATGCCGATCGCCCAGATCGCGCTGATGGCTGTATCCTCGCTCTCCCGCCACCTGAGGCTGACGAAGCCGATCACCAGCGCGGCAAGCAGCGCCGCCACGACGGCGCCGTAGAGCGGATGAAGCCACTCCCACTCCATCACCGTCTGCAGGTAGCGCGCCGCGCCGAGCCCACCGAGCACGCTATGAGCGATACCGCCCGCGATGTAGGTAATCCGCCGGGCCGACACCCAACTGCCGACAACGCCGCATGCGACGCTGGCGAGCAGCCCGGCAGCGAGCGCGTACTGCAGGAACGCGTGCTCCCCCACAGCCCTCAAAAAGTCACTCACAGCAGCCTCCACCACCATTTCGGTCATGTCGCACCAGCCGCAACTCCCGCCCGTAGAGCTCCTCCAGAAGCTCTCCGCTGATCTGCCCCATCTCCGACGTGGGGTGCCGCCGCACCCGCCTATTCACGCACAGCACACTCTGCACCACGCCAGACACAAAGCCAAGGTCGTGGGTGATCAGCACAACCGTCATGCGCTCATTGAGCTCGCGCAGCAGGTCGTAGATCTCACCCTCCGCCGCCGCATCGAGGCTCGCGGTGGGCTCATCGAGCATCAGTATCTCAGGATCAGTGGCCAGCGCGCGGGCGATCAGTACCCGCTGTTGCTGCCCGGCGGAAGTATCGCCGAAGCGCCGGTCGATCAGCTCGCTGACGGACACCTGTTCAAGCGCCTCGCGTGCGCGCTCGCGCAGGTGCGCCGTCCGTGGCCCGAGGTTCCTGTCCACAGCGAGGCGCCCCATCATCACGACATCGCCCACAGTGATCGGCAGGCGGCGGTTGTAGCTGAAGCTCTGAGGCACGTAGCCGATTCGGCGAGAGACCTCATGGGGCGGCCTCCCGAGCACCCGTACCTGTCCGCGGTCGGGGCGAAGTAGTCCGAGCATCAGCTTCAGTAGCGTGGTCTTGCCCCCGCCGTTGGGGCCGACGATCCCGGTGAAATCCCCCCGAGGTATGTACACATCAACGTCCTCAAGCACCGCCCTGCCGTCGTAAGAGAAGCTTACATCCTGCATCTCAACGGCCGGCGCCTCAATCTTCACGCTCATCCTCTGCCGCCTCCAACGCCTCCGCCACTTCGCGCGCCATCCGGAGGTGATTGTCCAGGTAATCGCGTGCCAGCGGGTCGATCCGCACGATCTCGGCGCCAATTTCCTTCGCCACGGCCTCCGCTGAAGCTGTCGCGAACTCAGGCTGCACGAAGATGGCGCGCGCCTCAAGCCACTTCGCGTCGTCAATTACCCGCTCCAACTCCCGTGGCGCAGGCTCGCGCCCCTCCAGCTCGATCGCAACCTGCTCCAGCCCGTATGCATCCGCGAAGTAGCCGAAGGCCGGGTGGAAGACGACCATCGCTCGGCCGCGAACCGGCGCGAGCATCTCGGCAGCCTGCCGCCGCACCGCTTCAAGCTCCTCCAGCAGCACCTCCAGTGCCGCGTTATACTGCGGCTGCCCCTCCGGGTCCAGCCGCGCAAGCTCGCGCTGGATCGTACGCGCCTGCTCTGCCGCAAGTCTCGGATCAAGCCACGTATGCGGGTCCTCACGCCCACGGCTATGACCATGGCCACCGTGTTCGGATATCTGCCTGAGCTGTATCCCCTCGCGCAGGTCAACAATGTTCTTGCCCGGCATGGAGCTTCGAACGCGGCTGAGCAGCGCGTCCTCGAAGGGCACCCCGATGCGGAAGTACACGTCCGCGCTATCAAGCTGGGCGATCTGCGACGGGGTCGGCTCATAGGTCGCGGGCGACTGCCCCGGGCCGACCAGCACCACCACAGAGACACGCTCGCCGCCGATCCGCTCGACGAAGAACGCCTGCGGCGGGATGCTGACGCACACGGATATTGGTGCGGCTTCTATCGCAGGCTCGTTAGTTGGCGATTGGTCTTCAGGCCTGGTGCAGCCGTAGATGAGGCAGAGCGATAGCAGGGCGAACAATACAGGCACTGACCGAAGCTTCAATCGTTCTCCCCCTCGATGTCCACCGTATCAATCAGGCGCCGCAGCAGGTCCTCATCCGCGGCGGCCTCCTCCTCAACGTCATATGCCTCCTCAAGCTTGCGCACGAGCGCAGCGAACTCCTCACTGCTCGCGACAGCTTCTTTCAGCTTCATGTCCGCCAGTTCTACCGAAGCATCGAGGTCCGAGAGGTCGAGGCCGATGCCCAGGATCCGATCAAGCGTAGCCACCATCCGCCTGATGCTCCGAGGGTAGGTGACGATCTCGAGGAACGGATAGTGAGGTATCTCCACCACCAGGCTGCGCAGCGCGATGCCCAACTCGACCGAATGATACGACAGCGCCGTGATCACGCTCGAGGGCCCCGCGTACGTTGTCGGCAGCAGCTCCACACCGTCAATCTCACCGAGCAGCTTCTCGTCGGCCACGGAGACCCTCACGCGCGGCTCCCTGGTGTGCGGGATCGGGCTGGCGACACTGCCGACGAAGTAGATGTCGGTGATCTCCAACTCATCGCACAGTGCGAAGATGCAGTCACACCATGCGCCCCAGCGGATATGTGGCTCCTCACCTGAGAAGAGAATCAACCCGGCCTCGGGCGCCGCCCAGAAGTAGTTCGCCGGGTAGTCGAGGCTGGTGATCAGTCCATCCTCGATCGTGACATGTGGACGGAATGCCGCGGCGTAATCCATGGGGTTCAGCGGGTGAACGATTGTGTGCCCGTCATCGAACTGCACCGTGATGGGTGTGCCCGCCGCCGGGAAGTGGTAGATGTAGAAATCCATCGGGTCGATCTCAGCGATGTTCGTCGCTGCCAAACGTTCCCGCAGGTAGCCGAGGGTGGCGGTGGAGACCATCCCGCCGTCCATCCAGCCGCTCAGGCCGATGACCAGCGTGGGCCGCTCCACTTCCGGCCATTCGTCAATTATCAGTTCCGTCGCGCGCTGCATGTTTGCGTCAGTGTCACGGTTCATCTTCAATCACCGATGCTTCCTTCAGCCTCCAGGCAACACTCTCCTCCTCCCGAGCGCACCCTGCCGAAACATTGGCCGCGCCGGATGAATGTAACAGCGGCACCCGCGGCGAAAGAGGCCCTCGCGGGTGTGACGAGCAGCGCCCGCGGCGCCTCCGACAACTCAGCCAGGAGGGCTCACAGCATGACGGACACGGCTATCAAACACGCCACAGATATCATCGCTCAGGCACGCCATGAGGCGCTGCTCGATCTCCCATCAGCAGTCCTCACGCGGATGCGGGATGAGGCGGCGACTGGACGGGCGGCTCTCGCTGAGAGGATCGCGCGCATGGGCACCGACCTCGCAGATGCCCGCGCCGAGGGGCGCTGGGGCGACATGCGCAGGACCCGAGAACAGATACTCGGACTCCACGAGGACCTCGAGGAGGTGCAGGAGAGCCTGCGGCGTCTCGAGAACGCGCGGCAGGAGGTGCTGCTGCGCGAGCGCCTCGTGACCCGCCTCGGCAGCGTCCGTCGAGTGCGGATTCTTGAGGGCACTATCGTGGCGCTGATAGTCGCGGTGATGGCGATTCTCTGGGTGGAGAGCGCCTACCCGCTAACCTCCGGCGAGGCCAACGCACTGGTCATCGCCGACACACTCATATGCGGCGTCTTCCTTGGCGAGTTCTTCTGGCGGATGCGCCTCGCCGATTCAAAGGCTTGGTACTGGCGGCGCTACTGGCTCGATTTCGTCGCCTCTCTGCCACTCGCGGGCGTCCTGCGACTTGGTCGCGTTGCCCGATTGGCCCGCGCCGCGCGTATCGCCCGCCTGGCACGTGCCGCACGCGTGCTGCGTGCGCTGCGAGCGCTGGCCTTCTTCTCGCGCGGCTTCGACAAGATCGCCGCGATCTTCCGCCTGCAGGTCTTCAGCCGGCCACTCGCTTTCACTGCGGGCCTGCTCCTCGTCGGCGGGCTGGTCATATCACGCGCAGAGGGCGATGCTGAGGGTGTGGGCAACTTCTGGGAGGGGCTGTGGTGGAGCTTCACGACGGTGGTTGTCGGCGGCTACGGCGACATTCACAACCCCGTCACCGGACTCGGTCAGATCATCACGGTGCTGCTGGTGATATTCGGCATCATCCTCACCGGCGCGCTGACGGCGGGGCTGGCGAGTGTGCTTCTGGGCGATGACAATGCCGGCATCGAGCGAGCCCAGGTGGTGACGCTGGAGCGCATCGATCAGATGGACGCGCGCATGGAGCGCATCGAGCAACTACTGGCGGACAGGCAGCCGCAACCCGAGCCGCCGGCCACGGAGGCAGGATCCTGATGAAGCCGCTTCGACAACTCATGGTCGCGTTAGTCACCGCGGGGGTGGTGATCATGTCGATGCTGACTGCATACGCGCAGTTGCCTGCCGAAGCAGACGGCCCCCGGACGCTCTACAAGGTCCGCAATATCGAGATCGCGCGCGAGAACGTGGAGCGCTACGAGTGGGCCCGCAAGATCGCCGACGGCTTCACCAGCCGTGTGTCGCTGATAATGGGCAAAGATCGGGCATGGATCGAAGATATGCTGCCGGAGTTGACGCCCGGGGTTTCATACGGGCAGGTATGCCCCAGATGCGTCGGTGAGCAGTGTTCGATGGGTGAAAGCGGCGTTATGCGCTGGAGCGTCAGCAATCCCGATCAACTCACTTGCAAGTACTGCGGCGCGGTCTACCCGGACCCGGAGTTCCCCGAAACCGGCACCCTCACCGCTCCGAAGATGGGCCAGAGCTTCACCTACTACATTCCCGCGGCCGAGGCCGCGCATCCGGAGGATCGCACGGGAGCGCATGCCTACCGCTGGGCAAGCTGGCCGGTGCACGTGAGCTTCAGCGGCCTGATTCGCCTCAATCGCGCGCAATGGGTAGCCGGCCAGGCGCTGCCACTGGCCAAGGCATGGGTTCTCACAGGTGACGCAGAATACGCGGAACGCTGCGCATGGGTGCTCGACGCTCTGGCACAGCGCTACCCCCGCTGGCTGTATCACACCTACTACGGCACCGTGGTGGACCTGCCGCCCGCTGAAGTGGCCGCCGAGTATGGCGCCAACCCTCCCTCCGGCAAGTTCGATCCGGAGGTCCTGCGGACAGCCTTTCCTGAGCATGCGGGCTCACTGAACGCCAAGGGCTTCTGGGGCGCGGGGCGACTCCACGCCGGCGTCGGTGGCGAGGGGAGTTTCCTGCTCAATTGCACCGTTGCGTACGACCTGATCCGCGAAGCTGTGTATGAAGACGGGACGCCGGTGCTGACGGCCGAGATGCACGAGCGGATAACGCGTGATCTCATCGAGGCAGGCTGCAGCGATCTGGAGAACTACGCGCGTATAGACAACAAGTGCGGGCCCGGACGCGCCCTCAGCGCGGCGGTGGGGCAACTCTTCGAGCAGCCCCAGCGGGTGCGCAGGGGCCTTGAGGGCCTCACCACGCTGCTGGAGCAGTGCTTCCACTTCGACGGCTTCTGCATGGAGTCACCATCTTACTCCAGCATGCACCTCGGCGGGCTGTACGAGATACCCGACCTGATCGCAGGTTACAGCGATCCGGCCGGCTATCAGGCGGAGGACGGCACACGCTTTGACAGCCTCAACCCCTACCGCGACCTGCCGCGTTACCGCCTCGCGCTGCTTTCGATGGTGCGCATGCTCACGCCCGATCTGAAGTTCCCGGTAATTGGCGACACTCACTCGGGCGGCGGAATCGCCTCACTCTGGGCGGAGATACTCGCCGATCACTTCGGCGCCGAATATGCCGCGCTGCTGGAGAGCGCTCAGGGGGCGGCGCTCGATCAGCGTGGCAGTGAATACGCGCTCTGGAACCGGCCACCGGACCTCACCTCCACGGGCGATGGTGCGCTTCCGCTCCGCTCCGAGTACTTTCCCGGCTGGCAGGTGGCCGTGCTGCGAAACGGCGATCCTCACGGCCGAAACGCACTCTATCTCAATGGCAACGCCTATCACGGCCACCGTCACGAGGATACGCTCGGGCTGATCTACTTCGCCCTCGGTCAGGAGATGGCGTCCGACCGGGGCTACATCTGGGACGCCCCCCGCAACGGCTGGACGCGCAGCACCCTCGCACACAACCTCGTGACTGTGGATGGGCAGAACCAGCAGAGGCAGGGGCGTACCTCGACGGTGGAGCTTTTCGGCGCCGCGCCGGGCATCGAGGTGGTGCAGTCGTCCGCGAACGCGTATGAGCAGTGCAGCCAGTACCGCCGGACAGTGGCGCTCGTGCAACTTCCCGGCGACAACAGCTACGCGGTGGACATCTTCCGCGTCACCGGTGGGAACCTGCACCAGTGG
>LSQX01300992.1_pt2 | contig 12565 bp, 2 predicted proteins | sample 654561 | NCBI WGS metagenome assembly LSQX01 (sample SAMN04489861, study PRJNA283612) | anaerobic digester metagenome | isolation source: 4 biogas reactors fed with cattle manure at either 37C or 55C with and... | place: Denmark: Kongens Lyngby | collected 2014 | reverse complement strand
AATAGGTTCATTTTGGTTTGTTTTTGTCGGTTTTGACCTGTTTTTTGCCAACGAAATGCCAACGGTTATTCTCCCGCGGTGGCGCGTTCGTAGATGCGGGCGGGGACGCGGGTCAGCGCGATCGACTTTAACAGCCGCATGATGTCGCCGCGGAAGTGCTCCATGTCCCATGTGATGATGTCGCGGACGGGATAGGCCAGGTTGCCCGCAAAGCGGATCATGCCTTCGGCGGGGACGAGCTGCCCCATGTAGGGCGGCTTGCGCAGGAAGAGCACGCGCAGGGTCTGCTCGGTCAGCGCGCCCGCAAAGAAGATGCGCCCGAACTGTCCCATGATGGCGGCGATCATGAGCTCGCCGAGGAAGCCGTCGCGCTCCCAGTCGGGCTCGTCGCCGGTGGCCAGCTTGAATGCGTTGGATAAGGCGGCCATCATGCCGGGGACGAGGATGTGGTTGATGAAGGCGGCGCGCATGAATTTGTTCCGCGCCTCGCGGATGCTGGCCTCGGGGCCGCCGTTGTTGACGAGGTCGCGCCACTCGGCAAACTCTTTGATCTCGTATTGCATCTGCTGCAGGGGGCTGGTCGCGAACTGTACCATGAGCCGGCCGAGGATTCCATGCTCGCGCGACATTTCCGGAAGGTTTTCCGCCCGGCCGCTCTGCTGCGTCTCTTCGATCAGGCTGTAGGTCTCGGATATCGCGCGGCGTTCGGCGTCTTCCCGGCTCATGCCCATGTCGAGGTATTGGGCGAGATAGTCGCGGTAGACGCCCTGCCCGACCCAGAGGCTGACGAAAGCGTCGGCCCATCGCGTGGGGGCGAGGCCCCAGTCGCCGAAGAAGCGCCGAAGGGGGGAGGTGTCGTAACCGCTGTAGGCCTCGCGGTCGGCGGCGGACATGCCGGACGCGGGGCCGGTGCCGTAGCGCGCGCGGTACTCGTCAGCCTCCTTAAGTCTGCGGACCGCGTCGCGGTCGATGGGGCTGAAAAGGATCGAGCCGAGTTTCCGGAAGCCCATGCGCGCGGCGAAGACGGGGAGCGACGCGGTCTGCTTGCTGGCGCTGTGCAGGTTGAACCCCAGGTACATGTAGGTCGAGACTCTCTGCGCGAGCGATGCTGCGGCGCTCTGCCCGCCGCCCTGCGCGCGGCCGCCGTTGAGGGACTGCGCGACCTGCCGCAGGATGCGGGAGAGGGTTTTCTCGCCGTGGAAGCGCCGTACCGCGTCCTGAAAGGCGCGGGATGTGAGCACCTCGCGGATGACCAGGCCGGTCTCGCCGAAGGCGGTGAGCACGGCGGTCTCGTGCGAGCGGTTCTCGAACATGTCGAGGATCGACGCGCTTTCGTCCACGTCGAGCCTGTGCTTGCGGCGGCGGCTGAAGACGCCCGCGAGCGGCTGCCAGGATGAGACGCGCGCGGCGGCCGCGAGCGACGCCCTGCGCTCCTGGAGCATGCGCACGGGATGGTAGAGCGGGTCGGGGGATTCGACCTCGCGCCCGCACAAGCGTACCATGACGTTTGAGATCACATCGCGCTTGCCCGCGTAGTGGGCGCGGCGCAGCCACTCCAGGAGCTGGGTGTCCTCGCTGGTGAGGGCGCGGCGCACCTCGCCGGTCTTGGGGTCTTCGTAGGTGAAGGAGCGGATCAGCGCGGCCTGCCCGCGCCGGTCGTGGCGGATGATGTTGTCTGAGTAGCTGGCCCACTGGTCGAGGTAGGCCAGGAGGTGCAGCATCTGGCCGTAGGTCATGCTCGCCTGGTTGCCCTGCCGGGTGAGCTGCCCGGCCAGCGCGCGCGGGATCTTCTCGTCGAGGCGGCGCAGGTAGGCGCGGATGGCGCGGCGGTCAGGGCGGCCGTCGGGCTTTTTGAAGATCTCGCCCAGCGCCTTCATGAGCGCGGCGCGGTCGTCGGCGCGGGCGGTGACGTAGCCGGTGTGGCCTTCGGCCAGCAGGTTCATGAGGTCGGAGATGGCGGCGCGGGCCTCCTCGCGCTTAGAGGGGTCGCCTTCGTAGCGCGTGAGCCAGTCGAGCCTTTGGCGCAGCATGCTGAGGGTGCTGTCGGCGGCCTTGTTGAGGGTGCTGTCTGCGGCTTTCGGGTCGGTCGGTTTCCGCGAGACCGAGCGGACGATGGGGTCTTTGATGCGTTTGACCAGGCGGTCGTATTCTTCCCATCGGGCGGCGAGGTCGAGGGCTTCGCGGCCGAGCGACGCGAGCGCCTCGCCGGTCAGGTCGAGGATATCGCCGGGCATCATGTCCACCATCGCGCCGTATTTGTCGAGCAGCGCAAGCTGGCGCAGCGCGCGGCGGAGCTGCATGTCGTCGCCGCCGACGGCGAGGGGGTTGCCGTGCTCGTCGGTCATGCCCTCGCGCTCGGCGATGATGGCCTCGATGCGGGCGCGCTCTTTTTCGAGGGCGGACGGTTCGCCGTCGAGTGCCTTGTCGGAGAGTTCGCAGACGCGCATGACGTAGCGGGCGTCCTCCTCGACCGCGCCGGTGAGGGTGCGGTCGATGTCCACGCCCAGCTCCTCGAACTCCTTGCCCTTGACGAACTGGCGCTTGATCTGGGCGCGGAATTTCCGGACCAGGCCGCGCTGGCTCTCGCGGATGGCGTGGCGGTTGATCAGGCCGAAAATGAACGCGGTGCGGCGCTCGATCTGGTTGGCGGTCAGGTGCGGCGCGATGTCGGCGATGTGAGCACGGATGCTCTCGCGGGGGGCGCCGGGCTCAAGCAGCTTGCGGGCGAGGTCGGTCAATTGCCGGACCGCCGTTTTGCGGTAGAACTCGACGGCGACCCTGTTCTTGGTCAGGTCGCCGCGCGTGTCGTGACGCAGGGGGTTCTCGCGGCGGAAGCGGGCGAAGGCCCAGACGCGCAGGATGGCGGCGGCAAGCCAGCGGTCTGAAAGGTCGATCGGCGCGGCGGTGTCGGCGGCGAGCGCGTCGGCGACGGGATCGGCGGGCGCGTCCCCGCCTGACGCGGCGTCAGCCCCGGCCTCTCCGCCACCGGCGGTGTCTTCGGCGTCTGCGAGCGCTGCCGCTTCGCGGCGCCGCCGCCGCTCTTCGTCGCGGGCGCGGTTGGTGGCGGCGCGGTCGGCGGCGGCATCGAGCATAGCCTGAACGCGGGACTCGCGCTCGCGGCGCTTGCGGGCGATCTCGGCGCGCTGGGCGTCGGTCAGCTCGGGCGCGTCCTCATCGGTCTCGACGCGCTCTGAATCCTCGCCCGTGAAGGGGTCGGGCAGGATCGCGCCCGCGGCCTCGTCGCGCTTCCTGGCCTCCTCGGGGCCGAAGGTCTTGGGGTCGGCGGCGAGCAACGACGCGGCAAGATCAATGCCGGTATCGGTCTGCAGGTCGGCGTAATCGGCACCCGTGACGGCGCGCATGGCTGCGGCGACGCCGGACTCGGCCAGCGAGCGGATGCGCTCGCCGCTGCGGGCGAGGCGGGCGCCCTCGGCGGCGCCGGCGCGGACCAGGGCGCGCTCGGCGGCGCGGGCCAGCTCGCCGATCGCGAACGCGGCGGCATCGGGCGCGGCGCTGGCGGCGGCGCGGCGGATGGCGTCGTCGACCGTGGATGCGGACAGTGCGCGGGCGCGCTCGGCCAGGTCGTTGTAGCGGTGGCGTTCAAGGCCGATCGCGTCGGCGAGTGCGGCGACGCGGGCGCGGGAAGGGAAGGGGCCGCCGGTCAGGTCGGCGTGCGCCATATAGCCGACGATCAGGTTTTCCTTGGAGTAGGATTCGCCGGTCAGGTCGAGGGCGTAGCGGACGGGGGCATCCACCAGCCCGGCTTCCCCGGAACCGGAACGAAGCCGAACAGCTCGGCTGTCTCCCGCATCTGCTCCGCGAGCAGCGCGCGTTCCTCCTCCGAAGAAAGCGGCGGCGGCGTCGGGTCCGCGGCCTCCGGTGAGGATGTACGCCTGGATTTCAGAGCCTGTGAGTTTTTCGATGCCATAGCCTAGGCGCTCCTTGAATGATTTGCTCGTAAGGTTAGACTTTTCCCAGAACGCCGTCAACTGTTTTGCGGTCGGGCGGACGTTTTTGCCGTAGCGGCCGCTGGCCAGCGTAGCGAAGGCCGCGACGTGCGCGGACGGGTTGACGGCCTTGAGGTGCTCGTAGACGGTCCAGAGTGTCTGGCCGCTGGTCCAGACGTCGTCGACGAGGATGACGGGCGACGCCCCGCCGATGCCCTCGCCGCCCTCGAAGGCGTAATCGCGGTTCACGCGGTCGGCCACGGCCGCGCCGGTGTTGGGCGCGCCGCTGCCCGCGACCTTGCGGAAACCCGGGCTGACGACCCCGTTGATTTTCTGGGCCAGCCATTGCGCGTACACGGCGGGAAGCGCGTTGAAGCGGTCGCCCTCGCGCTGCATCGTGGGCGCGAAGACGATGGGCTTCAGCAGGCCAGTGTCGCCGATGCGCTCGCGGATCTTCTCCGCCTCTTCCGGCTTGGCCCAGCGCTCGACCACGGCCTTGGCCGCGGCTGCGTCGCCGTGGTATTTGGCGAGCAGGTAGTTGCCGAGCAGGCGCGTCCTGTCGTCGGCGGCCAGCCCGCCGGCGTAGCGGCGGGCGGCGGCCCACTCCTGAGCGGCGCGCAGCTCTCTGTGCCGCGCGTGCTCGGCCTTGAACGTGGACTGGGCGAGCGCGGCGACGCTGGTGCCGGCGGAGACCTCGGCAAGGCTGTCGGGCAGGGCGTACGGATCGAGCCGCCGCGCCTGCAGGCTGTAGCGGATGTCGGCCCGGGCGTCGTCGAAGCGGCGCGAAAGGGGGATCAGGTTGCCGTTGTCATCGTATGTGGCGGGGTCGGCCAGTTTCAGATTTTTAGAGTCGAAAACAACTAAAGACGGAAATACACCGCGTTCACTGTCATAATCTGGGAGCACAACAGCATCGTATCCTTCGATCTCAGCGGTTGCCTGCAAGTCCATCCAGCGCTCGCTTGACCAGTCACCTTCATAATCGAACATCCGACCGCTCTGAAGAATGTCAAACGCCGACACCTCTTCGCCAGTCTGTCGATCAATCCATTCATCGAAAGACTCGGCCCATTTTGCAACCCAACGCATTGTGCTAAGGTTGTCTTTTGTGAGGTCAAGAACTTTTGGTGCGCGAACATAGAACCTTCGTGAAGCGTTGCTTAGCCTGCCGCCTTTGTTCGCGTACACATCGGCGATCTCGCGGACTGGGGTTGTGAATATGCCAACTTCGCGACGTTCCTTTGGGTCGTAGACAACAATATCATCAGGCATCGAATCTCCGCGAAACGTCTCGCGGTCATACCCCGCCTTCTTCGCCGCCTCGTCCACCATCCTCTGCGCGGTATCCATGTCGCCCTTCGCCACGGCGTCGGCATATTCGGCATCGAGCTTGACGCCGGGGAGTTTGAAGCGGGGAGCGGCTTGTTCTTGTACCCCAGCCAGCGTGCCGTCGGGGCGGAGGGTCAGGGGGCTTGTGAACCTGTCGGTTACGTCGATGGAATATGGGCCTTCCGCATCAGTTCCCACGGCGAATATACGCGAGATTTTGTCGGCTGGGATCGGTCGTGTGGTCTGTATCTCACCGCCACCTTCCGCCGTGATGTCCTGCGGCATCCTGATTTCCAACACGTACCCGTCGCGCTGCACGTATGATGACGCTATGTTTGGGTAGTCGGTCAAAAACGTCATGCCGACATGGGCATTTTTCCCAAGGCGCTTGGCTGTCTCGCTGGTAGATGTGATTTGTCCTTTCGACGCGATGTCAGCCAGAGCAGCCTCGCCTTCAATGCCGCGATACAGGAATCCGTCGGCAAACCGCGAGCCGCCATAGAACGCTACGTCGGCTGTTGACAAATCTGGTTCTGCGTCGGTGGGCCGAGACACATACCTGCCTTCGGCGCGAGCCTGTTGCGGATTCACGCGAGGCGATTGCTCACCCTCAATCTCCCTCACCGCCTCCGGGTTTTTTGCCTTCCACTCATCCAGTGCCCGCCGCTTCTCGGCCATCGTCGGGGCATTATCCACTGCTGTCTGCGCCGCCGCAAGGTATTCGCGGGCAGCCTCACTCAGAGTCACGCCGGGGAGTTTGAAGCGGATGCCGGGCGGGCCGTCCTTTTTTTCTCCGGATCCGCGGTTGACTTCCGCCGCCAGCTTTGCAATAATGAGCCTTGAACTCTGGGGCGCGCTGGTATCCATTCCAGTCTTGAACGCGCTCCGGAGTTTTTCTTTTTCCTCGACCTCGTGCAGGTAGAAGTGCCAGCCGCCTTCCTTTTCTTCCCGAACGACAACCTCTGCGATGTATTCGGTGCCGCCGATCTCGACGGGGGCGGCGATCACGGCGGACCCGTAGCCGCGCCCCTTCCAGTCTGCGCTCCGGTCGATCTCGACGCCGCGCAGGACGATGTCGGGCACGGCGGCGAACGCGGCGGCCTTGGCGCGCCCGATGCCGTGCGCGATGCTCGACCTGACGCCGCCCCGGGTGAACCTGACGTTGCCGAGGCCGGGGCGGTCGACGCCGTCCGGGAAGAGGGCTTTGAGAAATTCGGACGCCTGCGTGACGAGGTCGACGTCCGACTTGGCGAACGTCCCGGCGGCGACGCGGGCGACGGGCGGCATGTCGAGAAGCCGGCGCGCGGCGGCATCCAGGCTGTAGCGGGTCTCGGCGACCGAGGCCGGCGCACCGGCCCTGAGCGGCAGCAGTTGTCTGCGGGCGGCCACGGAATATGCCCAGCCGTCTTGGTTGTAGATGGTGTCAAGGATGCGGATGCCCATCATCATGCCCGCGTCGTCGGCGCGGGCGCGCAACGCCCGCGCCGCGTCCGGCGTGATGGCGTCCGCCGCGAGGTCGAGGATCACGCCGCCGGTCGGATGGGCGACGGCCATGCGGAATATGTCGCGCAGCAGGTCGGCGGTGTACGCGGCGCGCCGCTGCTTGGTGTCGGCGTCGCCGGTGTCGTCGCCGGGGTCGAGCCGGGCGGGGTCGAACGGGATGCGCCTGACGGCGGTGACGCGCCCCTTGGCGTCGAGTGCGATTGCGTGGACCACGTTGCCCGCGCCCTGCCTGAGCGCGCCCACGAGATCCCCGACCGCGTCAAAGCCGTAGGCGCGCGGCGCGGTGCCGCCGGGCACCGCCTCCCAGTCGGCTTTGGCACCGGGGTCAAAGGCCTCCAGCCTGTCATGGCGCAGCGAGTAGAAGCTGCGGCCGTTGGTGATGATGTGGTCGATGTATTCGATGCCGAGATGGCGGCCTGCCTCCTCCAGCCGCAGGGTGACGGCCCGGTCTTCTTTGCTGGGCGCGGGGTCGCCGGACGGGTGGTTGTGGCTTAAGATGATGCCGTCGGCGTTCCATTGCACGGCGCGCTTGAAAATCTCGCGCGGGTGGACCATTGAGGTGTCGAGCAGGCCGATGGTGCAGATCTCCCCGCCGATCACGCGGTGGCGGCGCTTGCCCCTCTCCACGTAGATCGCCTTCATGCTCTCCTGCCACGGATTGCGCAGCGGCATCAGGATCGCGGCGGCGTCCCGGGCGGTGCGGATGCTCATGCCCCTCAGCAGTCTGCCGTTGTAAGCACGGGGAAAATAATGCATGCCCGCGTTCAATATCTGATCGCCGGTATGTTCCATGTAGAACTCATGCACGACACGCGACACGGTGTTGTCGGGCGACGCCCGGAAAGCGGCGTCCCATGCCTCGGGGTCGTCCGGATGGGCGAGCGCGCGCGCGGCCAGCTCGCGGCGCGACGCGGCGTCGGCGGTCTCGGCGAAGAGGAATTCAAGCTGACGGCGCGTCAGCTCCTCGCCCTCCTGCGGCATGCCGGTCGCCAGCGCGTAGCGGCGGGCGGCCAGCGCGATCGCGTAGCGCGGACCGGCGGGGGCGTTGACCTCGGTGTCGGCGGCGGCCTTGCGCAAGAGGTCGGCTGCGGCTGCGGGCGGCTCGCCGAACATGTCGTCGGTGGCCGTGTCGATCTTCGACGCCAGGTCGGCATAGCGCCGGAACGCTTCGGCGATCCCCTCGGCGGGGCGCGCGGAATCCAGCAGGCGCAGCGCCTCGGCGGCGGCGGGCGGCATGGCGTCCAGCATGTCGCCCTGGCCGATGAACGCGTCGACCGTGACGGCCTTGCCGCCCTTGCGCTCGCGCGCCAGCATGAGCAGGTCGGCGGCGGCGCGAGAGATTTCGTCGGCCAGCGCGTACTCCGGCTTGCTTTCGCCGAGCGCGGTCAGCGTCCCGGCGGACATGAGCAGCGCGTCGCGCTGGCGCTCTAGCCCGAGCGATTCGGCCTGCTCGGTGAACGCCATGACGGTCTCTTTGCCGCGCGCGCCGCGCCCCACCGCGAGCGCGAGCATGGCGCGGCGCGCGCGGGCGCGGGCGGCGTCGGTCGGGCGCCCGCGCGAATCCAGCAGCGAGGCGTCTCCGGCGGCGCGGACGAACCACGAAAAAAATTCATCGCTGCCCGAGCGCGAGGGCATGCCGTCCTTGTTGGCGGCGAAGAGCCCGGCGGTTCCGTCGCGCTCGATCAGCGCGGCGTCGGAGTAGGCGCGCTCGGCGTCGGTCATCTGCAGCACGGTGTTCTGGTTGGAGAGTTCGGCCAGCCTCTGGAGCGTGACGCCCTCGGGCCTGCGCGTCAGCACGCGCACCAGGCGCGGGCGCGCCTCTGCCGTCATGTGCGCGGCGTCGTAGGGGATGCCGCGCTCGTCGGCGAAGGCCTGCACCGGCTTGCGGTAGAGGTCGCCCCGGTGGGCGGCGTCGAGCGCGTCGAGCGCACGGAAGCGTCCGTTTCCCGAGAGCACCATATAATACTCTTTGCCGTCGATCGTCACAGGCACGGCGACCGGCGCGCCCGCGGCCGTGTCGGGCGCGTCCAGCAGGCGCAGCGCGTCGAAGTTGGCCACGATGGATGCCACCTGCTCGGAACTGCCGAGCGCGGCGTCGCGGCTGCGGTTCTGCAGGGAGAAGTCGTAGCGCGGATCGGTGTCAGAAATGAAGCGGTCGCGCGGCAGCAGCACCCAGCGGCCGCCCACGCGGATGTTGCCCTGCGGCGTGGCGGCGGTCCATGCCGGGGTTTCGGGTTTCTGGTTTCGGGTTTCGGGGGTTTCGGGTTTCTGGTTTCGGGTTTCAGGGGTTTCGGGTTTCTGGTTTCGGGTTTCAGGGGTTTCGGGTTTCGGGGTTTCGGCGGCGTCCGGCGCGGTGGACGCGCCCGCGAGCGGCGAATCCTTGACGGCCTTGCCGTCCGCGCTGGCGGCGGGCACGGCGGCGAAGTCGCCGACGCCCTCGAAGGCGCGTCCGTAGACGATGTTCTCGAAGAGCGCCTGCCGCGCGCCGGACGCCGCCGCGCGGCGCGACTCTTCGGCACGCGCGGCGCCGGCGAAGCGGCGCACGGCGGACACGAAGCGGCGCGCGAGCGGGAAGCGCCCGCCGTGGTCCGACCCGTAGTCGGTCTCCGCGCCGATCTCCTTGATGTCGTCGGCGAACTTTTCTTCATTGAACCATGCGGGGTCGGTCGGGCTGGGGCCGTAGGCCTCGCGCAGACGCGCCACGTCGGCGTCGGTCAATTTCCCCGCGCGGCGGAAGGCGGCGAGCCAGGCGTGGGCGGCCTCGTGGTACAATTCGGCTGACGGCGCGTCAGGGGCAAGGTCGATCCGGCCCGTGAGGATGTCGGCCTGCGCCCCCGTCGCCTCGACCGAGGGATCGGCCGGATCGGTGACGGTGAAGCCGCCCGCCGCGACAAAACCGTGCTCGCGCGTCTTCTGCGCGCGTTCCTCGGGCGTGAGCGCGCGCCACTCGGCGGCGGTGATGAGCCCGCCGGTGAACTGCTCGACCGCCTCGGCGGCGTGGGCGCTCTCGGGGTCGAACGCCACGGCGGAATCCGGGCGGAAAAGGATCTCGCCGCGTTTCTGGCCGTCGCTCCCGCGCAGGGTGAGGATCTGCGCCCCCGGCCCGTGCTCCGGCGCGGGGGCGGCCTCGAAGCCGGTCATGCGCCTCAGGCGCTCGGCGGGCGAAAGCTCGCGCGAGCCGCTTAAGTACGCCGCCTTCCACGCGCTCGCGGCCATCGGCGAGACGGCCAGCCTGCGCTCTTCGTCGAACGCGTCGGCCAGATCGTTTGCCTGCTTGTCCGTGAACTTCATGGCGCGGAACGCCTTGGCGGCCGCGTCGCGCGTCCCCGCGCGCTGGTAGACCGTGCGCAGGGGCTGGAGATCCCGCATGGAAAGGACGGCGCGTCTTTGCTGCTCCGCGCGGTGCGGGTCGGCGCCGGCGTCGGTATCGCGCGCGAGGCGGTCGCGGATGTCGCCCAGCACGCGCACCATGCGCTGCGTCAGCGCGGCTTCCTGCCGCAGGTAGCCCGCCACGCGCGCCGCGCCCGCCTCGGTGAAGCCCAGTTCCGCGAGCCGCGACTCGGCGTCCGCGCCGGATTCGGCCACGATCTGCCGCACGCCCTCCCAGCCCAGCGCGGGCGGGGGCTCTCCCTCCTTCCCGCCCTCGGTCCTGGCCACCATGTCGCGCCCGGTGATGAGCGCATCGACCTCCCTCTCCTCCCGCTCGGCGGCGAAGACGTGGTCGAGCACGGCGGCCTGCTCTTCGGTGATGTCGGTGCGTTTCTTGAGCGCGTCGAGGCCGCCATCGCTCCACGTCTGGCGGTAGCCGTCCATGACGTGCGCGGCGGCGCCCCACGAATCCTCGACGGCCTGCTTGGTGCCGCGCCCGGCGTAGGGGTTATCGGAGAGGATGAAGCCCGCGCGGCGCAGCGACGCGGCCGTGTACTCGGCCAGATCCGCGCGGCCCCTGGGCGAGGCGGCCCGGAATCCCTGCCGCGCGGCGCCGAACCCTGAGACCAGGGCCATCGTGCCGAACGTCTCGCCGAACTCCTTGACGCCGTCGCGCGCGGCGGCGGCCCAGCCGTCGCCGCGGTCGAGCCCGACGCTCTTGGCGTGGCTTTCGATCACCGCCTGAGAAGCTTCCTCCAGCGTCTCGGCCAGCGTTTGCTTGCCGATGTGCGCGGCCACCCGCGCGACCGCCTCGTCGTCCAGCCGCGACGCCAGCCGGATGAACATGGTTTTTGCCGCGACATCCCCCGCATTGCGCCAGACCGGCAGCGCGGATACGCGCTCGATCCCGGCGTACATGGCGCCGTACAAAAGCTTGCGCGCCTGCCACTCCGCGCCGCGCCCGTAGACGTCCCCGCCCCCGGCGGCGACCTCGTCGTCGAGCCGCTGCATGAAATCCGCCATGACGGCCGCGAAGCCCGGCGCGCCCGCCGACGCGTAGGCCATATAGGGGAGCGTCGAGACCGCGCCGATCAGCGAGCGCGCCAGATAGCCGTGCTCCGTGGTGAGGGGGTTGACGCCCGCCGGATCGTCCAGCGCCTCGCGCAGCAATTGCTCGGTCCGCGCGCGGCGGTTCATCTCGGCGTTGTCCACGAGCCCCGCGTCCTTGCCGAAGGCCGCCTGGTCGATCGACGTGGTGAGCGTGCCGATCTGTTTGTAGACGTTGACGGGAAGCTGCACGACGCCGTTGAAGAACCCGATCCCCGCGTCCCCGAGCGTGTTCCAGAACGTCCCGGCGGCCGGGTTGCGCGAGAGCCGCGCCAGCCGCGCGACCGCCCTCTGGTCATCTTCCGGGAGCCGCTGGAAGTCGGCGATGTCCGACGGGCGCAGCTTCCCGTCTCGGAACACGCCGGCCGCGATCTCTTTCGCGCGGGGCGAGAGCGCGGGCTCGACGGAGAGCCACGCCACCGCGAGGTTCTCGCGCATGAGCTTCTCGCGGTACTCCCCGACCAGTTCGGCGTCCCTGCGCTGACGCCGCCACGCCTTCATGGTCTCGCGGTCGGCGGACGCGCCCTCGCGCTCCGGCAGCGGGCGGAAACCGCCCGCGAACGACGCCGCGCGCGCATTGTGCCGCACCGCCGCCTCGGCATCCCCGCGCAGCCGCGCGTTGGCGGCCAGCACGTCCTCGCCCGCGCCGCGCAGCTCGGGCGCGCCGTCGGCGAAGCCGTACCCCTCGGGCACGAGGCGGCCGGCGGCCTCGGCCGCGCGGTCCACGAAGCCCATCGCCTCGCGGGCGATCTTCACGCGCCCGGCGTCGTCGGCGGCCTCGAACGCCTTGAGCTCGTCGCTCGCGACGTACTCCCAGATGTCGCCGGACTTCAAAAGCCCGCGCATATAGTCGAGATAGGCCGCGCCGCTGGCGAAAGGCCTGCCCTGCCAGATGCGCCCGTCGGGATCGGGCACGCCGACCGCCGCCGAGACGCGCCGCGCGGCCGCGCCCTGCATCTCGTCCGGCGCGGTATCGGGCGTGGCGAGGTCAAAGGGCACCATATCGAGCGGATCGCGCGGCTCCCCGCCGTACGCGTGCTCCGGCTGGACTGAAAGGACACCGGGGTCAATCGTCTGCATGATCGTCATCCTCCGCGAAAAGGCCGTCATCATCGTCATAGGCGGGCGCGCCCGCGCCGTAGCCGCGCACGGACGCGCGCAGGATCGCCTGCGCCTCATTGAAGGCGCGCTCGGAACGGCGGCGCGCCAGCGCGTCATGGATGGCCATCGACTGCGCGTCGAGGTCGACCGCGAACTGCCGCGCCTTCAGGTCGGCCAGCAGCCTGAGCTTGTAGCGGCGCGCGTCGAGC
>LSQX01310567.1_pt5 | contig 12568 bp, 12 predicted proteins | sample 654561 | NCBI WGS metagenome assembly LSQX01 (sample SAMN04489861, study PRJNA283612) | anaerobic digester metagenome | isolation source: 4 biogas reactors fed with cattle manure at either 37C or 55C with and... | place: Denmark: Kongens Lyngby | collected 2014 | reverse complement strand
GGCGCCCTCCTAGTCAATAACAAGCAAGTCACGCTGCAGGATGTCGTCAACTGGGAAAAAGAAGACGACAGGGAAGAGGGCGTAGCTGATGAAGAATAAGAGATTGCTTCTTCATATCTGCTGCGGACCTTGCTCTATGGCTCCGCTTGAGCAACTATTGGCTGCTGAGCGCGACTGCGAGCTGTTTTTTTTCAATCCGAATATTCATCCCTCAGTTGAATGGCAACGCCGCTTGGACAATGCGCTAAAGGCAGCTCAACATTATGAATTGCCGCTTCATATCTTCCCCGGTACAGACGAGGAAGCTTGGCGTAAACGCGCCGCTGATGGTAAAGAGCGGTGCAAGTTTTGTTATGAAACGCGAATGCAAAAGACTGCTGAATTCGCTGCCGATAACGGCTTCGACAGCTTCAGTACCAGCCTGCTCGTCAGTCCTTATCAAGACAGAGAGGCCATTATCAGGGCAGGGACTGCCGCTGCTGCAGAATACAGACTGGAATTTGAGGAGCACGACTGGCGCGAACAGTACCGTCGAGGTCAGGATCTGGCACGAGAGATCGGCCTTTACCGCCAGAAATATTGCGGCTGCATTATATCTCTAGAAGATTCTAAGTTTTATGAGAAAATCTGCGCTGAACACGCCCAGCTAGTTCAATCAAGCTGATTGTTAATTTGATTTTTCCAAATTAGCCGGATTGAGCGGTTCGACTAAGAGGGTTTGAAAATCCTTGTACAGGACTTGTCCCGGTTTGGCACCACGGGGCTTCCACACGTGACGTATCTCGCAATAATCAACTGAAGTTTTGGCTCCTCCGGCGCGATTGCTGCCTGCGTACCAAGCAGCGAGACCGGCTGCTTCGAGGATGCTCTGCTCAGGAATTTCTTTGCCTTCGGCCATTATAACGACGTGGGCGCCCGGAGCGTCCTTAATGTGGAACCAGAGATCATCCTTGCGGGCTTTGCGTAGAGTAATCCGGTCGTTTTGCTTGTTGTTTCTGCCTACGACAATCATTAAACCATCACTGGACAAAAAGCGGCGCGGCGGCTGTGCTTCCGTCGACTCAGTCTTGTTCTGCTTTTTGGCTTTTTGCGTCTGCATGTATTGACCTGAACGACGGCGCTTACTGGCCGGTCGGCCCGGCTCCTGACGGATTGCGGCAGTGTCTTTCTTTTTAGAAACGCGTTCGGCTTTTTCCTCAGACAATTCATCCTCTATCGCTAGCAAGTCCTCCATGTCTACAGCACAAGAAAGATTGACCTTGATTGATTCCAAATAGCTGAGCTGAGCCATGTCTCGACGCAGCAATTTTTCCGCCTGTTCGAGACGGCGCTTGTTGCGTGCGTACTTGTCAAAATAGCGATTGGCATTATCTGCAGGAGAGTAGCGCGCATCAAGCTCTATTTCAATTTCTTTGTTTTCATCATAATAGTTCTGCACGATGGCATTAGAGCGCGAGTCTTTGATGGCGTGAAGATTGCTTAGCAAAAGCTCACCATAGAGTTTATACTTCTCTGCTTCTTTGCCTTGGGCGCGATCCTCTTCATGAAGTTCTCGCTTGCGCATGGCCCGCTTTATCTGTTCGTCAAGGCTTCTGTTTAAGGCGTTCATTTTGCTTTTGAAAGCCTGCACGGCTTTGATTTGGACAAAATACTCACTTACAGCTTCCAAAGTTGTGGCGTAGGTTTCGCTGTAGGGGAGGTGGGTCAAGCGGACGCTATGCAGATCAATGAGACGTCGTTCGGCAGTAGAGGCGGCATCGTAATAGAGAGCAGGGGAAACTTCCTCTTCGCTTATTTCCTGACAAATGGTGAGCAAAGCTTGGCGCAAGCGCTCTTGCTCTGCCTCCGTTAAGGAAGAGAAGATTCGTTCACTGTCGAGATTCGCTCGAAAGGCGGTTTCACGACCCAGAGCAGGTGAGAAGCCGGCTACATTTTTGTAGATGGCCTTTTCGAGATTGTCATTGTTCTTCTGTTCTCGGAAAATCTCCTCACGCATAAGGCTCGGGATTGCGTCCGGAATTGGCTTGTTCTGAGGAGGCGGGGCTACGTAGGGGTGAGCAGGCAAAATCTCCCGATAGCGATTCACGCTATGATCCACATGACGTAAGGCGGTGTGGATGACGCCGCTGCGATTCACTAGAATGGTGTTTCCCACTCTGCCCATAAATTCGACGATCAGGCGTTTTTCGCTCAGGTCTCCCAACTCGTCCATCGTTTCAAAAGTAAAATCGAGTATGCGTTCATACGGAGGGGCGTCAACGGCAAGCAGTCTGGCGCCCTGTAAATATTTGCGCAAGGTGAGGAGAAAGGCCGGTGGCGGGTTCAGGCTTTTCAGTTTCAAGTTTTCTCCGAAGCGCAATTCCGGCAGCGATGGGTTGCTTCCCAAGAGCAGTTGAGATTTGCGACCACGATTATAAAAATAGAGTACGATCGTGTGCCGGTCGCTCATAATAATCCGCTCCAGCTTGCCTCCCGCTAGGTCGCGATTGAGCTCACTGCGTATACTCTTCATGACTATCCCATCAACGGGCATAAAACTTCCTACCTCTCTGAAAAACGACGCATTTAAGTGTATCATGAATGAACAAAGGAGCGAGACACATGGCAGCAAAAGCAAAGAAGAAAAAATCCACAGCGAGGACCAAAGTCGTAACGAAGAGCGGAAAAGATCATTTCCGTTCGTTCATGAGCACTACTGTCGGCCATTGCGTCGGGGTGGTTTTCTCGGCAGCACTCCTGCTAGTGTTTAATGCCCTCGTAGCCGGAAGCAGTCTGGAGATTTTTCTAGGACTGACTGCGGCCGAAATAATAATCGCCGCTATTGTTATCTGGATAATAATACTGCGTCGTCGCACATAAAGTCGCACATAAAAAGGAAGCATACGCAATCGCGCATGCTTCCCAAACAAATCCCTTTTTTAAAAACTTAATCGCATCCGGCCTGACGACGTTTCTCCAACAGTGTGTTAATTTTCACTGTCGGGTCTATTAGTGTGGAGAGGGAAGCGTTGTGATTCATAGCGTCAATCAGCAAGGCTACGAATTTCGCCATATCAACGTCTATATACCACGGTGCAGCCAGAAGCTCCGGTGAACGGTAGATTAGGTTGGTGCACAAGACATTGCTGATGATACCGTCCTCATAGGCTTGATTGAATTCATCTAAACCGTCCGTAAACAAACCGAAGGTGGCGATGCAGAAAATCTTGCCTGCGCCGCGCTCTTTGAGTTTGCGCGATAGCTCGATCATTGATTCGCCGGAGGAAATCATATCGTCTATAACCAGCAGGTTCTTGCCTTCAACGGAGTCACCCAAGAATTCGTGCGCAACAATCGGGTTGCGTCCGTTTTTCATCACGGTGTAATCACGACGTTTGTAGAACGTTCCTAGCGGTAGACCCAGCATTGAACTGTAATACATGGTTCTGTATATGGCGCCTTCATCCGGTGACACTACCATTGTGTTTTCGGAATTGATCGTAAAATCAGGCAATTTATTGAAGAGAGCTTTCATGACCTGATAGGTGATCGGAACGTTTTCGAAACCGCTGGTGGGAGCGGCATTGGCAACGCGGTCATCATGAGCATCAAAGGTAATGAAGTTGCTGACGCCAAGATTGGTCAGCTCGATCAGCATGTTGGCGCAGTCGAGGGATTCCCGAGCATTACGGCGGTGCTGACGACCTTCGTAGAGATAAGGCATGATTACATTGATGCGGCGCGCCTTACCTGAGGCGGCCAGAATGATGCGTTTGAGATCCTGATAATGATCGTCAGGGCTCATGTGGTTATCAAAACCACGGAGATTGTAGGTGACAGTGTAGTTAGTCACATCACAGAGCAGATAGAGATCGTGCCCTCTGATCGTATTTTCGATAACTGCTTTACCTTCTCCTGAAGAAAAGCGGAAAGTGTTTACCGGGATATGATAGTCCTCGCGCAGGAAGCCGATACTATCTTCAGCATCCGGAGCTGCTTCCAAATATTCAGCTCGACGCTGAACCAGATAATCGTTCACGCGGTTTGAAAAATCGCGCGCACCCTTCAAGCCAATCAGTCCGATCGGACCCAAAGCCGGCATCGGGTTGTTGCCGTACTGATCGTATTTGTAGTAATTTTTGTCGTCACGAGCCTCATAATTTTGTTGATTCATTAGCTGCACCCTTCCATATATAATTCTATTAGTGCTCTAGATGTCATAAAAAGATAACTGACGCTTATCAAATGCTGCTTCTGTCTTCTCTTGCATTTCTTTGTGTTTGCGGACTACGGATTTAATCTTCTCTGCAGGTGCCATGAGCTGAGATAGTGAGGCGTCATGATTGAGCGCATTGATCAGCTGGGCCATATCATCCGCCATAGGTACAGGAGTATACCAAGGAGCTGATACTACTGAGGGAGGAAGATAGGAGAGATCTGAGGAGAAAATCCTCTCGATAATACCGCTTTCCCATGCTTGGTGCATTCGGGAAGTACCATCGGTGAATTGGACGAAGGAGGTGAAGCAATAGACGCGCTTTGCGCCCTGAGCTTTGAGATAGGCTGCACACTCGATCAAACCGTCGCCGTTGTCCAAAAGGTCTCCGATCACTAAGATGTCTTTGCCTTCGACCGAATCACCCAAGTAGGCGAGAGAACTGCGTTCATACCTTTGACCATCGATATAATCATAGCTGCGTTTGGTGTGGAAAATCCCCAGCTGCAACTGCATGGTCGAAGCATAGAATATTGAGCGGTTGATGTTAACTTCATTCGGTGCGACTACCATCATTTTCCTTGGATCTACCTGCAAATCTGCGCAGTCTTGTAAGAGTGTGCGGATGAACTGGAAAGATGTGGGGAACGATTCGAAATTGTCATAGGGGACGGCGTTGGCTACGCGGCTGTCCGGAGCGTCGAAGGTGATAAAGTTGTCTATACCCAGACCGAAGAGATGTCTTAGCATTTCGCCGCAGTCCAGTGATTCTCTCTTCTCGCGACGGAAACGTCTACCCTGGTAGAGATAGGGCATGATGACATTAATGCGCAAAGCGGAATCCTTGCTTGCAACTATTAGTCGGGTTAAGTCCTTGTAATGTTCGTCCGGTCCCATTGTGACCGGTCTGCTGTAGCGTTCATAAGTTTTGCCATGATAGAGAACATCAGTAATGATGTAGAGATCGTGTCCACGCACTGTATCGAGTACGACAGCTTTTCCTTCGCCGGATTTAAAGCGCGAAAGGTCGACGTCAATGCGATAATCATCTCTAAGATAACCTGTAAACTTGGCGATATCCGGAACCATCTCCGCGTAAGCTTCGCGTCGGAGGCGTAGCTGACGATTTATACGTTCAGCCAGGTGATCTTCTATCTGGGCGCTTATAATTGCAATTGGTCCAAGCGGATTGAGCATTGTGTCATCTTTTAAGATGTTTCTCGGTGACCCACCCGCCGGAAACTTAAGTTCATTCATATAAGTCCCTCCATATGTGTATGATTATAGCAGAGTAATATTAGCGAAAAAAGGAGTTTAAGATGTCAATACGCTTCAATAAAGTAGACTTAACGGCAGTAGCGGCACAAATAGAGCAATTTCCTAAAAGGCCCTTAGCCGAAATCATCATGGTCGGTCGTTCAAACGTGGGGAAATCCACTTTGTTGAACGCCTTATGCCGCAACAAAAACCTGGCTCGAACCAGTCGTACACCCGGCAAGACCCAGCTGGTTCTTTTCTTCACGGTGGACGACAGCTTCTACCTTGTAGATCTGCCCGGCTATGGCTATGCGCAGACCTCACGCGAGCAAGAGAGAAAATTCTCGCGAGTGACGGATCAGTACTTCCAGCAAGAGAGGCTGCGGGCTGCAGTTCTTTTACTAATTGATATAAGGCGTGGCTTCGGCGACCTGGATTGGCAAATGGCTGATTACTTGGATCATTATCACATCCCGTGGCAGGTGGTCTTGACCAAGGCGGACAAACTCTCGCGCTCGAAGCAAAACGACGCTCGTTTCAGCATCATCAGAGAATTGAACGAGAGAAGGAAAGTGTTGGGGGCTGAAAGTTTCCACTTGGAAGATCCGATCATGGTCTCCGCTACTACAGCTAATGACGCTGGTGTGGAGAATCTGAGGCGCTTTATTACTTCGCGTGTAAAATAAAACGCCAAATTGACTGAGCTCAGCCTCATTCTGCAAACAAAGTAGCTATGTGTCGGCCGCTCTTTCCTTATGCTTCAAAGTATGAGGAAAATACTGCAAAACATTACTGAGCGTCCGGGACTCTGCCTCTTTTTGCTGCTGCTTGGGCTGAGCCTTTTTCTTACAGAATTTTCCTTACATAAGGCAGTTAAATTTCCGGAGGGCGAGCGTATTCTTGTTAGCGGTCGCATTGTTGAAGTCGCTTTGCCGCAAAAAAGCAGCGATGATTACCGACGAATCAAGATTCGACTCGATCACCATACTGTCATTTCTACAAGTCTTAAACTGAGCGGATTAACGCAAGGCGCTTCTTCTGAGGAGATCAAACGAGGCGCTACAATTAGCGTGAGTGGGATTCATACCGGAGGAAATGTGGCGCAGAATCCCGGAGGCTTTAGCGAGAGAAATTGGTTTAGGACGCAGGGGGTGAGCGGCAAACTTACGCAGCCACAACTAACTGCGGTGGAAGCGGCTCCGCTTTACTATCGTCCACTAAATTATCTCGATGATTTCCGTCTGAGGGTGCTCAAATTATTGGAGGAAAGTTTTAGCGCTGAGGGAGCGGAGGGTGCTCCCAGGGAAAGCGCAGATTTTCAGCTAAGTTCTGTTGGCATTTTGCCGGCTTTGTTGATGGGGCACACCGCAGGTATGACGGCGTATACCGGCAAGGCCTTGAGTGAAGCGGGCGCCTATCATTTGCTTTGTGTTTCGGGGATGCATTTGATGTTTTTCTTGTTGCCGATTCGCAGGGTTTCTGCTTGGGCTGCCCTGAGCTTTAATACTAAGCGCAAGCTCTTGTCTGTGTTGGTGCTGTTTCCGGGCCTGCTAAGCGGCTTCGGGCATGGCATCAGCCGAGCGACTCTGCTCTTCTATTTGTCGTCTCTCGACAGCAGAGTACAAAGGCGTGCCGATCGGATCAATTCCCTAGCTTTGGCGGCTTGTGTTCTGCTCTTGATTCAGCCTTTCGCAGTACGCCAGAATGGGTTTTGGATGAGTTTTATTGCAGCCGGCTGTCTGAAACTCTTGTCGCCCGATACAGGTAAGCGCTTGCTGGACGATCTGATCAGTACCTTGGCAGTGTTCCTTATTCTTTTACCCTTAACTGTAAAGCTACAACAGGGTGCCAATCTACTGGCGCCATTCGCGAATCTGATCCTTATCCCTTTAGCAAGTTATTTGACTGTTGTCGGTTTTTTGATTCTTTTTCTCAGCTTTATTTTTCCGTTTTTCAGTTTACAGATTCAGTTCTTAGCAAGTTTCCTGACAGAACCGGTGTTGCGGCTCTGGCTGGAACTGGTGTCTGTGGTGGCTAATTGCCGTAGTACGTTTTTCTGTAAACGTGATCTTATTCATCTTGCTGTTTTCCTTTTCTTGCTTCTGGCGATTTTTTACCTACTGCGCTTGCGCTCGTATAAGCTGCTGTTTCCTGCTCTTCTCTTACTGTGTATGTTTCTCTTAGTACCTTTTATTGAGAAAACACAAAAGGACGAGTACATAGATATCCTCTTTTTGGATGTGGGGCAAGGCGATGCGACCTTGCTCCTGACTAAGGAGAAGACGATTCTGATTGATGGCGGAGATGCAGGAATGGGCTATCAGCGTATTTTACCGGCATTGCGCTCGCAAGGGCGGGATCACGTGGATCTAGCCGTACTTACTCACGGACACGCAGATCATGTCTTGGGTGCGCTCGAATTGATGAGTCTGGGGCGTATCGATTGCTTAGTGCTGCCGCAACCGCCTCAGGCTAAGGAGGCGCAAGTTGTGGAAACTCAAGGAGATCTCGACGTCCCGGATTTAGGCAGCAATCCTTTTGAGCAAAATGAGGTGGACTGGATGGATTATTTGTTGTTCTGTGCTGCCAAGAAGGGGCTCAGTGTTAATTATGTTATCTCCGATGATAGTCTGAGCATGGACGGCTTAAACTTCTCTTTTATTGCGCCAAACTTGGAGGATTTGGGCCGCGGGGATGACCTTAATGACTCCTCACTTGCTTTTTATCTCGATTACTACCGGCACAGTTTTCTTTTTACCGGCGATATGACCCGGGAAACAGAAGAACGCCTTGTTCGTTCGCAGCAACTGCGGTCTGTGGACTACTTACATGTCGCTCATCACGGTTCTGGAATGACTACTAATGACAGCTTTTTGGAGCAGATTAAGGCACGTTGGGCGATAATACCGGTAGGCGCTAACAATTTATATAACCATCCACATCCCGACACGCTGGAACGGCTGCAAGAGCATGCTGTCCGCACCGTCAGCTTGGATGAAAAACACGCCTTCTTCTTGCGGCTTTCTGAGGCAGATAGTAGGATAGTGTTATGGCAGTAAAGAAGAAAAAATTGACATATGCAGCTTTGAGCAAAGAATTGGATGCGGAGCCTCTGCGCAAAATATATGTTTTGCTGGGGCACGAGGAATATTTGATCAGCTACTTGCGAGACAAAATCTATGCTCAAGCTTTAGCTCCCGGCTGCGAAAGCATGGATGCCGTAGTTTACGATCCGGACAAAACCTCTAGTCTGAATCAGGAGAATTTAGTGGCCGACATTAGCACTCCGGCTTTTCTTTCGCCTTACAAACTGGTGCATATCAAAGGATCGAAACTTTTCCAACGGGCTCTAGGGTCCGATGCCTTAGCCGAGTGGAGCAAGATCGTCGAACATGTGGGTGAGGGGACCGTTTTGCTCTTCGAGGAACGCCAGGACAGCGAGGACAGAGCAGTCAGGCTCGATCATAAATTGCTGCGCTTTATCGAGGAACAGGATGGGGCAGTCGTGCGTTTGGATCGCCAGGGTGAGAGTGAGCTTTTGAAATGGATTAGTGCTCAATGCAAATTCCGTGAGCTTAACATAACTCAGGAAGCAGCACTTTCACTTATTTCGCGTTTCGACTCATCAATGTCAATGATTCAGCAAGCTCTCGATGTGATTTTTCTGTATGTAGAAAGCCAGAACTTGCAATCAATTGATCTGGATACCGTAGACTTCCTGTGTCGCCCTGACCTAAGTGGTAGGATTTTCGACTTGACCGATGCTTTGGCTGCCGGTAATGTCGATAGCGCGCTGGATTACCTGGATCGCTTGCTCGACCGTCGTGAAGCTCCTCTAGGTATTTTGGCCATGATCTCCAACCTTTCGCGGCGACTACTGATCGCCAAAGAATTGAAGAATAGCTCTGCGATTATTCAAAGTGGAGTTACAACGAGCAGCTATTACGCGAATAAACTGTTACAGCAGGCGCGTTCATTTTCTCTGGAACAGCTAGAAGCTATGGTGGAAGCCTGTTTCCACTGTGACCTCCTGATTAAGACCGGTGAGATGCAGGATCGCGACGCTCTGCTTGTTCTTATAATTCAATTGAGTAGTTTGAATAGAAAAACGGCAAAGAAGTCTTAATTTCAGCCCCGATCAACTCATTTTTCATCAATTAATTAAGAAGAAAGCAAGCATGTTTGTGAACATGCTTTTTTAGAGAAAGGATTGATGTGTATGAGTAAAGATTTATTAACGATGAAAGAGATTCCCGAAACGGAGCGACCCTACGAAAAGGCTGAAAAATTAGGTATCTCTGCTCTGAGCGATGCTGAACTTTTGGCAATTATTTTGCAGTCAGGCCAACGGGGAGTTACGGCAGTAGACTTGGCGCATAAGGTTCTGCTAGAGGCGAATAATCTGGATGGACTTTTCGAGCTGAGCTTGGAAGAACTGCGTTCAATTTCCGGGATTGGCAGAGTGAAGTCTCTGAATATTATGGCTGCTCTGGAGCTGGGACAACGTGCGTCAGCTCAGAGGGCAGGTCGTAAACGACATAAAGTCCACGGTCCTAATGACCTTTTTTCCTATATTGAATCACAGCTGCGCTTTCAGCCGCGGGAGAAGTTTTACATAATAATGTTGGATACGAGAAATCGAGTTATTCGACATGTTCTCATCTCCAGCGGCGGATTGTCGGCTTCCGTGATCCAGCCGCGGGATATTTTTCGCGAGGCGGTGAAGGCGAATGCGGCAGCGGTCGTGCTCGTGCACAATCATCCTAGTGGAGACGCTCTTCCCAGCGAAGCGGATCGTGTATCGACGCAACGATTAAGCGAAATCGGCCAAATGATGGGCGTACAAGTGCTCGACCACATAGTTGTGGGGGCTGAGGGATGTCACAGTTTGCGCGCTTTGGGGCTGATGTGATTTAGGGTGAATGAAAGCCTTTCCCTTGAGCTGCTTGCTTCGCTTTGGCCTCTAATGTGCTAAACTAATTTGAGTGTTTTTAGATAATATTTTACATAGATCAAGGACGTCGGGACGATGAAAAGAAAAGCTCCGCGTACAATAATAATTGTTTTGGTTAGTGTGGCTTTACTGGCTACGGCCATTCTTACAGCGCTACCGGGTTCCAGCCGGACGGTTGTAGCTGACTTTTTCGGTCGCGTCTTTGATCCCATGATTTCGTTTTTCCAGTCAGGTGTAGATTCAGTAGGGGGCTTTTTCTCTGCTGTCAGCGAGAATAAGGAGCTGAAGGAAGAGATTGCTCAGCTAGAGCAAGACAATTTCGATTTGCGACAGCAGGTCAGGACCAATGAGGAAAAGGTCAAAGCCTATGACGAGCTCGAAAATGCTTTGAACTTAAAAAGCCGCTTTGAAGATTATGAGATCCTCGGCGGCATTGTGATAAATCGTTCTATTGGCCCCATGTTCGATCTTTTCCGTATCAATTTGGGCCGTGAAGATGGTATTCAGGTGACGTCTGATCGCTCCTATCCGGTTCTTGACAATCAGCAGGCACTTGTCGGACGGCTCTATTCCAGTGAGTTGGGATCTTCTCGCGTGGTGCCCTTATTGCATGAAAGCTTCTCCATTAGTTCCAAAGTCGCAGCTTCTTCCGGTGCAAATTTCCGCGTAAGAGGCTCGCTCGAGTATAAGGATCAAGGCTTATGTCTGGCGGATCAGATAGCGGAAGGGACTCCGCTGCGCGTGGGTGATGTGATCGTCAGCTCAGGCGACGGTGGTCTTTATCCGGAGGGCATCGCCATCGGTACAGTGCTTGAGGTTTTTACTGATAGCCAATCCAATGCTCTGCAAGCTTTGATTGAACCTATCGCTCAAGTGGAAGAGCTCAATTATGTGTTCGTTCTGCTGGATCATGCGCTCCCGTCGGATGTGGAAGGGTGATCTGATGCCGAGTATTTCCAGATCTCTTCCTTTGTGGCAACGAGTGTTTGTCTATGCTTTATTGCTCTTCATCTTGGCAAGCATACAAGTAGATCCCGGTCTATGGACGCGGTTTCCTGCTCCTGATTTTCTTCTCTTTTTGCCCCTAGTCATAGGTTTGACGCGCGGCGGTAGAGAAGGGTTCGCTATGGGTCTTATCGCCGGTTTTCTGCGAGACTACTTGGGTGGCAGGCTCTATGGTTTGGGCATGTTGGAAGGGATGATTATCGGTTTGATCGCGGGACTTTTGTTTAGCGATACTAAGCGGGTTTTTTGGCGACGTTTCTTACTTGCTTGGCCGGCTCTTACTTTAAGTCACGAATTGCTCATGCTTATGCTTTCCTACTTTTTCCCTTTGGACCGCAGTCTTCCTCTGAGTTTCGCTTCAATATTGCGCAGCTCAGCTGAGAGATTACCTTACGTGTTGTTGGCAAATATGTTTGCAGCTGTGCTAATATTGTTTTTCCTATGGCTAGGTTTTTATCACAAGAAAAAAAGAGAAAAGTCAGGTATTAGTAGAGGGATATGATCGTGAATCCGCTTACAAACAAGAATACCTTGGAGAAGGAAGACGTTAAACAGCAAAGACGCTTCTCTCGCTTGCAGCGGCCGCGACGCTCGCAGAATTCTTTCCTGCGCAAATTTCTATCAAATCGCTATGCCTTTATGATTGTCCTGCTTTTCATGATTTTTGTTTTGATGCTGCTACGTACTGCCAACTTACAGCTTTTCGGTCAGACTACACATACTGCTCTGGAATCGAGAGGGAATAGCAGCGAGCTGAGCTTGTCTGCACCTAGGGGTGATATCGTTGACCGCAACGGAGTTCCCTTGGCGGTGAGTGATAGTATTAATACTATTTCAATTGTAAATGTGGGCATGGATAATGCGGCTTTTAATCGCATGCTGCTCGATTTGGCACGCTTGTTTGAAGAGAACGATGTGGTGTCGGAGAGCGATTTCAGTAATTATTTGGATATTTCTCAGGCGGATCGCACGGCATACGAGAACGGAGCTCTCAGTGTAGAGAATTTCGTTTTTAAACGTCCTTGGGAGGAAATTGAAGCTTTCCAAACGGATGACGATACCTTTAACCTCTTCACTCAGGAGGAAGCTTCCAATCTGCGGGAGAGACAAAGGCTGGTTAAACAGAGCCCGCGCGAATTGTTTGATTTTTTGCTCTA
>LSQX01393445.1_pt2 | contig 12570 bp, 10 predicted proteins | sample 654561 | NCBI WGS metagenome assembly LSQX01 (sample SAMN04489861, study PRJNA283612) | anaerobic digester metagenome | isolation source: 4 biogas reactors fed with cattle manure at either 37C or 55C with and... | place: Denmark: Kongens Lyngby | collected 2014 | reverse complement strand
CCGGCTCATAACCGGTCGGTCCGGGGTTCAAGTCCCTGAAGGCCCACCAACACAACTACATGGGAGGGTTCCCGAGCGGCCAAAGGGGGCAGACTGTAAATCTGTTGTCACCGACTTCGGTGGTTCGAATCCACCTCCTCCCACCAGAAAGAGCGCTGTAACAGGCGCTCTTTTCCTTGTCAAAAACCCTTGCCGCCCCAAATTCGCAGGTAATCATTGCATCGGGCTGTCACAGCGGCAACTCAAGATGCAACTGTTTTTCCCATCAAAGCCTCTTGTGTGCAGCTGTGCTATAATCGGGTCAGCAAAACAAGCATAAGGAGCACAGATATGCTGGACAAGAGCATTGCCTTTAAAAATATCATCATGCGCATGGAGGCGGACCAGGTCGCGGCACTGCCTGACCCCGCACTTCCTGATGGCTATTCGTTCAAGTTGTTCAGGGCAGGTGACGAACATCACTGGGCACGCATTGAGACTTCTGTTCTGGAGTTTTTCGATACCGAAGCCGCCCTGCGCTACTTTTGTCGTGACTATCTGCCCTATTTGCTGGAACTGGAAGAACGTTGCGTGTTCATTGTTGACAAAAACCTTCTGCCGATCGCAACGGCAACCGCCTGGCAGGCAGACAGCAGACTGGGCTATCAGTCTTCCCTGCACTGGGTCAGTGTCTGCCCGGATTATCAGGGGCTTGGCCTGGGCAGGGCTGTTGTTTTGAAAGCAATGTCGATCCTGAAAGAAAAGGATCCGGGGAAACCGGTCTGGCTGCATACCCAGACATGGAGCCATGTGGCTGTGCGCCTTTACCACAGCCTGGGCTTTAACATCATAAAAAAGGAGCAGACAGCTGTTGTTACAAACAGCACAGATGGTGTAAAAATCTCACCGAATGACTATGCCGCTGCCATGCGTGTGCTAGAGGCTGTCATCGAACCGGACTTTCTGGCGGAACTGAAGCGTACAGCCCGCTGACACGCTGACGTCTGTCTGATCAGGTTTTCTTGTTGAATTTTTCGTAGCAGACAACATCCTGCAGGGCTTTGCGCGGCCTTGCCGCTGGCTGCCCATCCGGATAGCCAAGCGGTGTCACCGCGACAATCTCAAAGTCTGCCGGAATATCCAGCAGCTGTTTAATTTTTTCCGGATTGAAGCTGCCCAGCCAGCAAGTGCCCAAACCCATCTCCCAGGCTTCCAGGATCATGTAGGCTGTGGCAATGGACAGGTCGACGGTGCTGCGTGTCTGGCCGCAAGCCATGCTTTGTCCCGGATTGGTGCTGCAGGCCGCGATAAAAGCCGGTGCCTGGGCGACAAAAGATTGGCTGTTGCAGGCTTCCGCAAGCTTCCTGATCATTAGCCGGTCCTGAACAACAACAAACATCCAGTCCTGCATGTTGCGTGCTGATGGGGCAAGCCGTCCGGCATCCAGGACACGCTCCAGTTTTTCCGGTTCGATTGGTTTCGCCTGATAGCTTCTGATGCTGCGTCTTGTCTGAATGGCCTGGAATACATCCATGTGTCTTTCCTCCTCAGTTTTCTTCACCATCATTATAACACAGCCCGTAACCGGGCCCCCGCGATACCGTTTTCGCCAGCGTAGGCATAATACAGGTAATCCTGACCGTTGTCCTGCAGGGCAAAAGGATCACGCAACTGGTTGACGTCGTTCTGGGCGCCGAAACGTGACGGGCACAGCGGATAATCCAGGCCTTCCCAGCCGCAATGAGGTCTGGCGATGATTGTAGATGGTCCAAGTTCACAGGGGTATGGCGGTTGCACAGATAGGGACAAAGGCACGATGCTGATGCACTCCGGACATTCGCCGACAACGGTGTAAAGCAAGTACGGCTGATCATGGGCCACCAGCCAGGCGGCATGACGCATGTTGGGGATCAGGTCGCAGACTTTCTCGAACGGGCCGTAGGGAGTCTTGCAGACTGAAAGCCGTCCGGAGATGTTATCATTTTTGCTGATTGCGAAATACAGGCCTTTCCAAGGTAGCAGACGCATATAGAATTTATTGATGGGCTGCTGATGATACAGCCGGAAGTTCAAGCCGTCTTCAGACACGGCGATCCCACTGCACTGGTCCGGCCGGTCGTGATGCAAAGCATGAAAATACATGAAAATTTTGTTTTGCTCTTCATTGACGTAAATGTCAGGTGATGCGATATGCCCGTAAAAGCCGGAGATGGCTTCGAGCTGGCTCAGCGGCAGGACGCCTGGTCGGTAGATCTGCCAGGGCCCCCGAGGTTGGTCAGCATAGGCCAGCCGGATATGCTGGCCGCTATGATGGGCAAAATACATGTAATATTGTGCCAGTGGTTTTTGAACAAAAGAAGGAATACGCACAACTGAAGGCCCATTGATGTTGGTGCCGATTGAATCATCCGATGCCGGCGTGATTAAAGGGTTTTCGGGGAAACGCTCCAGAAGATCCGCTTCCCGCTGCTGTTCATGTCTTGTCATGTTCTACTGCCGTGTCCTTTCCTGCTGTCCTTTGCCATGTATGGCCTGTCTTTTGGCAAATGAGAATCTGACCTTGGTGCCCCGCGCTTGTCAAAAGCATGGGTGTCCGCTAGGATATAATAATCTTGCCGCGAGCGATAAACATCTATCTTTGTCGGCCAGGAGGTATTGCCATGAGTGTTTACATCTGGATCATAATCGGTTTGGTCAGCAGCATAGCGCTGGTCCTGTTGATCGTTACGCTGCGGCGCATCAGCCGCAACCTGGCCATGATCCGATCAGGTAGCGTATCGCCAGAAAACAGCCGTCCGGCTGAAAACGAGGATCGTGAAGATCGATGATTTGCTGCCGGGACACTGTTTTAAAGGATAGAAAAGCTGCAGAACACAGGTCACGCAAGAGAAACCGGCACAGCTGTCTCCAGGCTCTCGTGGATGGCTTCGCAGAGCCGTGTGGCGGTCAGCGCGTCTTTCCCGCCCGGATACAGTCCTGCCAGATCCCGCAGGCTTTCCCCGGCTTTATGACGCCTGAGGATTCTGAGGAAATGCAGGATTGACTCGCAGGTGTAACCGGCCAGAGGCAAGTCATAAGGATCAGGCTGTTCTGTTTTGCTGAAGGGGTTGTGAACCTGGCTGCTTTTTTCTCCGGAATAGCTGGTCAGCATGCCCCGGTCTTGAGCGTCGATCTCACAGATGCCTTCACTGCCAACCAGACGAATCTGCTGATTGACTATACTGGGGAAACAATCAGGCAGAACCCAGGATGCATGAAAAGTGATGGCCGCAAGATTATCATACACAACCAGAGCCGAAATATGGTCATAGGTGTCGATGCCCAGCGCTTTCAACTTTGTTTTGTTGCCATAGGCCCAGACGCGACACGGGCTGGACGCCATCAGCCAGGAAGCCAGGTCATAATAATGGGTACCCAGAAACCAGGCGGGGGAGCTTTGTTGTGCCCAACTGTCAAACCAGACGGAAGGCACCTCTATCCGGTCTTCCATGTAAACATCGCCATAAAGAATGCTTCCCAGCCTGCCCTGCGCGATATCACGTTTCAAGGCGCGGTGGGCAGGATCAAAACGCTTATGATAGTCAACGTAAAGCAACACACCCGCTTTTTCGGCGGCTTCGATCATGTCCAGACCATCACGGGAGCTGGTTGCGATCGGCTTCTGGCAAAGGATGTGGATTCTGGAGGCTGCAGCGGCCAGGGCTACAGCCCGGTGCAGATGATCTGGCGTCACAATGGCGACAGCGTCCGGTTTTTCCTGCTGGAACATGGCTTCGTAGGATTCATAGGCGGCAACCTGGTAACGCTGCCGCGCCCGTTCCAGCCTTTCCGCGTCCTTTTCAGCTACGGCGACCAGCTCACAAGCACCTTCCCGCCCGGCTGAGGCCAGGACATTGAGGACATGCGTTCCATAGATGCCCGCGCCGACTACCGCCACCCGGCAAGTCATGTTTGGTAGACCTCCCTCCGTATCCTATCCGGCTAGAGCTGATTGACCAGCTGCCGGAACAAGTCCCCTCTTTCTTCAAAATGGCGAAAACGGTCATAGCTCGTGCCGGCAGGGGTCAGCACAACAACTTCACCTGGCTCAGCCATTTTTCGTGCTGTCTGAACAGCCTCGCTGTAATCCTGGCAATGCACGATCTGCAGTTCGCTGTAGCGGGCACCGGCATAACCAGCTTCGCGCCGCAACACGTCATCGATCATTCCGGCATTGGCACCGCAGAAAATAATTTTTCTGGAAACAGCGAGCATGGCTTCGCCCAGACCAGTATAGTCACAGTTTTTATCTTTGCCGCCCATGATGAGAATAGCGTGCTCGCCACGATCGGCTAAAGCGCGCAGGGCTGCTTTGCTGCGGGTCGGGCTGGTGTCAATGGAACTGTTGAAATAACGGACCCCATCCAGTTCACGCACCAGTTCCAGGCGATGTGCCACTCCGCCGAATGAGCGGGCAACCGCGACCATGTCCGGAACAGTAACATAAGGGCGCACCGCAGTAATGGCAGCAAGGTAGTTTTCCAGGTTATGCTGCCCGGGCAGCATAATATCGCCGGCAGTCATTATAGCAGTTTCGCCGCTGCGGTCCCGGCAGATCAGTTGTCCGTCCCGAACGAATGCCCCTTCTTTTTCCTGATGATCCGATCTGCTGAAATAGGCTACCTCACCCATGGCTTCTGCAGCCAGTGACCGCGTCTCGTAATTTGCGGCATTGAGTATGAGCCGACCGTAAAACGGCTGATAAAGCATGATGTTCTTTTTGGCATCAATGTATTCCTGATAATCCTTGTGAATATCCAGGTGATTTGGCGAAATATTGGTAATAACCGCTGTCTGCGGACTTTTACGCATGCTCATCAACTGGAAGCTGGACAACTCCAGCACCACCTGATCTGATGTCTGGATCGTTTCCACACGATCCAGCAGCGGGGTGCCGATGTTGCCGCCCAGATGAACCTTATGTCCGGCTTTTTCCAGCATCATGGCGATCAGGGTTGTTGTGGTTGTCTTGCCGTCACTACCGGTAATGCCAATCACAGGAGCCGGGCAAAGTTCCATAAAAACTTCCATTTCGGAGGTGATGACCGCGCCCCTGTTTCGTTCTGACACCAGTTCACCCAGATCACGCCGCATCTGGGGTGTACGAAAAATCAGGTCATAACCGGAAAGCCGGCTGAGGTAGTCAGCGCCCAGCGACCAGGTCAGTTCAATTTTCTCCGCAGCGAACTCCTGGCGTGTCCGGATTATGACAGGATCATCAGCCGGCAGGCGATCAAATGCTGTAATGCTGCAGCCTATGCCGGAAAGGTAGCGGATCAGAGGCCGGTTGCTGATGCCGACACCCAGGACCGCGATTTTTTTATTGCGGACAAAAGCCTTGAAATGCTCAATTTTACGCTTCACAGAAAGCCTCCAGATCATCGACAGTTGGTCTTTCCCCAGGGGAAAGCCTTAAGGGACCCTATTGATTATAATTTATCTCTTGCATTTTTTCCAATGGTGTTGTAATATAATCCTCGACCCCGCGGGAATGGCGGAATTGGCAGACGCGCTAGTTTCAGGTATTAGTGATCGTGAGGTCATGCAGGTTCAAGTCCTGTTTCCCGCACCAGCAAAAAGGATCCGCTAAACCGGATCCTTTTTGCATTGAAACGGAAGGTGGCTGATGGTCATACAAACCGGTGAAGCTCTTGACAAGACCGTTTCGGAGCCGCTATCTGCGCCCCCTGTCCGCTTGGCTGTCCGGATGCTGGCGGAAACCGTGCATCGTCACGGCGGCCTGGCAGGCCCGGTTTACGGTGGGGTTAGCGCCGCTGACGGGATCAAGCTGCATCAACGCTGTATCCGTGAACTGACCGCTTCTCTCAAGGGGCTTGTTGTCCAGCCGGAAGTTGTGCTGCAGACAACTGAGCAAATAGATGCGTTCACACTGCAGATCAGCGGCCGCTGTGATGCTCTGGTGGAAAGCAGCCAGCTGATCCGACTTTATGAAATCAAGTCTTTTACCGGGCTGCCGGACCGACTGCCTGAAGGTGGAGAATCCCTGCACTGGGCTCAGGCACAACTGTATGCCTGGCTGTACTTTAAAGATCATCCTGAACTGGCTGCCCTGGAAATTGCTCTGGTTTATATCAGTTTGGACAATCCAGATCTTGTTTTGCATGTAAAGACGTGTGAACGACAAGATGTTAAAATGTTTTTTGACGAAACCTGTCGTCAATATCTGCGCTTTGCTGCACAACTGCTGCGCGGGGAAACAGGCAGAAAGCAAAGCGGTCTGGACATTCGTTTCCCTTATCCGGAGCTTCGGTCAGGACAGAAGCGTTTTATGCAGGAAGTCATAGGCGCGACACGCCAGAGCAGCGCGGTTTTTATCGCCGCCCCCACCGGTATCGGCAAGACCATGGCCGCTCTATATCCTGCTGTCAAAGCCCTGGCCAACAGGCTGGCTGATCGTGTCTTCTATCTGACGAACATGACGTCTGCGCGCCTCGTGGCCGCGCGGGCAATGTCAGACCTGCACCGTTCAGGACTGCTTATGAAGAGCCTGGTGCTGTATGCTAAAGAAAAACTTTGCCTGAAACCGGAACTTTACTGCGACACAAACCGTTGCCCCTATGCCTTGTTCTACTACGACCATCTGCCGGATGCCCTGGGCCGCCTGTTCCTGTATGAGCAGATCGGCGAAACAGAGATTCTGGACTGTGCCCGTGCCTGCCAGGTCTGCCCTTTTGAACTAGCCTTGGACATGGCGGTTTATTGCGACATCATCATCTGCGACTACAATTATGCCTTTGACCCGCGGGTTCGCCTTGAACGGTTTTTCGCACAAGAACAACAGAAGCACCTGCTTTTGATCGACGAAGCCCATAACTTGCCTGAGCGTTCACGCAGCATGTACAGCGCTGAGCTGGATCTTGAGACCTTAATAAAGGCAAGGCAGGCTGTACAAGGGCGATCAGGGCCTCTGGAAAGTGATTTCGACCGCGTTCTGGACTGGCTTAACCGGCTAAAAGAAGCAATCAGCACCAACCAGCCCGGTTTTTTCGGCCTGGAACCCCAAGTTCAGCCAACGGCGGTCATGCAAGCTGAGAATTTCCGCGCTATGCGTGATTTGCCGCAGGAACTGCTGGCCCGATGCAACCGCTTCAATGCGCACTGCCATCTTTTTCTGGAAACCAACCTGGATTTTGACGGGCGGCTTGTTTTGCTCAAGGGTTTTTTCCAGATGCTTTTCTTCTGCCGTGTCGCAGAGCTCTTTTATGATGATGCTTACGTCACCAGCGCCCGCCTGGACAATAAAGAAAACTGCCTGGTGACCTTAATGTGCCTGGATGCCTCCCAAAAGCTCTCTGAAAGCTATTTGAACCGGCATGCAGCCGTTTTCTTTTCCGCGACCCTTACGCCTCTGCCCTACTACACCGGTCTGCTGTATGGTCATCGACGACATGAAAAAGCAGAATCACTGCTGCTCGGTTCACCTTTTCCCCCGGAAAACTTACTGGTCATGATCTGCAGTAACTTGTCCACACGCTATCGTCAGCGTCAGGAAACCATCCAGGCCATCCTGGAAATGATCCTTACGGCTGTCCGGCAGAAAACGGGCAATTACCTGGTCTTTCTGCCATCGCATGCCTATCTGCAGATGATCCGCACTTTACTGCGCGGTCGCAAGGATCGGGATGATTTTGATTACCTGTTTCAGCTGCGGACCATGGACGAGAAAACACGGCGCAATTACCTTGGACGCTTTGACCACTTCGGAAAACGGACACTTCTAGCCTTTGCGGTTCTGGGCGGTGTCTTTTCGGAAGGGATTGACCTGAGCGGCGAGAAACTGGCCGGTGTGGCTATCGTCGGTGTCGGGCTGCCTCAGATCTGCCCGGAACGCGAGATCATGAGCCAGTACTTCGGTCAGCTTTTGGGGAGCGGTTATGAATATGCCTACCTGTTTCCCGGTTTCAACAAAGTCCAGCAGGCTGCGGGTCGGGTTATTCGCAGTGAATCTGACCGCGGTTTTGTGCTGCTGATTGATGACCGTTACGATCAGCCGGTCTACCGTTCGCTTTTCCCTCAAGAATGGCAACCGCGTCAGGTTACATCAAACGAAGCTGTCCGGGAGACGCTGCAGGACTTTTGGGGCAGCCCGCTGCCCGGGGAACAGCTGCAGCCAGACTGACTTGCCGGACGGATTTATTCAGTTTTCCTGAGGTTTGCCTTCTGCAGCGGCAAGGCTACGCAACATATCAAGCCGGGTATAGGCTTTTTCCATCTGATGGGTCAGGTAGGCACCGGAAAGCTCCATGATAAAACGGCGCAGGTTCTCCTCGAGCGTAAAGGAAAAGAGATTCGGCCAGTCAGCCTGGCGAATGTGTACCAGGCAGACGATGGCACCAGCCGGTAATGGGCGGGCATCATTCAACCGCTCGCGACAGGCCGGTTTTTCGCAGACAAGGCCGCCGCCGGTCACGCTGAACAGCGCTGAACCGGACAGCATGTCTGTCAACGGACAACCGCAGCTGACGCAGTGGTCCAGAGACGGCGCAAAACCGATTTCCATCAGGAGCCGAAGCTGGGCAACATGAACCGTCAGCAAGGGATCCTCTCGTCTGCTCAGCGCCTGCATGCTATATGCCCAGAGGCGGTAAAGCCGTGGTTGAGCAAGATCATCGCGCAGGCTGTCAACCATGACTTCAGCGAAGTGTGACGCACACACCAGTCTGTCCAGATCCTGCTGCAATGCCATAAAAGGCTCGACCAGCTCAGATGACTGCAGACTGTAGCGGTTCTTACTGCAGAACAGTTCAAAATCGCTGAAGGAAAAGATTTGTGTGGTAAGCAGATGCGGACTACGGGTTCGCCTTGCCCCGCGTACAGAAACACTGATCAGCCCGTATTCCTCTGTGAGGATCGTGACGATCCGGTCACTCTCGCCGACGGCCACCACCCGGATAACAAAACCTTTGAGCTTCAGGTGTGCCATAAACAACCTGATCAGGAACGGGTGTCCAGGCCAAGGCTGCGCAGAATTTCCTGCCGGTTGCGCCAGCCATCCCGGACCTTGACGAACAGCTCCAGGTAGCAGGGGCAGCCCAACAGTTCTTCGATCTGCTGTCTGGCTCTGCTACCTATATTTTTTAGCATAGAGCCTTGTTTACCGATTAATATGCCCTTGTGCGAATCTTTCTCACAGTAAATGGCCGCATCGATATGAACCATTTTACGATCAGGACTGCCGGTTTCCGTAAAAGACTCGATCTCCACGGCTACCCCGTGAGGTATTTCTTCATGTGTGAGCAGCAGAACCTGCTCTCTTACAAGCTCGGCAACAATCTGCCGCTCTGTCTGGTCGGTCAGTGTTTCGACAGGATAGTAGCGTGGACCTGCAGCAAGGTGTTTACGGATCTCATGGAGCAGAACCTCGATGCCGTCACCTGTCCGTGCTGAAACCGGGACGATGGCAGCGAAAGGATACTGCTCGTGATAACGTGCGATAATCGGCAGCAGCTCCTCTTTAACAGCTATATCCACCTTGTTTAAAACGAGGATGACCGGTTTGTTCTGCCTGGCCAGTTGTTTGAGCAGTTCTTGCTCCAGTCTGGGCAGTCCAGATGATGATCTGGCCCGGATTGCGGCCGACGCGTCGGTTACGAGCAGCAGGATATCTGCATCGGTGAGCGCGCTCGTGATGCCGCGGTACATGTATTGGTCCAGCCTGTTGCGCGGCGCATGATATCCCGGTGTGTCGAGAAAAATGATCTGGCTGCCCGGATCGTCAATAATTGCCCGGATCACCTGGCGCGTGGTTTGCGGTTTGGGTGAAGTGATCGCCAGATGCATGCCGCTAAATTGATTGAGCAGTGTCGATTTCCCTGCGTTTGCCAGGCCGGTCAGCGCGACAAAACCTGATTTGAAGGATAATTCTTCCATAGTGTGTTCTCCTGCCATTATAGCCGGTCAGGCTGTATGCGGCTGTAGCCGGCTTCAGTCAGTACGGCTTCTTGTATATGAAGCATCGTTGCCTCTTGTTCTGGTTTTTCATGATCGTAGCCCAGAAGATGCAAGAGTCCGTGTACGGCCAGAAAGGCCATCTCCCTTGCCATGCTGTGCCCATAAGCTAATGCCTGCTGTTTTGCTTTCTCCGGTGCGATCACGATATCGCCCAGGGGCATTAACAGCCACCCGTTTGCTGTGTGCTCGAAATCCTGGGGGCCGGGCATCGTGAGCAGCCGGCCTTCACGGCAGTCCAGCAACGGATAGGACAGGACATCTGTCAGCTGGTCGACACCACGTGTCTCACGGTTGATGCGGCGCATGACTATAGGCCCGGCAAAAGTGACCGTTACAGATGGTTCAGCAGGCATATCCTGGATCAGCAGCCGTTCGCTGTTGACCGTTGCCATGCCTGTGGAAGCGATAACCGGCAGTGCCGATGACAGAACCTCGCGGATCAGTGCTTGCCAGACGCGGGTTGATGATTTATTTTGCCGGTTGACGAACTGGATTTTCATCTGGATATTTGACCCTTTCATGAAAATGTCCTGTGAAAACCTGTACGAAGGCCTTGATGATCAGCTCCACGTCATGGAATGACAATCCGGAGGCTATCAGCTGATCTTGTTCATTCTTCGTTTTGATCACACGACGGATAAGTTTTTCAGCTTCGGTAATGGTGTTCGTCCCGGTCGATTTCATCGCGGCTTCAACCGAGTCTGCCAGCATGACGATTGCGGATTCCCTGCTGCTGGGGATCGGGCATTGATAGGAATAACGTCCGGGATCGGTATCGTAAGTCGCGCCGTTTTCCGCCAGCTGCTTTGCTTTGTGCAGAAAATAAACTTGCGCTGTGGAGCCATGGTGTTCATGGATGATTCGCAGAATGGGCGTCGGCAGTCGATAGCGTCGGCCGATCCGGACACCGGCATCCGGGTGACTGAGAATGATATCGGCACTTTTATCCGGGGGAAGCTGGTCATGTGGATTTTCGCCTTCCTGGTTTTCCGTAAACATCAAGGGGTTTTCCAACTTGCCAATGTCATGGTAATAGGCACCAACCCTGGCCAGGAGCGCGTTGGCCCCAATGGCCGCGGCTGCTGAATCAGACAGGTTGGCTACCATCATACTGTGCTGAGATGAACCCGGTGCTTCAATGAACAACCTGCGCAGCAGTGGATGTCCGGGCTGCGAGAGCTCAATCAGGCGCAGAGGCGAAACGGAATTGAAAAGCATTTCAAACAAGGGCATCAGACCTATGGCCGCGATCACCGAGAGAGCGCCGCTGATTGCCGTGAAGCCGCTGTTGAGCAGCATATCTGTCCAGCTGTCTTTCTGGATGACGCTGAAAGCCAGTGCTGTCAGGAAGTTCGTGCCGGAGGTCACCAGGATGATAAAGGCATAATTGTCTTTGCGGATGATACCACGGGCAAATAAGGCGGCAACCAGACTGCCGATCATCGCAACCGCAAGGAATATTGGATTGAAGTTCGTCATCGGCAGGATCAGGGCGGTCAGGCAAAGTGACAGGATAATCGCAGAGCGGAAGCCGAAATAGGCAGCGATCAGTACCGCGGCAAAATATACCGGTGGAGAAAGTGGTGCATGACGTGTGATGTAGGCAGATACAAACAGAGGGATCAGTAGCGCCAGCAGCAGGGCAACCGCGTCACGCATGCTGTTGATATTCTCTTTTTCATAATGCAGCACATAGAAGGCAGCCAGGCCGCAGACAAGCAGCATAAGCAGCATGATGCCACCCAGATGCGGCAGGTCAAAGCGGCCACTGTCAATCAGGTTCAGTTCCTGCAGCAGCTGGTAGGTATCGTCTGTGATCACATCATCAATTGAGACGATGCGTACGCCCTTTTCGATCATGACCGGATTGTTCAGCACCCGCTCTCTGGCGGCCCGGCGGGCATTTTCGGTCGCGACCATGTCATAGACCACATTGGGTTCAAGCAGCAGCGCCAGGACCCGTTCGATGACCGCGCTGTCTTCCAGATTATAGGAAAGCCGGTCACCCAGATCAGTTACATTCACACTGATGCTGTTGCGCAGGCTTGTCTGGTCCACCCCGTCGGCCATAATCAGTTCGGCCAGTGAGCGGACATGTCCGGCCAGACGATCCAGCCGGTCAGAGGTCGTTTCAGCAAAAGTCTGGGCATCGCCGGCACTGACAACCAGCCCCATCTCGCGGTTGATCAGCCAGGAGATACGGTCTGCCAGCACAGCAGTGTCTACTTTGGGCAGCAGCGGTTCTGTCGGCAGTACAGGTAATGTTGTTTCAGTTTCCTGCGTCGCGGGTGTCGGTTGTGCCGTCGGCTGTGGTGTTGGAGAAGGTGCCGGTGTGATCAGGGGTGGGTTGTCGCGCTCCTGACCGATCAAACTGAAAAAAAGGCTAACGCGTTCCATGACAGCTGAAGATATTTCCTCTGAGCGTAATGCGACATCGCCTACTTCGGATACCGCTCTGGCTGCTCTGCGTTCTGTTTCCACATGATCACGGATGCTCCGGGGCGCGACAATGTCATAGGGGCTGATATCCCCTGGCCTGAGCAAATATTTCTCCGGCATTGATCCGTTGTATATGGCAAA
>LSQX01142190.1_pt1 | contig 12570 bp, 12 predicted proteins | sample 654561 | NCBI WGS metagenome assembly LSQX01 (sample SAMN04489861, study PRJNA283612) | anaerobic digester metagenome | isolation source: 4 biogas reactors fed with cattle manure at either 37C or 55C with and... | place: Denmark: Kongens Lyngby | collected 2014 | reverse complement strand
TGTGTATAAGAGACAGATTGCAATTTATACCGTGGGAAATATTTGTTAAAAATCCTTGCTTTTTCATATACATTTGTTATATAATTAAATTTAAGGAATCAAAAAGTTGCCATGTCTTGTGGGTGCGGACACACCCACAAGCGCATGCGGTAGAGGAACTACCACACACATAGCCAACAGCTATCACAGCAACTTGTATATTATTATACGACATTTGCTGATTTTTTTCAAGAACTAAGATGCGCGTGTGGAAAATTCTTCTACCGTGCATCTTTTTGATTCTAATTCAAAATATTCTTGAAGGAGGAGCATATATGTTTGAGGTTTCAAAAGTTGTTAAGATTAATTACACGTGGAACTCTAAGGAAAGGCAGATGCCGTATATTAAGATAAGCGGAATGTGGTTACATGATTTGGGGTTTAAGAGTGGGTATACGTGTTTTGTTAAAGGCGAGTATGGAAAGTTGACATTAAAGCTTATGGGAGATGATAGTTTCTCATTTAACTTAACGGATGCGTAGTGACAGGAGGGAATTTAAATGCGTTATAGAAAATGTTTTTTTAGTGCCCAGAAGTTTGGTGCGTTTGCTCGGGATTTTGTGAAGTTTAACCCTGATGAGAGAGAACAGTGTATCAGACGAATAAAATGGAAGTATCCTCGGGAATGGGATTTGTTTTTAGAGTACGTGGATAATTATGAATATAAAATGAAAGAGAACGTAGAATCGAGACTTGAATTATTAGAGGATTTATCAAAAACCATGAAATACATGGAAACGGCTATAAAACAACAGAAGAATATTAAAGTCTTGAGTTAATGACACGTATGTAAATGAATACTTCGTATAATTCTGATAATAATATTTACAAAAGTGAAACTTTCACATATAATAACAACGAGGTGATATATATGCTAGTAAGATTCAGTATAGGGAATTTTTTATCTTTTAAGGAAGTGCAAGAATTCTCTATGATAAAAGGAAAACCACATAGTAAATCTAAACGGGTACTTGATGCTGGTAAGTTAAAATTATTAAAGTTCGCAGCTGTTTTTGGAGCGAATGCAGCAGGTAAATCTAATCTGGTTTATGGTTTTAAATATGCTCAAATAGCTATTGTTATGGGTGTTCCCCAAAAAGGTGAAGTATCATCTTTTAAAATTGATGTTAGTTATGCCAACAAACCATCATATTTTGAATTTGAAATATTGTTAGATAATAAAAGCTATGCATATGGGTTTGAGATTTATTTGGAAAAGGGTCAAATCATATCTGAATGGTTAATTCAATTAAATCCGACCGGTGCTGATAAAACTATTTTTAGCAGAGACGTTCTTAATAGTAGTTTTAAAACTGATTTAGCAGTTAACTCTAAAACACTAGGGAATAAATTTAATGTTTATTCTGATGATAGCAAAAACAATACAGAAATTCTTTTTTTAAATGAAATGAACAGGGCAAAAAGTGAATTGTATAAACACGAAAGTGAGCTATTAATATTTAAGAAAGTGTTTGATTGGTTCGTAGAAAAATTGGATGTAAATTACCCAAACAGACCAATTTCTAATTATTCCTATTTCAGAGATGCGAAAAACAAGGAGGAAGTATGTAGAGTAATTAGCAGTTTAGGAACCGGAATAACTAATTATGATGAGAGGGAATCATCCTTAATGCAGATACAGCAGCAATTAACAAAAGAGCTCTATGAAAGACTAGAAGAAGATATTAAAGAGTGGAAAACCAAAAAGACAAAAAGTAAAAAAGTATCTCCAATGTCTGTGCGGATAAACGATATGTATTACGTTATTTTTTTAGATAAAAATGATAAAGTAAAAGTTACTACAATAGTTTTTAATCATGGTAGTGATGCTATTTTTGAATTTCCGGAGGAATCAGATGGCACAAGGAGAATTTTGGACTTGATCGAAATTCTCTTTACAGGAGAAGAAAAAATATATATCATTGATGAAATAGATAGAAGTTTGCATCCTCAGCTAACTTATAAATTTATACAGGAATTTTTAGCTGTTGCACAGAAGAAAAATATTCAATTAGTCATTACAACGCATGAATCGAGGCTGTTGGACTTTGGGTTATTACGTCAGGATGAAATATGGATTGCCAATAAACTTATTACCGGAGAAACAGAGCTTTATTCCCTTGATGAATATAATGTAAGATTTGATAAAAAAGTAGATAAAGCATATTTAGAAGGTAGATATGGAGGGGTTCCCATATTTAGTTCTATCTTTCCTATTAAGGAGGATGATTAATTATTATGAGAATTCCGAGGAAATACGGAGAGAGAACGACACATTTTGAAAAAATACAGAACGAAAAAAGGAAGTATATTCTTGCATACGAAGGCCAAGCAACTGAAGTACAGTATTTTCAAGGAGTTATCGATAACAGAACAATGATAGGGATAAACCCAATTATCGATCTGTTGCCTATGCTTAGGAGTATTCCTCAGGAATCACACAGCCATCCGAAAAGAATCCTAAGTCTTATTGAAGAACATATAGAAAATTATGATTCTGTAAAAATGATTATTGATAAGATTATTGACTATTGTTCGGAAAATGAGCTTATTAAAAATACCGGTGTTTATACTCCGAAATCGTTAGAAAACGATATGCAACGTTGTCTTCAAGAAAATTGTAATTTAACGCTAGAGGATAAAGTAACAGACAAAAACCGCGTTATTATAGAACTGGTAAAATATATTGAAGACAAGCTAGATTTGACTAAACAACTAGATTTGACTAAACAAATTGAAAGGATAATTGAGTATGTTGAAGAACAACAGATATTATACATAGAAGATTGGGACTATATTTGTTTGATTATTGATAGAGACAAAGGCAATGTGAAGTCGGAACAGTATCTGCAAATAATACAAAAGTGTAGAGAAAAGAAGATTCGTTTATTTGTAACTAATCCCACTTTTGAATTTTGGCTATTACTTCACTCGCGAAAGGTTTTTGAATATAATACTGATGAATTATTGACTAATCAAAAGATAAATAAAAAACGTTTTTTAGAGAGGGTTTTATCTGAAGTATTTGAAGGTTATCGAAAAGAGAATGTCAATGTTAATTGTTTCATGCCATATATTCAGACAGCAATTGATAATGAAAAAAGCTTTTGTGAAGATATTGAAGAATTGCAAGAAAAACTAGGATCTAATGTTGGGGTTTTATTAGCAGAGTGTATTCTAGGGGACTGAGTATAATAAAACTTTATAGCTATGGGGACGGTTCGAGCATCTTGTGAGCAAAGCGAACAACCGAAGGGAACGGAACCGTCCCTGTGGCGTAATAGTGAAAATAAGTTAAAAGGTTAGGATAATTATGAGGATACTTATAACGGGTGCAAAAGGTTTTGTTGGGAAAAACCTTATTGCAGAACTTAAAAATCGGAAATACACGGATATATTGGAATATGATATTGATACAGAAGAAGCTTTACTGGATAAATACTGTGCGGAAGCTGATTTTGTGTTTCACCTTGCGGGGGTCAATCGTCCCAAGGAAGAGACGGAGTTTATGGAAGGTAATTTCGGATTTACATCGACACTTCTTAATACTCTTAAAAAGCATAAAAACACCTGTCCGGTAATGATTTCATCTTCTATTCAGGCAGCTGTTGATAACCCGTATGGTAGGAGTAAGAGGGCGGGGGAAGAGTTGCTTTTTGGATACGGAGAAGATACAGGAGCTAAGGTATTGGTTTATAGGTTCCCCAACATATTCGGTAAATGGTGTAGACCTAACTATAATAGTGCGGTTGCCACTTTTTGTTATAACATTGCAAGAGGCTTGGATATAACCGTTAATGACAGTAATGTCGTTATGAACTTGGTATATATTGATGATGTGGTAGAGGAGCTTATTAATGCTTTAGAGGGCAGGGAAAACAAGGCGGAGGGTTTTTGTGAGGTGCCTGTAGTACATACCATAACACTTGGTGAGATTGTTGAGCTAATATATTCATTTAAAAAAAGCAGGCAGGTAAATTCTGTATCGGATATGTCAAAGTCCTTCGTTAAGAAGCTGTACAGTACATATTTAAGTTATTTACCGGAGGATGATTTTAGTTACAGCCTAAAAATGAATATAGATGAAAGAGGTTCTTTTACTGAGTTCATTAAGACCCTGGATAGAGGACAAGTATCGGTTAATGTTTCAAAGCCCGGAATTATTAAGGGCAATCATTGGCATCATACGAAGAATGAGAAGTTCCTGGTGGTAAGCGGTAGGGGTGTTATACGTTTTAGAAAAATTGATTCGGATGAGATTATAGAATATTTCGTAAGCGGTGATAAAATGGAAGTGGTTGATATTCCAATAGGATACACACATAACATTGAGAACCTTGGGGATACGGATATGGTTACGATTATGTGGGCGAATGAGCCTTTTAACCCGGACAAGCCGGATACATATTATTTGGAGGTATAGCATATGAATAAGCTTAAGGTAATGACAGTCGTAGGTACCAGACCGGAGATTATAAGGTTGTCTTCCGTTATCAACAAGCTGGAAGAAACAGCAGCTATAGAGCATACTCTTGTTCATACGGGGCAAAATTATGATTATGAACTTAACGAAGTGTTTTTTAAAGATTTTAACCTTAAAAAACCGGATTATTTTTTAAATGCTGCTACGGGAACAGCGGTAGAGACAATAGGGAACATATTGGTTAAGATTGACCCTATACTTGAAGAAGTTAAGCCCGATGCATTTTTAGTCTTGGGTGATACTAATAGTTGTTTATGTGCCATTGCAGCTAAGAGAAGACATATTCCGATTTTCCATATGGAAGCCGGTAATAGGTGTTTTGACCAGAGGGTGCCGGAGGAGACCAACAGAAAGATTGTTGACCATATTGCCGATATTAATTTAACATACAGTGATATAGCAAGGGAATATCTTTTAAAAGAAGGACTGCCGGCAGACCGAGTGATTAAGACGGGAAGCCCTATGTTTGAGGTTTTAAATTCTAAGAAAGATAGTATTGATAATTCGGATGTTTTAGAAAGGTTAGGGCTTAAAGAGGGAAAATATTTTGTTGTATCTGCACACAGGGAGGAAAACATTAACACGGAGAAAAACTTTATTAATCTGGTAAACAGTTTAAATGCTATTGCAAAGAAGTATAATATGCCTGTGATAGTAAGTACCCATCCCAGAACGAGGAATATGATTGATTCTAAAGGCATTAAGTTTAATCCATTGATTAATACTATGAAGCCATTGGGTTTTAATGATTATATTAAGCTGCAGATTAATGCAAAAGTCGTTTTAAGCGATAGCGGAACTATTAGTGAAGAGTCGTCCATATTAGGATTTAAGGCATTAAATATCAGACAAGCACATGAAAGACCTGAAGCAATGGAAGAAGCAGCGGTTATGATGGTGGGGCTTAAAGAGGAAAGAATTTTGCAGGGGTTAGAGGTACTGGAAACTCAAAATAATGATACATTAAGGAGAGTGGCAGATTATAGCATGCCTAATGTTTCTGATAAGGTAGTCAGGATTATATTGTCATATACAGATTATGTTAACAGGGTTGTATGGGGATTATAAGCAGGGGTGTCGGTTGAATAGTTTGAGGACGTATCACGCGGAGCCATTCCGTAGGGGCGATTCAGTTGTTTTCGGTCCACGGGCGGGCATGGAAACCCGCCCCTACAAAATGCGGATCGGTTCTAGTAATGCGGGCGGACAGGGTCGTCCGCCCCTACGGTTGGTTAATCCGCCTGGTCGACTGATTGGTCATAGGGGCGATTCACGAACCGCCCGGAGCGGAGCCATGGGGACGGTCCGAGCGTCTTGTGAGCAAAGCGAACAACCGAAGGGAACGGAACCTGTCCCCTGTGGCGTAGCCGCTTCGAGCGGACACCCATTATAACAGTAGGAGTGATTATATGAACATTAACAGAGTAATACTGATTGTCCTCGACAGTCTGGGGATTGGAGAGCTTCCGGATGCTCATAAGTATGGAGATGAGGGCAGTAATACGGTAGGGAATATTGTTAAAGCAAGGGGCGAAATAAAAATCCCTAATATGTGTTCCCTCGGCTTTGCAAATATTGACGGTGTTGATTATATTGACTATAACGGAAATATAAGAGGCAGTTACGGTAGAATGGCAGAAAAGTCTGTCGGTAAAGATACTACAACGGGTCATTGGGAAATTGCCGGGTTGATTACCGAAAAAGAGTTCCCCTTATATCCGAATGGTTTTCCTGATGAAGTTATATCTGAATTCAAGCTGCGCACAGGGCTTGGTGTTCTTGGCAATTATCCTGAATCAGGCACCGAGATAATCAAAAACTTAGGTGAGGAGCATTTAAAAACAGGATACCCTATTGTATATACATCTGCTGATAGTGTATTTCAAATCGCTGCACATGAAGAAGTAATAAGGATAGAAAAGTTATATGAAATATGTAAGGTTGCCAGGGAGATACTAAGAGGTCCTCATGCAGTAGCCAGAGTTATAGCAAGACCTTTTACAGGTAAACCCGGTAACTTTAAGCGAACCGAGAGAAGGAAGGATTTCTCATTGGAGCCCACAGGTACCACTGTATTAGATAAGCTAAAAAAACATGGTTATGATGTAATAGGAATAGGTAAAATAGAAGATATATTTGCCGGACACGGCATTACACAAGCAATACATACTTTTTTAAACAACGAAGGAGTTAAACAAATTATACATTGCATGAAAGATGATACAAAAGGACTTATTTTTGCAAATCTAGTGGATTTTGATATGCTTTACGGTCATAGAAATGATATTGAGGGATATGCAAAGTCATTGGAGGAATTTGATGTTAATCTCCCTGAAATTATGCTATCAATGAAGGACGAAGATTTACTTATAATTACAGCCGATCATGGGTGTGACCCCACAAGAAGTGGAACAGATCATTCAAGGGAATATGTGCCCCTTTTATTGTACGGGAAGAATATAAAATCGGGTATTAATCTTGGAACGAGAGAAACCTTTTCGGATATAGCTGCCACAGTTTCACAGATATTTGGTTTGGGTTTCAATACCAAGGGAACTAAACCATTCCTAGAGCGTACCAAGTAGCTACGTCACAGGGGACAGTTCCATCGTATTCCCTTCATACGGCACTACGCCATGAGCTAGCTACGCCACAGGGGACAGGTTCCGTTCCCTTCGGTTGTTCGCTTTGCTCACATGTAGGGGCGATTTGTGAATCGCCCCTACGGCAACGCTATCAAAGACCTAACTAATAAACCAGCACTTCTTCCAAATACTTTTCAAGTTCATCTATCTTAATCCTTTGCTGTTCCATTGTATCCCTATCACGTATGGTAACACTATTATCTTCCAAAGAATCAAAGTCAAATGTAATACATACAGGAGTTCCAATCTCATCTTGACGTCTGTATCTTTTACCGATACTGCCTGCTTCATCATATTCGCACATAAACTTTTTAGATAAGTTTTCATAAATTTCAAATGCTTCTTTATTAAGTTTCTTAGAAAGTGGTAAAATAGCAGCTTTAATCGGTGCCAAGGTAGGATGAAGATGTAACACCGTTCTTGAGTCCCCACCTTCTAATTCTTGCTCGTCATATGCATCCACAAGTATTGCCAATACAACCCTGTCTGCACCTAATGAAGGTTCTATGCAGTATGGAGTATATTTTTCATTGGTAGTCGGGTCAATATATTCTAATGATTGTCCCGAATGTTCACTATGTTGTTTTAGGTCATAATCTGTCCTGTCTGCAATACCCCATAGCTCTCCCCAGCCAAACGGAAACATGAATTCAATATCCGTAGTAGCTTTACTGTAATGGGATAGTTCTTCATCTTCATGGTCACGCATACGTATATTTTCTTCTTTTACGCCTAAGTTCAACAGCCATAATTTACAATAGTCTTTCCAATAATTAAACCATTCCAAATCTTCACCGGGTTTACAGAAAAACTCAAGCTCCATTTGTTCAAATTCCCTTGTTCTAAAAATAAAATTACCGGGGGTGATTTCATTTCTAAATGATTTTCCTATTTGTGCTACACCAAAAGGAATCTTCTTTCTTGAAGTCCTTTGAATATTTTTAAAGTTAACAAAAATGCCCTGAGCAGTTTCAGGTCTTAAATATATTTGTGAGCTTGAATCTTCTGTTACACCTTGAAAGGTTTTAAACATAAGGTTAAATTCACGAATATCTGTGAAGTTAGCGGAACCGCATTTGGGGCACTTGATATTATTTTCATCAATATATTCTTTCATTTTTGAGTGTTCCCAACCGTCAACTACAATTGATTCGTTATTCTCATTTGCATTATCTTCTATAAGTTTATCTGCTCTATGTCTTGATTTGCAGTCTTTACAATCCATCAAAGGGTCATTAAAGCTCCCAATATGTCCGGAAGCAACCCATGTTTGAGGATTCATTAGAATAGCAGAATCTAAGCCTACATTATATGGTGATTCTTGCACAAATTTTTTCCACCATGCTTTTTTTACATTATTTTTAAACTCAACTCCCAAAGGACCATAGTCCCATGTGTTTGCTAAACCGCCATATATTTCTGAACCGGAATATACAAAACCTCTGCCCTTACACAGGGCAACTATTTTTTCCATTGATTTATCAGTATTATTCATCCCAAAACCTCCTGTTTTCATATGATAATATAATATCAGAGGAATATAATTTGTCAAGAAAGAGAGATGAGATTCTTCGCTACGCCTGCCAGTACCGGCAGGCGTAGCGTGCGTAGGAGCGATTCGTGAATCGCTCCTACGTGTGAGCAAAGTAAACAACCGAAGAGAACGGAAGTGTCTCTGTGGCGTACAACCGTCTTGTGCCCTCTCGATAGGGGGCTGCCCGCAGGGCTGGGGGTCACAAGTATAAGGTGCTAATAAGGTGCAATTACATATAATCATTCATATTTACACGAACTTTATTCAATACGGATTTACAATAATCACACTTGTGACATTTTTTATCACATTCTGATGTTTTATTAAACCAGTTTTCCGGGAATTTTGAATTGTCGATTATATACGGTGCAAGAAGAGCACCGAAAGCCGGTTCAAAAAGATCAAGTATGTTACCATGATATTGCCTTTTGACATAAGCACGTATGACCATTTCCGGATTAGAATGCATTCTTGTTGCCAATTTAACTACAGGAAAATATTTTTCATAGTGGTGAAGGTCTTCCGGTCTTATCCATGAATTTTGTAAAATACTATCCCAGTTATTCATATCCTTGTAATAATTCCAACAAGCATGAGGTGTCCAATCAGGAATATTATCTGTTTCATCAATCTCCGCTTCGTGAGCTACAAGATTATCATGAAAAGTTTGTCCGGAACAAAAATTCATACACCCGCTATTGGCAAGGATTAATAATTTTTTATTATTATTTTCAGCCCATTCCCTCAGCTCAATAATTTTATGAAAATCTCTGTTATACTCTCTCTGAACATAAAAAGAATCAAATAAATGTGCTAAATATGACATGCCTTTTACGGTACCAATTCGCATATTTACTGAAGCACGTACTTCAATTTCAGGAAAATTTTGCTTTACTGTATGTGCAACAGCAGGAGAAGTGGTTGTTACAATATCAACCCCTCCTACTGCTTCTTTTAAATATTCAAGGATGGAATATATATTGTTTGCAAGATATTTAGATACAGCTTTCCCGCCATAGCAATTTGCATTAAATAATATATCCAATTTAATTCCTTGTTCGCGCAGACGGATTAAATCGTTCTCCAGCTTTTGTTGAGCTTTCCAATCGACAAATCCCCTTCGTATATTAACAGATGCTCTGCCACTGGTCATATTCAGCCATGAAAAATATACTTCTTCTATATGCTCTTTGTATCGCATAATGATGTCAGCAAAGCTTTGTTCTTCATCTTCCATCATCTGATAACCTACAGCAAATTTCATTATCAGTCCGGCTCCTTTTCAAATTTTTTATCATTACTTTTTATTTCCTGTGATTTCACTGTCGCCGGTTGATAATCTGACCAATCAATATTCCAAGGTTTTTTCGTTCTAAACTGACTATGGAAAGTGTTTTTGAGCACTCCTCTGGCTTCAAGATTAATCATACATGCTCTTGTGCATCCACCTGCTCCACATATTGCTTGACCTGTGTTGTATACGTTACTCGGTTTTTTATAAAAAGGTGAAATATGATTAGGCTTCATATCATTTCGTCCTTCTGAATCTAAATATGTTCCTGTTTCTCCTTCTTCCGTAACTTTTCCACCTCTAAAAGCAATATCACATGCTTTACAATCAATCTCACCCCATTCAAGCATTCTGCCGGCAACTTCAACCTTAACCGTCTTAGTCGGGCTGATTGCATCACCGGGGCAAGCCTTTACACAAGCCATACACTTATTACAAAGCTGGGGACCATCATATAGAGGGTCGGGCTCCAATTCCAGTTCTGTTAGGATGACACCAAGTCTTTGTCGGGGTCCGAATTCGGGGGATAAAAACATTTTACTATATCCTATTTCACCCAATCCGGCAGCAAAGCCTGCAATACGCAGGTGAATCATAATATCAGGTGCCGGTTTTCCGGGTTCTACAGGTTTACTGTAATTTTCTTTTAAATTACCTTCATTGTCAATAGCGCGCCAATCACTTTGATGACCTATGGGAATAGCTTCGTAGCCTTCGTCTTCTATTAGTTTACTCATGTTGATTACTGCCATAGGCATATATAGATAAGTAATTCCACCATACCCCATAGAAGAATAATTACTGAAGAAAGTTCCTTCTTCAATACCTCTAAGCGAACCACGCATAACTCTAAACCCCATTACTATCATTGACTTTGCCCTAGGCATAATGTATCGAGGGTCCATTTGTTTAGGAGCTCCTTCGAACCTATCCATAGAAGCAATACCGACAATATCCGCTCCAAATTTTTTAGCATATTCCTTAATCATTTTTGAATCTAACATTTAATTACCCCCTTCAAGTTAATTATGCTATAATTTTATGCTGAATTAATTACAAAGTAAATGCATAAAAGGAGCATTATTTATACTTTTCGCTCATACTTTTTGACAAATCATAATAATTGCAGTATTATGTTATATATTATAATTGATGTGTAGGTGGCTTGGAATGAAAAAAAACAATATACACTCCCAAATAGAACTCGATTTTAATATATCGACCATAGATTTAGTACTTGAAAAAAGATGCCCAAAAGGCTGGCGTTTTGAGCAAAAAAAAGGTCGTAAGAATTATGGTTTTGTTTATGTTTTAGGCGGAAAAGCGACTCACCACATGAATGATAAAATAATTGAATTAAAAAAGGATAATATACTTTTTCTAAGTAAAGGTAGTAAATACCTAACACTGGGTTCTTATGATGACCCATACAACTATATTGTAGTGTGCTTTTCTATAATTGATGAGACTTCATTCAATGCACTGCGATTACCTGACACCTTTAATGCTGTTAATCCGGCTCACTACAGCAATCTTTTTTATGAGATTTTAAATGCTTGGTCTAATAGAGGTATTGCACATAAGTTAAAATGCAAATCTATATTACAGGATATAATATATAATATAATAAATGATATAACTCATTCCAAAATGAACATATCCGGGTTATCCAGGATACAGCCGGCTGTATTATATATGGAAAATAACTATAACAATCCGATTACAATAAAAGAACTCTCTGAAATTGTTAATATTAGTGTTTCGCATTTCAGAAGAATATTTAAGGAGGTATATGGCATTTCGCCTATTGAGTATTTAACAACTATCAGAATATCAAAAGCAAAGAATTTACTTCTCAGTGAGCTATACTCAGTGAGTGAAGTGGCTGAAAAAGTAGGATACTCAAATATATATTATTTTAGCAGAGCTTTTAAAGAAGTAACAGGTGATTCACCCTCAAGCTTTAAGGGTAAGGTGAGAATTTAAAAAGAGCGTAAGGCTGTTGCAGCAATGCAGCAGACTTCTAAGTATCCGTAAATATGAATTATAGTTTATAGTTGAACATGGATTCTATTTGTGTGTCCGTCAGAAAATAATTCGTCAACGGAAGGTCGAATATTTTTGACAAATCATTGATAAAATCTGTGTAAGTTGTTGTATTGATATATTTGAACCCTGTTTTTATAGCTTTAAAATTCCTTATAAAGTTAAAAACTTCTGAAGTAGAATATTTATTATCTAGAACCTTGAACTGAAGTATTCTTTCTAGAAGAACAGCGATATAGCATATAAGAAAATGTCCTTTTATACTATCTTCTTTTTGAAGAAATACGGGGCGAGCATCAAGAACGGATTTCATTATTTTAAAGGATTCTTCTATTCTCCAGAGATTATTATAAGTTCTATACATATCTTGGTCGGTCATTTCAATTTCAGATGTTACAAGAAGGTTATAGCCTGCAAACGTTAAATCTTTATCAACGGCAGCTTGATTGATACTTGCATTAGCATTTTCCCCCCTATTATCAGGAAAATTCACGTATTTTCCAGTTTCACAATGGTCGTTTTTCTATACCTG